>Ga0181568_10001825_pt1 | contig 19372 bp, 14 predicted proteins | sample 101ome_20_FD_133758 | JGI IMG/M metagenome (GOLD analysis project Ga0181568, IMG submission 133758) | Coastal salt marsh microbial communities from the Groves Creek Marsh, Skidaway Island, Georgia - 101404AT metaG (megahit assembly) | ecosystem: Environmental > Aquatic > Marine > Intertidal...
GCTTACTCGAGTGTAAAATCCCCAATGGCTGAGAGGTTTGTTGAAGAATATGATCGAAGTTTCTATTTGTCTAATAAATCTAAATTAGGTTTTACTGTTATCAATTCTATCACTGTTAATGGTTTACAAACAAACTGGAGTAGGATGGAAAACCAACCAGACATTATTAGGGTAATATTCAATTCGAGTGTTGGTGAAAATAATACAACAAACCTATCCTTGGATTATCAGGTGGTTCTTCCGGATTCTAAATTTACGGGATACGGTTACGATTCAAAAGGTGATGTGATATTGAGATACTGGTACATAGCTTTAAGCCCATTTTACGACAACCAATGGAGAAATTACAGTCATCTTAATCTTAACGACTTCAGTATAAAGACTGGGTCCTATAATTTAAAGCTTACTGTCCCAAATGGGACAACTGTCCAAAGCAATCTTCAAAAAAGGAAATTTAGTGATGGCATATATTACTTTTCAGGAAAACAAAATAGAGAACTAATACTCTACTTCACAAAAAACAATCCATTTGAAACTTTTAATGTTACAGATAATCGTGTCATAATTACTGATATTTTTAAAAAAAACGATAAAAAAAGCACCAATCTAGATAAGGTTAAAAGAATTGATGCTTTTGTCACAGGTATTTTTAATTACAAAGGGGAAAAAAAGTATATAGTTCCCGCATTGATCTACAACAAAAATCCCTTTTTTGGACTAAATGACCTGCCAAAGTTTTTAGCTCCTTTCAATAATTCATTTTTAGATGAGATAAGCTTTTTGAAATCATATTTACATTTTTATTTATCAAACAACCTATCTATTGATCTAAGAAAAGATCATTGGATTGTTGGTGGACTTCAAACCTACATAATGATCAAATATATTGAGACCTTCTATCCAAAAGAAAAATACTTAGGACGAGTAGGTCGTTTTAAATTATTGAAAGCCTATACGTTGGCAGAAATTGATTTTAATGAAAGTTTTTGGATGTATTATGAGTTTATGGAGAGAGCCAACCTGCATCAATCTGATTTTTTACCAAAAGACAAGCTAGTTAAATTTAATGAAAAGATTGGTTCTCCTTACCACGTAGGAATAGGACTCAGGTATCTAGAACATTATATTGGAAAACAAGTTATCGATAAAGTATTCAAAAAATATCTTAATCAATCTGAAAAAAAATTGACCTTTCTAAGTTTGATGAAAAAATACAGCCCAAACGATATTGATTGGTTCGAGAAGTTTTACCTAAAAGAACGATTGCCTATAGACATTAGCATCAAAAATCTAAATAAAGATAAAGACAGTATTAGGGTTAGGTTGTCAAAGTATTATGATGACAAAATACCGTTTGAGCTCTCACAAGTAAAGAATGACTCTATAATTGACCAGGTTTGGATTGAGAACATGGGAACAAACCTCAGCTTTACTCTAAAAAATTTAAAACCTGATTATGTAGCCATCAATCCGAAAATAAGGTTACCGGAATCCAATAAAAGCAATAATTGGCGTTACACTAAGAATTTTTTGAACCTAAAGCCCATACAATTCAATTTTTTGAGAGATTATGAATCTCCAAAAAGAAATCAAATCTATTATAATCCCGTGGTGAATTATAATCTATATGATGGACTATCACTGGGCTCAAGATTTTATGATAAGGGGTTCCTTACTCAAAAATTCACTTTTGAATTGATGCCCCAATATTCTACAATTCAAAAAGATATGGTTGGAAAAGTCATAATGTCATATTTGATTAACAATTTCAGTAAAAGTAATTATGCAACTACTCTAAGTTTTTTTGGAAGTAGTTATCATTATTTGGAAGATTTGAGGTATCAAGTTATAACCCCGGGAATCAACTTTTATTTCAGGACTGATGATTTTAGATCAAACAAGCGTAACTCAATTGGTTTGTACTACTATAGTGTAAAAAGAGATGATCCCCCTGACTCATTTACAACGCCGAATTATGAACTTTTGTACCTTAGACACCTTTTCTCAAATCGTGGAGCATTAAAGCATATTACCATTGAGACCGGTTTACAGTATTCAAAGAAATTCACCAAATTCGAAATGATATTTGACTATAGAAGACTTTTATCCAATGGAAGTCAATTTACGGCTAGATTTTTTGCAGGAAAATTTTTAAGTCATGGTCAACAAGAAACAAACTTTTTTGATTTTAACCTCAATCGTCCGCAGGATTATCTATTTCGTTATAATTATTTTGGAAGATCAGAAAATGATGGTCTTTTTAGCCAACAAATTGTGATGGCCGAGGGTGGCTTTAAATCAATGGTTTTGCCTGTCACAGCAAATGATTATTTATTAACCTCAAATCTAACTCTAGGAGTATGGAAATGGATTGAGCTATATGCAGATTTTGGAATACTCAAAAATCATGGAGTTAATTCACATTTCTTGTATGGTTCTGGAATTCGTTTCAATATCCTTCCCGATTATTTAGAAATCTTTTTTCCCCTCCATTCTTCTAATGGATGGGAGTTTAATGAGATTCCATATGAAACTAAAATCCGCTTTATACTTACATTTAGTCCTAAACAATTATCAAATCTTTTTTCCAGAAGGTGGTTTTAAAACCCTTTGTAAAAAGGCTAATCTTTTTTGGACAATCCGCCATTACAAAATTTTGTAATTTTGACATCCACAATTATGATTGATAGCCAAGAGAGCAACACAAAACTGACCTTTGAGGATTACAAAAAGCAAGTTCTCGAAGATTACAAAATTATTTATACTAGTAGACAAGCCAGTGTTCTTGGCCGAAGAGAGGTTCTTAGTGGTAAAGGCACTTTCGGTATTTTTGGTGATGGTAAAGAATTACCACAAATTGTTCTCAATCGATTTTTTCAGCCAGGTGATTTTCGCTCAGGTTACTACAGAGACCAAACCATAATGTTCGCCCAAGGACATCTCAACCCTGAGCAACTTTTTGCAGCGATTTATGCCAATCCAGATATCGACAAAGAACCTATGTCTGCCGGAAGGCAAATGGTAGGTCATTTTTCCAACACCCTAGTTGATGAAAATGGTAAATGGGTGGATCAGACCAAATCTAAAAACCATGTTTCGGATGTTTCTTCCATAGGAGCCCAAATGCCTCGTCTAATCGGTTTGGCACAAGCATCCAAGATTTACAGGAATTTAAAAATCGAAAATGGGAAGAATTTTTCCAAAAATGGAAATGAAGTCGCTTGGGGAACCATAGGAAATGCTGGTACGAGTGAAGGGCTGTTTTTTGAAGCCATCAACACAGCTGGAGTTTTGCAGATTCCTATGATTATGAGTATTTGGGATGACGGCTATGGAATTTCCGTTGATAACAAACAACAAACTACCAAAGAGAGTATCTCAAAAGCTCTTGCTGGTTTTGCCAGAGAAAATGATAAGGGGATAGAGATTTTGACCGTTAAGGGCTGGGACTATCCAGCACTATTAAAGACCTATGCCTACGCTTCAAAAATTGCACGAGAAAATCATATACCTGTCATTGTTCATGTAACCGAGCTTACTCAGCCACTTGGACATTCTACCTCGGGTTCTCACGAGAGGTATAAGTCTAAAGAAAGACTCCAGTGGGAAAATGAGCACGATTGTAACCTCAAGATGAGGGAATGGATTCTTTCCAAAGGAATCTCCAATTTTCAGGCTTTGGAGGAAATGGAATCTCAAATCAAAGCCAAAGTTAAGGAGGCCAAAAACCTTGCATGGGAAGCATATCAAAAACCTATTATTAGTTTAAAAGATCAGCTGAATGAATTTTTGGAAGAATTTATTTCACACTCAAATAACGATGTGGAACTTAAACTTCTTTACAACAAATTAAATGAAAAAACTGAACTATTCTATCACGATGTAATAGCCACAGCAAGGAAAATTTTCCCAATACTGGCTAGAAACGCTATAAGAAACACAGAATCTTTAAAAAAGTGGTTGAAAAATACAAAAGACTCGTTACAAGACAAGTACTCTTCCCACCTCTTTAGTGAGGGGATCAATGGAACGGATAGTGTTGAATTAATCCCTCCAAAATATCCTCAAGATGCTCCTTTTGTGGATGGTAGGATCATTTTAAGAGACAATTTTGATCATTTACTCATGAAGGAAGAGCGTTTGATCATTTTTGGTGAGGATAGTGGAAAAATTGGCGGTGTCAATCAAGGCTTAGAGGGATTACAAGAGAAATTTGGAACCCTAAGGGTTGCTGATGCTGGAATAAGAGAGGCTACCATAATAGGGCAAGGTATTGGTATGGCTATTCGCGGTTTAAAACCAATTGCAGAAATTCAGTACTTGGATTACATATTGTATTGTATTCATATTATAAGTGATGATTTAGCAACATTGAGTTATAGGACCAAAGGCAGGCAATTGGCGCCTTTGATCATCAGAACAAGAGGTCACCGGCTGGAAGGTATATGGCATTCGGGATCTCCAATGGCAGGAATGATCCATTTGATGCGAGGAGTTCAACTATTAGTTCCTAGAAATATGACCCAAGCAGCAGGGTTTTATAACACCTTACTCAAAGCCAATCAACCCGCAGTTGTCGTTGAATCATTAAACGGATATAGAATTAAAGAAAAACTTCCTTCAAATCTTGGAGAATATTGTTTGCCCATAGGTAAGATAGAGATACTTAAAGAGGGTACTGACATCACAATAGTTTCTTATGGATCTACTTTGAGAATTGTTAATGAAGTAGCTCTTAAACTTGAGAGATATGAAATAATAGCAGAAGTAATCGACGTACAATCCCTTATTCCTTTTGACAAAGAAAATGAGATCAGACATAGCCTGACAAAAACAAATCGTTTGTTGATTGTTGATGAGGACATGCCAGGCGGAGCATCTGCTTATATTCTGCAACAATTATTGGAAGAACAAAAAATTTACCCTCTTTTAGATAGTGAGCCCAAGCTCCTTTCTGCCAAAGAACATCGACCTGCATATGCTGAAGATGGAGACTATTTTTCAAAACCTTCTGCGGAGGATATATTTGAATGTGTCTACGAAATAATGCACGAAAACGATCCCAATAAATTTCCTTTAATTTAATCTTAAGCAGCAAAAACCTTAACCAGTAATTCTTGAAGTATCTGATATTGATTGCCGGACTTTGCGCCTACTCCTTTAATCTTTAGATCAGCTTCCAATGTTGATGAGATGGCCTTGCTGACTTGTTTAAGGTTGAATTTTTTACAAGCTACCTCATAGTCTCTTATAAAGTAAGGGTTAACACCCAATAGAGAGGGCGCTTTTGACTTGTCTTCCAAGCTATGATACAATAGAACTTTTCTAAAAAAATTATAAAAACCCGAAATGGTCAGTACCAATGGATGGCTTTTAGGGTTTTCAGCCATATATTTTACAATTTTAATGCTTTGGTAAAAATCACGCTTTCCAACTGCTTTGTAGAGTTCGAAATTGTTGTAATCTTTACTAAAACCCACATGCTGCTCTATTAGTTCTGGAGTAATATGGGTATTTTCATTAAGAACGATTTTTAACTTTCCGATCTCTTTTTCGATTTTACTCAAATCATTACCCAAAGCTTCCGTAAAGATCTGCAGGGCCTTGGACTCAATTTTAAACTTAGCTGCTTTCAATCGATTGGCAATCCATTGTCCAAGTTGATTGTCATACAAAACTTTGGTTTCTAATACTTCCCCAACCTTTTTGGCAGCTTTGTACAATTTTTTTCTTTTGTCAAAAACTTTGTATTTATAACAAAAAACAAAGATGGTTTTTTCTTGAGGTCGAGAAAGATATTCAGCGATTATATCTGTTGATTTGTCGAAGTGTTGAGCCTCTCTAACAACTACCAAATGATAAGGAGCCAATACTGGAAATCGCTTGGCTGTTTCAATGACCTGACTGGGTTCAACCTCTTTACCGTAAAACAATGAATAATCGAAAGGTCGGGAGGTTTCGTCTATCAGCTTTTTAGTTATTTTTTCCTCAATACGGTCTATAAAATAGGGCTCTGTTCCAGATAATAAATAAAAGGGTTTGAATTCCGACCTCTCTATGGAGGACATTAAATGATTAAATTCCTGCATCTTGAAAAATTATATGCAATTTTGCAATATGGAAAAACTCAATTTTCCCGAATTCGATTTCTACTTTAAAAGTAAGGAAAATAAAAGGTATATATTCGACCCTGTAAGAAAAAAATGGTTGGTTCTAACTCCTGAAGAATGGGTGCGACAACATTGTATCCAATTCTTGTTAAAGATCAAAAATGTTCCAATAGGTTTAATTCAGATAGAAAAAAAATTGAGTGTCAACAACACAGAGAAAAGGTACGACCTAGTCGTTTTCAAACCAGACCAATCCATTTATGTTTTGATTGAATGTAAATCACCCTCCGTGAAGTTAACCCAACAAACATTCGATCAAATTTCACGATACAATTCTGTACTCAAAAGTAACTACCTCATGCTTACCAATGGTTTTACTCACTTTTATTATAAAATAGATTATAAAAAAGGTCAATATCTATTCATGACTGATTTACCAAAATACTACTCCAACTAATGGCATCGATTGGTATTGCAATTTTAAATTGGAACGGAGAAAAATTATTGAAACGCTTTCTCAAGGAAGTTCTGGACAACAGTCCAGAAGCAACTGTATATTTAATTGACAATGCTTCCACAGACGATTCCGTAGCCTATGTTCAAAAAAGGCATCCTAGTGTTAAAATCATTTTATTGGATGCCAATTATGGATATGCTGGGGGATATAATAAAGGGTTAATCTCCGTAAAAGAGGACATAATTTGTTTGCTAAACAATGATGTTTTGGTAAAACCCAATTGGTTGTCTCCAGTTTTGAATCATTTTAAAAACCACCCGAAAACAGCGATTGTTCAACCTCATATAATGGATTTGAACCAGCCTTTTAGATTTGAATATGCTGGAGCAGCAGGTGGATTTATCGACCGTTTGGGATACCCCTATTGTCGGGGAAGATTATTTAATAACTTGGAAGATGACCATGGTCAATACGACAAAAATGAGAAAATATTTTGGGCCAGTGGTGCCTGTTTTTTTGTAAGAAAAAAGATTTATGAGTCTTTACAAGGCTTCGATGAGGATTTCTTCGCTCATATGGAAGAAATAGATTTTTGCTGGAGAGCATTTAATCAAAATTTAGATGTTTATTCTCTATACCAAACCAAAGTATATCACCTGGGTGCTGGTACATTGAAACCTTCTCCACAAAAAACATATCTTAATTTTAGAAATTCCCTATACCTTCTGGTCAAAAACTTACCAGAAAAAAGATTTCTTCGAATCATTGAGCGAATGATTTGGGATGGTATAGCAATCCTGTTTTTTGTTTTAAAGTTAAATTTTTCTAAAGCCTTTGCGATTATAAGAGCTCACTTTTCATTTTATAAAAATTATAGAAAAATTAAAGAAAAAAGCCTTTTAAACACATTAAATATTAAGTATTACACAGAACACTGTTTACCTTTACGTTTAATTTTACCAAAAAGAAAGAATTTATGAATCCCAGGAGGTTTTTATAGGTTTTTATATTACATTTGCAGGAGTTTAACTAAAAATTTTACAAAATAAAAATGAAAAAATATTTTGCAATAGCAACAGTTTTTGCTGTTCTTCTTTCGTCTTGTGTTTCTCAAAAGAAATACGCTGAATTGGAAACACTTCAACAAAACACCAAAAGCTTGTTGGATACTGCCACTGTAAAATTAAATACCTGTAATGAAGAAAAGGAAGCTGCTGAAGCTCGTTTAGCCTCATTGCAAGACAGAGTAAATTTTCTTCAGGCTAATAACCAAGATCTGATTAATAACATCGGCAATTTAACTACCCTTTCCCAAAAAGGTGCTGAGAACCTCGAAATGTCATTGGAAAGCATGAAGGAAAAAGACTTGAAAATCCAAACTATGCAGGATGCTATGACAAAAAAGGATTCTGTGACTTTGGCCTTGGTTACCAGCCTCAAAGGAGTTTTAGGCAATATGAGTGATGATGATATTGAAATCAATGTCGAAAAAGGTGTTGTATATGTCTCTATTTCAGACAAACTTTTGTTCAGAAGCGGAAGCCATACTGTAACACAAAAAGCCAAAGAGGTTTTAGGGAAAGTTGCTAAAGTAGTTAATGACAAACCTGAAATTGAATTTATGGTGGAGGGTCACACAGATAATGTTCCAATCAAAATTGACGGCATTGAGGACAACTGGGATTTGAGTGTTAAACGTGCTACTTCTATAGTTCGAATTCTTCAAAATGATTTTAATGTTAGTCCAGAAAGAATGACTGCTGCAGGTCGTAGTTTTTATATTCCATTGGTTGACAATGATAATGCTGCAAATAGAGCTAGAAACAGGAGAACCCGTATTGTGGTACTCCCCAAATTAGATCAATTTTACGATTTGATTCAGCAAGGCATGAATTAAAAATCTATCATGTAATATTAAAAGCATTCTTAAGCATTAGAATGCTTTTTTTACAACATCTCCAAGTTCCCTTTACCGTTCCTAACAATTTGGGGGATAGAACCACACAAATCCACTACTGTTGAAGGTACATTCCCTCCATAACCATCATCTAGCATTAGGTCAATTTCACTTTCCCATCGCTCATAAATTATGTTAGGATCAGTAGTGTAATCCAATATTTCGTCTTGATCATGCAATGAGCTTGTAATCAAAGGTGTTTTGATAAGACCTATTAGTGCCTCCAAAATAGGATGATGGACCATTCTGATTCCAATAGACTTACGCTTTTCGAATGGTTTATGGAGCTTTAAACAAGGAAGGATAAAAGTATATGGGCCTGGCAAACATCGTTTTAAAAGTTTAAAAGTGGAGTTATCCAGAGGCCTGACATAATTCGATATATCACTAAAATCCCTCATAAAAAAACTTAATGGAGCTTTATCTAATTTGATTTTTTTAATTTTTGCCAAACGTCGCAGCCCTAATATATTATTACTTAAACATCCCAAAGCATAGACCGTATCTGTGGGATAGATAATCAACCCTCCTTGCTCTAATACATATGCTGCTTTTTTTATAAACCTCTCATTGGGTTTGGATTGGAAGAATTTTAAGAGTTCAGCCATTAGTTTCTAATTTTGAGCTTAGCAAAGCGCAACAAAAGATGTTTTTGACCAACCCCACTAAAATCAATTAAGGCTTTTTTATCACTTCCTTTTCCTTCAATAGAGACAACTTTCCCATAACCAAAACGATCGTGTTCTACTATCATATCCACATCAAGTCGTTTCATTTGAGTTGAAACAGAAGTCTTTTGGGAAGTTTCCGAGGCAATTATTTTTCTTAATTTTCCTAATTGATTTTGACTAGGAATAGTATTTATTTTGCTTGTTTTTGGGGATTGGAGCACTGATTTTTTAGTTGGCTCAAAACCCCCGAATATTCCCTTATCGATAATAGGTTTGAAAATATAATTGTCTTTTGGAATGATATGCTCCAAATACTGATCGTCCATTTCTTCAATAAAACGGCTGGGTTCTGCATCCACAAGTTTGCCCCATCTGTATCGAGAAAGTGTATAAGTCAATATTGCTTTTTGTTCCGCTCGTGTCAGGGCGACATAAAATAAACGCCGCTCCTCCTCTAATTCGCTTCGAGTATTGAGGCTCAATGCTGAGGGAAAGAGATCCTCTTCTAATCCGACAATAAAGACTACAGGAAATTCAAGCCCCTTAGAAAGATGAATCGTCATTAAAGAGACGCAATCCACGTTACTATCTTTATCATTGTCAAAATCTGTGGCTAAAGCAACATCCTCCAAAAACTCAGACAAGCAGCCGGTCGCATCTGCTAGTGCCTTTTGGCTTTCTACAAAATGTCGTATGCCGTAGAGCGATTCCTCTATATTTTCAACTTTTGAAACCCCCTCTGGTGATCCGTCTTTCTTTAATTCCAATACCAACCCACTTTTTTTGGTCGCCAAACCAGCAATCTCAAAAGCATTAGATTTTTGATTTTCGATTTGTAAGCTTAGAATTAAATTGACAAAAGCTTCAAGTTTCTCTAAAGTACACTGATTAAGAGATAGATTTAATTGGGGAGCATTCTGAAGGGTCTCAAATAGGGAAATGTCATAGTTTTTGGCGCCGATTATGAGTTTATCCAAGGTAGCATGACCAATTCCTCTAGCGGGATAATTGATAACCCTTTTGAGACTCTCCTCGTCTTTAGGATTGACGATCAAACGCAAATATGCCATTAGGTCTTTAATCTCTTTTCTTTGGTAAAAAGAAAGGCCTCCGAAGATTCTATAGGGAATGTCCCGCTTTCTTAGAGCATCTTCTATGGCTCTCGATTGAGAATTGGTTCGATACAGTATTGCAAATTCTTTGTTTTGTCTTTGCTCCTGCATTTTGTAATCAAAAATTTGAGAAGCTACCTCCCTTCCCTCCTCTGCATCAGTAGCACACCTTTGAACTTTAATCTTATTGCCTTCTGAATTAGAAGTCCAAACCACTTTTTCAATCTTATTTTTGTTATGACTAATTATAGAATTGGCGGCATTAACAATATTTTTTGTAGATCGATAATTTTGCTCTAAACGGTACAACTTTACGTCCTCATAATCTTTTTGAAAATTTAGAATATTGTTGATATTTGCTCCCCGAAAGCCGTAAATACTTTGTGCATCATCACCTACCACACAAATGTTTTGGAATTTATCGGACAAGGCCCTTACTATCAAATATTGCGAATGATTGGTATCCTGATACTCATCAACAAGAATGTATCTAAAGCGATCTTGATATTTTGCCAATACTTCAGGTTGCATATTCAATAGCTCATTGGTTTTGAGTAAAAGATCATCAAAATCCATAGCACCAGCTTTAAAACATCTTTCTACGTATTCTCTGTAAATCTCTCCTAATTTTGGCCGCCTAGACATGGCATCAGCCTCTTGTAGATCAGGATCATTATGATAGGCCTTTACAGTTATCAAATTGTTTTTGAAAGAAGAAATACGGTTTCGGATCTGTTTGAACTTGTAAATATCCTTGTCCAGACCAATTTCTTTGATGATAGATGCAATCAAACGGTTAGAGTCTTGGTTGTCATAAATGGTAAAATCTCTTGGAAATCCCAATTTATCTGCTTCTTGTCTGAGTATTCTGGCAAAAACTGAATGAAACGTACCCATCCACAAATTTTTTGCTTCCCCCTCTCCTACCAACTTGGCAATTCGAGCTTTCATCTCTCGCGAGGCTTTATTAGTAAAAGTTAAAGCAAGTATAGAAAAAGCATCCACCCCATGTTGTAGCAAGTGTGCAATTCTATAGGTTAATACCCTTGTCTTTCCTGACCCTGCTCCTGCAATCACCATAAGCGGACCATTCTTATGTAGCACAGGTTCAAGCTGTGTTTCGTTGAGTTCTTTGAGGTAGTCTGTAGGTGTATTGTTCACAATCTAAAATTAACGCAATATTTAAACCCCTTAAAAGACAATACTCTATAGTTATTCACAGCTATTATAGTTTTTAAACCAATTATGTAACTGCAACACCTCTATTTTACCAATTTGCTGATATTAAAAGTTATTGTTAATCTTTTATTTTAATGTTTAGAATATTTTTGTTTTAAAGCTTCCTTTATTGGAGAAAATCAATGATCTATTTGGTGTTATTAGAAAAATTTATTTAATCAAAAGGATGGGAAAAAATCTAAATTTGAGTAAATCGGATTGCTAAAAGAATTCTTCTTTTATTTTAAGGAATTTCATTTTGATTTATTTGCAGCAAATTCAAGGCCTGCTTGCCACCAAGCCTGCATTTTTTTCCATTAAATATCAACGAATTAGTAGTTAGTACAGTAGGAGTATAAAATAAATTGATTTTGGCGTGGACATCTTCAGCCATCAATTTCACAATCTTTATATTCTGATACTCAATCCTGTCAGCCATAAAACCAAAAATTGTACTCAAAGCATCAAATGGATTCCTTGATGGCATGCGGTTTGTTTGTGGAAACTCTGTATCCAAAACTATGGCATCAATCTCTAGCTCCACAACGTATCGCCTCTTCTAATGGAATAATCGTTCCCAATCCACCATCTCCGTATTCACATTTATTTTTTGTAGCCATAGTCATAAAGGGTACATAATTACAGGAAATCCAGATCCAATCGACATAGTCATCATAACTGCACTCACTTATTTTTTATACTCAACCTTATTGGTCGATAGGTTGGATACGGTTATCACCACCTCTTGATCGGAGTTTTTTAAAGTTTCAAATTCTTTGCATGAAATACTGTTCATAATCAATTGTCTCAAATGATTACTTTCTCCAAAAGTTTTCTTCCCCTTTATAAAATTTTTAAGAACATTAAAATGATGTATTCCGATTGTTTCAACACCTTTATTTAAATTAATAGTAAAGGGGCAGTTGTCAAAAATATCCTGCTCTTTAACCTTGGTGAATAATCTTTTTATTATGTCAATTTTTTTAAGTGCCAAAATGGCTAATCAACAAACTTCCTGTCGAGGAACCAAGGTACAAATCGTACTTTTTATGCTGCACTTGGATCAGATATTCTGCAACACCCCCTGCAAAGGCTCCTTTACTTCCACCTCCGGATATAGCAAGCGCTTTCATACTATACAATTTTATACCAAATTTATAGAAGTTTTGAACAATACAAATTGAATACCTGACAAATAAATTAATTTAGCATATAATGGATAGACTTCAAACTCCTATTGAGTACCTTAAGGGAGTTGGCCCTAACCGTGCCAATCTTCTTAAACAAGAATTAAATATTCATACTTTTCAGGACTTATTGCATTTTTTCCCTAATCGATACATCGACCGATCTACATTTTACAAAATAAAAGATCTGCCCAGAAATACCTCTGAAGTTCAGATAAAAGGTAGAATCATTGATGTTAAAATTATTCATCAAAAGAAAGGAAAAAGACTGTTGGCAGTGTTTTTTGATGGAGAAAATCAGATGGAATTGGTATGGTTTCGCGGTCATCAGTGGATTAAAGAGAATCTCAAAAAAAACACTACTTATGTAATTTTTGGCCGGATCAATTGGTATTCAAATAGACCTGGTATGCCTCACCCTGAGATGGAAACTCTTGAGAATTTTGAAAAAGGGTTTTCTAAGAATCTACAAGCTGTTTATCCCAGTAGTGATAAGCTTATATCTAAGGGTATTTCACAAAAGGTCATCATCAAAACGATGGAGGAATTATTTAACTCTTTCAAAAACCCATTTATGGAGACTCTTCCGGAGGACTTACGATCCAAATATCTACTAATCGATAAAAACACAGCCATTAAAAACATACACTTTCCTGAAAGTCAAAAAATTCTAACTGCGGCACAAAATCGACTAAAATATGAGGAATTGTTTTTCATCCAATTGCAATTGTTAATGAAAAACCATCAACGTAAACAAAAAATAAAAGGATTTGTCTTTGAAAAAGTCGGTAATCACTTTAATAATTTTTTCAATAAACACCTTCCATTTGAATTGACAGAGGCTCAAAAGAGAGTCGTTCGAGAAATACGAAAAGACATTGGTAATGGACATCAAATGAATCGCCTACTTCAAGGTGACGTTGGTTCAGGGAAGACTATTGTTGCACTTATGCTGATGTTGATAGCAGCGGATAATAATTTTCAATCCTGCTTGATGGCTCCTACAGAAATTCTTGCAAAACAACATTTTCAGTCGATAAAATCTTTGATTGGTGATTTAGACATCTCCATTGCCATACTAACGGGAAGTACAAAGAAAATTGAAAGGGCTGAAATCGCTAAAAAATTGACCTCTGGAAATTTAAATATTTTGATTGGAACTCATGCAGTGATCGAAGAGAAAGTTAAATTCGAAAACCTTGGTTTGGTAGTCGTTGACGAACAACATCGGTTTGGAGTAGCCCAAAGAGCCAAACTTTGGGGAAAAAATACTATTCCTCCTCATGTACTGGTTATGTCAGCCACTCCGATACCTCGTACGCTTGCCATGAGTGTTTATGGGGATTTGGACATTTCGGTCATCGATGAATTACCTCCAGGCAGAAAGAAGGTTAAAACACTCCATAGATATGACAAAAACCGATTAAAAGTATTTAAATTCATCGCAGATGAAATCCAAAAAGGTAGACAAATTTACGTGGTGTATCCCTTGATCAAGGAATCAGAAAAAATGGATTACAAAGATTTGATGGATGGTTATGAATCAATTGCTAGGGCCTTCCCCCCGCCAATGTATCATATCAGTATCATGCATGGTCAAATGGCAGCAAAAGATAAAGATTACGAAATGCAACGGTTTATCAATAAACAAACTCAAATCATGGTTGCTACCACTGTGATCGAAGTAGGAGTAAATGTTCCCAATGCATCCGTAATGGTTATTGAAAGTGCAGAGCGCTTTGGATTGTCACAACTTCATCAATTACGAGGTCGTGTTGGACGTGGCAATGATCAAAGTTATTGCATACTGATGAGCAGTCACAAACTCAGTACTGAGGCCAAAACCAGGTTAGAAACCATGACCACTACCACCGATGGTTTTAAAATTGCAGAAGTCGATTTAAAGCTAAGAGGGCCAGGAGACATAATGGGAACACAACAAAGTGGAGTTCTAGATCTTAAAATTGCAGATATTATAAAAGATAATGAGTGGCTCAAAAATGCTCGAAGTGATGCAATAGCATTGTTAAGAGAGGATCCTCAATTAGAGGTTCAGAAAAACATGCCCATTAGACAAACCTTAGCCAAAATGAAGGCTTATCAAAACATATGGAATTACATCAGTTAAAAAGTCTGTTTAGCATAGATTCTTATCTTTACCATTCTATTTAAAAGTCATTGATACCTAATGAAAATATCATACAACTGGATCAAACAGTTTTTAAAAATTGATCTTCTCCCAGAGCAAGTATCGGAAATTTTGACCGATTTGGGTCTAGAGGTCGAAGGGGTCAGTAAGTTCGAATCAGTCAAAGGAGGACTTGAAGGGGTTATTGTGGGAGAGGTATTACAATGTATACAACATCCCGATGCTGACCGTCTCCAAGTCGCGGAAGTTGATCTTGGAAAGAAAATAGTTCAAATCGTTTGTGGTGCATCGAATTTAGCTCAAGGACAAAAAGTTGCAGTTGCAACAGAAGGAACCTCTTTATTCAACAAGGAAGGAAAAAAATTATTAATTAAAAAGAGTAAAATTAGAGGACAAGATAGTCATGGAATGATCTGTGCAGAAGATGAGTTGGGTCTTGGTGAATTCAAGGATGGAATAATGGTTTTGGATCCTAATTTGAAAAGTGGCACCCCCTGTAATGAGGTTTTTGATATAAAAGAAGATACTGTTTTTGAAATAGGACTAACGCCCAATCGTTCAGATGCCATGAGTCATATGGGTGTTGCGCGTGATTTAAAAGCCTATTGTCATTTTAAGGGCATCGAATTTAAATGGTCAAAACCTGTAATAGATAAATTTAGTGTTGTTCCTTCTGATCAAAGGTTTAGTGTTGTTGTTGAATCTGAAGAAAAAGCTACCAGATATATGGGAGTCATTATTAAAAATTTGTCTATTAAACCCTCCCCTGATTGGCTCAAGAATAGACTTAAAGCAATAGGTATTACACCAAAAAATAATGTAGTGGACATTACCAACTTCGTGTTACATGATCTTGGACAACCTCTTCATGCTTTTGATTTGAACAAAGTCAAAGGTGGAATAATTGTTAAAAATGTTCCACAGGACACTCCTTTTGTAACCTTAGACGGTGTGAAACGTAAACTTCATGCCGAAGACCTGATGATTTGTGATCATCAAAAACCACTATGTATTGCTGGGGTTTTTGGGGGACAAGATTCCGGAGTCAATGAGAATACGACTAGTATATTTCTGGAAAGTGCCTACTTTGACCCTGTAAGCATCAGAAAGTCAGCCAAAAGACACGGATTGAATACAGATGCTTCCTTTAGATTTGAGCGAGGTATTGACCCAGAGATCACAAGCTATGCACTTAAATACGCTGCCAATCTTATCGTGGAACTTGCAGGGGGAAACATTCAGGGCGAACCTTATATATTCAAACGAGAACTGCCCAATGCTCCCAAATTCATGTTGAGATTTGACCAAATCAAAAATACCATTGGTCAAGAGATTTCTAAAGATGATGTCTTCAAAATTTTAACGGGGCTTGAAATTAACATAGAACATTCCAGTCACCAAGGCATGTTGATTCAAATTCCTTACTACAGAGTGGACGTAACCCGCCCTGCTGATGTTATTGAAGAAATATTGAGGGTATATGGCTACAACAATATAGTGACATCCGATTTACTTGAAAGCAGGCTACCTACCTTTGTTTCCTCTAACGATCACCAAATTGCGGAGCGATTATCTAATCATTTGGTCAGTTTAGGTTTTCACGAAATGATCAATAATTCCATAAGCAGTCCTGATTACGGAGAAATTTCTAAGAGCTTAAAAGATATGAAAAGGGTAAACATTATTAATCCATTGGGTCAGGAACTATCACAAATGAGGTCTTCCCTTCTTCCGGGGGCATTAGAAGTCTTGGCTTTCAATATTAACCGACAGTCAAAATCCTTGAAGTTTTTTGAGTTTGGTAAAACCTACCAACAAGCTAATGGAGCCTATAAAGAGGAAAAATACCTTTCTATAGCCATCAGTGGTGATGTTTACAATGAAAACTGGAATGTTGTGCATCAACCTCAAATTTTTTTCTATTTCAAAGGCATAATTCAACAACTTCTTAAAAAAAACTGCTCGATTCATTGGCAAGAAAGTAGTTCAGGAAAAGATATTTTTTCCGATGGATTAGTCTTCACTCACAAAATGAAAACAATCTTAGATTTTGGATTTATAAGAAATGACATTCTCCAAAAATTTAATATCAACCAGGAGGTGCTGTTTGCAGAGATTAACTTTAGTATACTGGCTGATTTGGTCAAAAACAACAATGTTCATTACAATGAAATTCCCAAATACCCCCAAATACGAAGAGATTTCTCACTCTTAATTGATGACAGCATCCCTTTCGAGGCATTGAAAAAAATTGCTTTAAATACTGAAAAAAACGTACTCAAAAACGTTCAGCTTTTTGATGTTTATGAAGGCAACAAATTACCAAAAGGAAAAAAGTCTTATGGTGTAAGCTTTTATTTTCAAGATCCTAAAAAGACTATGACAGACAAATACATTGACAAAATCATGGGAAAGTTGCAAAATCAATTTGAGAAAGAGTTTGGGGCTCAACTGCGTTAATAATTAAAATTATTCATTTCTTTTTGACTATTGTCAAAACCTAATTTTATTCATAATTTTACATATGAAATAGAAAGATGATGATGATGAAGATTTTACCACCAACACAAATTGACCTTGTTCTTAAAGAAATTGCGTGTAATGATGCTCCCATAACCCTTGTTGATATTATTCACCAAAAGACCAAAACCGGAAATGGTGTCAATAATTTTGATTTTGACCGATTGGAAACTCATCGGATTTTCCATTTGAATCAAATAAAAAAAGTTTGCATTGATTACCGACTAAGATTTTTGGATATAAAATATTTTAAAGGAAATATACCTAAGGAGGGCATCGAAAAAATTATCCGATTGGAAAATGAACACGAAACTTCTCTGGAAGGTTTCAAGGTAATGGCTCCCTCTGTGCTTTTTAGGCTAAAAAAAACAGATGATCCACTTCTGTTTGTTCCCCTTGGCAATAATTACTTCTACCTTATTCACAAATGGGGAAATGATTTGTCTTTTTTCAGAAAAGCTTGGGCATGGCCTTTCAAAAATATTTGGAATCTTTTGATCGCCGTTTTAATAGTCAGTTTTTTTGCTACTATATTAACTCCCTATCAAATTTTCACCAAAACTCCAACAGCAACTACTTTTTGGATGCTATATTTCTTTATGTTCAAAGCGATTGCTTCAATCGTTTTATTTTACGGTTTTGCTTTGGGAAAAAACTTTAATCCCGCCATCTGGAACAACCGTTACGATAAAACCTAAAATCTTTTGCCCCAAGTTTTTGTTTAAATTTTTAAATGATAATCCTAATTGAAGTAATAGTAAATGCTTTGGTAGTAAATTATTTCAAGCCAATGGTAAAAAGATTTGTCGTTATTGGCTCTTTTAACAGTGTTTCTAAGAATGATTGACGAATAAAGTCATTTGGATACATAAATATAAAACAAGTTGTACAGGCAATCAATTAATTGCTTTATGATGATATAAGAATCTTTATATATTTGCAACTATGAAAAATTGGTTGAATATCCACCTTTTGCTGATATTATTTATTTTACCCAATAATGTTCAGGCTCAAACCGATCCAGATCAGATGGGGGCTTGGTACATGTATATCTTCAATTCTCATTTTAAAAAAGACAGTCTTTGGGGAGTTCAGGGGGATATTCAACATCGAAATTTCAATATCTTGGGCGATTTACAGCAGTTACTTATCCGTGGGGGTTTTACATACATGCCTAAAGAAAGTCCTCTAAAATTAACCTTAGGATATGCATATATCAGTATTGGAACTTATGGAGATAGTCATGAAAAGACAGCAGAACACCGTTTTTATCAAGAAACTTCTTTTCCAATTAAATTTGGTAAACGCATATTTTCAACACATCGCTTTCGATATGAAATGCGTTATATTGAAGATCAAGATTTTAGAACCCGTTATCGCTATGCGATATTTTTGAATATTCCACTCAACAAACCATTAATTGAGCCTAATGCTGTTTATCTATCCCTTTATGATGAAGTTTTAATAAATGGCCAACGAAGAATAGGTAGCGGAAAAACTGTTTCCTTTTTCGATCATAACCGACTCTATGGTGCTATGGGCTATGTATTTAGAAAAGGACTCAAAATGCAATTAGGGATGATGAGGTTAACATCCAATAAATTCGGAAAAAATCAACTCCAAATTAGTTTGCATCATACTTTTTAGCCTTTTTTGAAACACAAAATATATAGAGATAATTTTTGGAGAATTTCATAACAATACCATAAATATATAAAATTTATGGCGCATGAAGCTTAGCCCTAATTTGTTTGATGTTTTCATCTCCCATATAATCATCAAAAGTACTATAGCGGTCAATCAATCCTTTTGGAGTCAATTCCAGTATTCTATTTCCAACAGTTTGAGCAAATGCATGATCATGGGTAGTAAAGAGAACAGTTCCTTTAAAATTTTTCAATGAATTATTGAGCGCAGTAATAGATTCTAAATCCAAGTGATTTGTAGGCTCATCCAGCATAAGAACATTGGCGCGAGACATCATCATTTTA
>Ga0181568_10001826_pt1 | contig 19372 bp, 17 predicted proteins | sample 101ome_20_FD_133758 | JGI IMG/M metagenome (GOLD analysis project Ga0181568, IMG submission 133758) | Coastal salt marsh microbial communities from the Groves Creek Marsh, Skidaway Island, Georgia - 101404AT metaG (megahit assembly) | ecosystem: Environmental > Aquatic > Marine > Intertidal...
CATGGGTTGCAGTGTAGTCAGTGGGTTCAGTCGCCAGGCAGCCAGCCCTGCGGTTGATACGCGGGCAGACCCCAGTCGGGGGTGTATACCGGGCCCAAAAAATACAGCCCAGCGGCGGCAAAGGTGGGGGCGGCGGCGTCTCGGCTGCGCGCCGCAAGCACTTCGTTTATCCATTCAGGTGGGTGCTTTTGGGCACCCACTTGCAGCACACAGCCCAGGATGTTGCGAATCATGTGGTGTAAGAACGCATCGGCTTGGAAGTCAAACCGCCAGTATGTGCCTACTTGCATCACACGGGCCTGTTGCAGGGTTTTAACGGGTGAGGGCGCTTGGCACTGCGCGGCCCGAAACGAGGTGAAATCGTGCGTACCCAGCAGCAGACGCAGCGCCTGCGTCATGGCTTGCTGATCCAGGGGTTGAAACACCCAGCCCACCCGGTCGTGGTCCAGTCCGGGACGCACCGGCGACTGCCGTACCACGTAGGCGTAGCGCCGCGCCAGCGCGCTGCCACGGGCGTGAAACGTTGGTGGCACCTCGCGCGCCCATTGCACCGCGATGTCGTGTGGCAGGTAGCGGTTGGTGCCTCGTACCCACGCCTGCAGTGGGCGCTGGGCGGGCGTGTCAAAGTGCACCACTTGGTGCAGGGCATGCACCCCGGTGTCGGTGCGCCCAGCGCACATAACCCGTGGCGCGGGCGCGTCGAGCAGCTGCCCCAGCGCACGCTCTAGTTGGTCTTGCACCGTTTGTCCGCTGGGTTGGCTTTGCCAGCCCTGATAGGCAGCACCCAGGTACTGCAGGCCCAGCGCGACCCGCATCGGTGTCAGTGCTGCAGCAGCAAGCGCAGCATGCGCCTAAGGGGCTCGGCCGCACCCCATAACAATTGGTCGCCAATGGTGAAGGCTGCCAAGTATTGGGGGCCCATGGCCATGGGACGAATGCGGCCCACCGGAATACGCAGCGTGCCCGACACCGCCACCGGGGTGAGCTGCTGCATGGTGGCCTCACGCTCGTTGGGTACCACCTGCACCCATGGGTTGTCTTGGGCAATCAAGGCCTCAACATCAGCCGGCGAGATGCTTTGGGTGAGCTTGAACATCAGGGCTTGGCTGTGGCAGCGCATGGCGCCCACGCGCACGCACAGGCCGTCCACGGGAATCGCTGGGGCGTCAAAGCCCTCGCCTCGGCCGAGAATTTTGTTGGTCTCGGCCATGGCTTTCCATTCTTCACGGCTGATGCCGTGCCCCAAATCTTTGTCTATCCACGGAATCAATGAGCCGCCCAAAGGCACGCCGAAGTGCTGCATGTCGTCGGCCGGCAGGTTGCGTTGTTTGTTGATCACGCCCTGGTCAATCGCCAAAATGGCGCTGTGGGTTTCGTCAAGCAGGGGCTTGACCTCGGCGTGCAACGTGCCAAATTGGTTGAGCAACTCGCGCATGTGCTGCGCGCCACCGCCACTGGCGGCCTGATAGGTTTGGGTGCTCATCCATTCCACCAAACCGGCTTTGAACAGTGCGCCCACACCCATGAGCATGCAGCTGACGGTGCAGTTGCCACCAATCCAGTCGCGGCCACCACGCGCCAGTGCTTGCTCAATCACCGGCAGGTTCACGGGGTCCAGCACAATCACCGATTCTGGGGCCATGCGCAGGGTTGAGGCGGCGTCGATCCAGTGCCCTTTCCAGCCCGCTTGGCGCAGTGCCGCGTAGACTTGGGTGGTGTAGTCGCCGCCTTGCGCGGTGAGCACCACATCGCAGCGCGCCAAGGCTTTGAGGTCGTAGGCGTCGGCCAGGGTGGCGTGGGCGCCTGCCACCTCGGGTGCAGATCCGCCCGCGTTGGAGGTTGAAAAAAATTGGGTTTCGCAGTGGGCAAAGTCGTTCTCGGCTTGCATGCGTTGCATCAAGACCGAGCCCACCATGCCCCGCCAGCCAACGACTCCCACCAAACGACTCATTACGCCCTCAACCAGTTTTTTTCAAGCCTTTCATTCTAGGGCAGCGTGCTCGACCAAGGTCTGGCCAGGCTTTAATTGAGCGCAGCCAGCACCGCATCACCCATGGCCACGGTGCCCACCGAGGCCTCGCCCGGTTGGGCAAGGTCGGCGGTGCGCAGCCCTTGCGCCAACACCGCTTGCACCGCCGCCTCCACGCGCTGGGCCGCGTCTTCCATGCCCAGTGAATAACGCAGCATCATGGCCGCCGACAAAATGGTGGCCAATGGGTTGGCCAGGCCTTTGCCGGCAATATCGGGGGCGCTGCCGTGGCTGGGTTCGTAAAGGCCTTTGTTGTTGGCGTCCAACGAGGCCGAGGGCAGCATGCCAATCGAACCCGTCAGCATGGAGGCTTCGTCCGACAAAATATCGCCAAACATATTGCCTGTGACCACCACGTCAAAGCGCTTGGGCTCTTTCACCAGCTGCATCGCGGCGTTGTCTACGTACATGTGATCAAGCGCGACGTCGGGGTATTGTTTGCCCACTTCGGTGACCACGTCTTTCCAAAGTTGAAAGGTCTCCAGCACATTGGCTTTGTCCACACTGGTTACCCGCCGCTGGCGCTGGCGCGCCGCCGCAAACGCCACATGGGCGATGCGCTCGATTTCGGGGCGGCTGTAGCGCATGGTGTCAAACGCTTCTTCGGCGCCCGGAAAATGGCCATCGGTGGCCTGACGCCGGCCACGTGGTTGACCAAAGTAAATATCACCCGTGAGCTCACGAATGATCAAAATATCGAGTCCGGCCACCAGTTCGGGTTTAAGGCTTGAGGCCGCCGTGAGTTGTGGGTAGCAAATGGCTGGGCGCAGATTGGCAAACAGACCCAGGTGTTTACGCAACCCCAAAATCGCCTGCTCGGGTCGCAGTGCACGCTCGAGTTGATCGTATTTCCAATCGCCTACCGCACCAAACAGCACCGCGTCGGCGTCTTGCGCCAAAGCCAGCGTGGCCGGTGGCAGCGGGTGACCATGCAAATCGTAGGCGGCGCCACCCACCGGGGCTTCGTCCAGCTGCAAATTGAGGTTCAGCGCGCGAAGCACCTTAACGGCTTCGGCCATGATTTCGGGACCAATGCCGTCGCCGGCCAACAGGGCAATACGTTTCATACGCAGTGGGTTAGTTAAGTTGCGGGGTGGCGGCCAACCAAGGCTTTTGCAGCAACCGCTGCGCCTCGTATTGGCCAATGGCGTCGGCGTGTTGCAAGGTTAGCCCAATATCGTCCAGCCCATTCAGCAGGCAGTGGCGGCGAAACGGCTCAACCTCAAAGGGTAACGACTCGCCCTGGGGCAGCACCACGTGCTGGGCTTGCAAGTCAACGGTGCGCTCAACACCGGGGAACGCCGCGGCTTCATGAAACAAGCGCTGAACTTGGCTGGCTGGCAACACAATGGGCAGCAAGCCGTATTTAAAGCAGTTGTTAAAAAAGATATCGGCAAAGCTCTCGGCAATCAGGGCACGAAACCCGTATTGCTGCAAGGCCCATGGGGCATGTTCGCGCGACGAACCACAACCAAAATTTTTGCGCGCCAGCAGCACGCTTGCCCCTTGGTAGCGCGGCTGGTTCAACACAAAGTCGGGGTTGGGCTTGCGTTGCGCCGGGTCTTGGCCAGGCTCGCCCGGGTCAAGGTAACGCCACGCGTCAAACAAGTTGGGACCAAAGCCGGTGCGGTGAATGCTTTTTAAAAATTGCTTGGGAATGATGGCATCGGTGTCCACGTTGTCGCGGTCCATCGGGGCCACCAACCCTTTGTGCGTGGTAAAGGCTTGCATTGAGTCGATTCCTTAGCTGAATTGGCGCACGTCAACAAAGTGGCCATGAACCGCGGCGGCCGCGGCCATGGCGGGGCTTACCAAATGGGTACGCCCGCCGGCGCCCTGACGCCCTTCGAAATTGCGGTTGCTGGTGCTGGCACAGCGCTCACCGGGCTCAAGCCGGTCGGCGTTCATGGCCAGGCACATGCTGCAGCCCGGCTCGCGCCATTCAAAGCCGGCGGCTTGAAAAATATGGTGTAGGCCTTCGGCTTCGGCCTGCGCCTTAACCAGGCCCGAGCCAGGAACCACCATGGCCAATTTCACGTTGGATGCCACCTTGCGACCTAGGTTTTTTACCACCGCCGCAGCCACGCGCATGTCCTCAATGCGGCTGTTGGTGCAACTGCCAATAAAAACCTTGTCGACGTGCACATCGGCGAGCGGCTTGCCGGGCTGCAAACCCATGTAGGCCAGGGCTTTTTCGGTTGCGTCGCGCTGCGAGGCATCTTTGATGCGGTCGGGGTCGGGCACTTGACCATCCACGCCCAACACCATTTCTGGCGAGGTGCCCCATGTCACCTGCGGCGGCAGGTTGCTGACATCGAGCTCCACCACGTGGTCAAAGTGCGCATCGGCGTCGGAGTGCAGCGTGCGCCAGTGATTTTGCGCCGCCTCCCACGCCGCGCCGGTGGGGGCAAAGGGCCGGCCCTTGACATATTGCAAGGTGGTGTCGTCCACGGCCACCAAGCCGGCACGGGCGCCGGCCTCAATCGCCATGTTGCACACCGTCATGCGACCTTCCATGCTAAGCGCTTGAATGGCCGGGCCGCCAAACTCAATGGTGTAACCGGTGCCGCCAGCCGTGCCCACCCGTCCAATAATCGCCAGCACCACGTCTTTGGCGCTGCAGCCTTTGGGCAGCTTGCCGTTGACGCGAACCAGCATGTTTTTGGCCTTTTTGGCAATCAGCGTTTGTGTGGCCAACACGTGCTCCACCTCGCTGGTGCCAATGCCATGCGCCAGCGCGCCAAAGGCGCCGTGCGTGGAGGTGTGCGAGTCGCCGCAGACCACCGTCATGCCGGGCAGGGTGGCGCCGTTTTCTGGCCCCATGACATGCACGATACCTTGGCGCTTGGACAAAAACGGAAAATAAGCCGCAGCGCCAAATTGCTCGATGTTGCGGTCGAGTGTGGTGACTTGCTCTTTGCTAATGGGGTCGGTGATGCCGTCGTAGCCCAAGCCCCAATCGGTGGTGGGGGTGTTGTGGTCGGCCGTGGCCACCACCGACGAAGCCCGCCACACCTTGCGCCCCGCCTGGCGCAAGCCCTCGTAGGCTTGCGGGCTGGTTACCTCGTGTACCAGGTGCCGATCAATGTAGAGCAGCGCGGTGCCATCGGCCTCTTCGCGTACAACGTGCTCGTCCCAAATTTTGTCGTAAAGGGTGCGCCCCATAACTCAATCTCCGTGTTAGGAGCGCAATTTTAACGAGGCCTTAGCCGCGCACTGCAATCTCCGGGACGTCGCGCGCCGGCGATCCTGAATACAGCTGGCGCGGGCGCCCGATTTTGTACTCGGGATCACCAATCATTTCGTTGAGCTGGGCAATCCAGCCCACGGTGCGCGCCAGCGCAAAAATGCCGGTAAACAAATCCACTGGGATGCCAATGGCGCGCTGCACGATACCGGAGTAGAAATCCACGTTCGGGTAGAGCTTGCGCTGCACAAAGTAATCGTCTTCGAGGGCGATTTTTTCTAGCGTCACGGCCAGCTTGAGCAGCGGGTCGTTTTCTAGCCCAAGTTCGCCAAGCACCTCGCGGCAGGTTTCTTGCATAAGCTTGGCGCGCGGGTCGTAGTTTTTGTAAACCCGGTGACCAAAGCCCATGAGCCGCACCGATGAGTTTTTGTCTTTAACTTGGTCAATAAAGGTGCCGATTTTTTCAACGCCGCCCATGGCTTGAATTTCTTGCAGCATGTTGAGACACGCTTCGTTGGCGCCCCCGTGCGCTGGGCCCCACAGGCAGGCGACGCCGGCTGCGATGGCGGCAAAGGGGTTGGTGCCCGAGGAGCCACACAGCCGCACCGTAGAGGTGGAGGCGTTTTGCTCGTGGTCGGCGTGCAAAATAAAAATTCGGTCCAATGCGCGCTCAACCACGGGGCTGACCACGTAGTCCTCGCAGGGGGTGCCAAACATCATGTGCAAAAAGTTGCCGGTGTACGACAAGCTGTTGCGCGGGTACATGTAAGGCTGACCGGTTTTGTATTTGTACGCCATGGCCACCAGCGTTGGCATTTTGGCAATCAGTCGAATCGCGGCAATGTGCCGGTGCTCGGGGTTGTTGATGTCGGTGCTGTCGTGATAAAACGCCGACATACCTCCCACCAAGCCGGTCAAAACCGCCATCGGGTGGGCGTCGCGGCGAAAGCCGCGCATGAAATACTGCATTTGCTCGTGCACCATGGTGTGGTGCGTCACGAGGTGATTGAAGTCGGATTTTTCTTTGGCGTTGGGCAGCTCGCCGTTGAGCAGCAAGTAGCACACCTCCAAATAATCGCACTGCGTGGCGAGCTGCTCAATGGGGTAGCCGCGGTACAGCAGCTCGCCTTTGTCGCCATCAATGTAGGTAATCGTCGACTGGCACGAGGCGGTGGACAAAAAGCCCGGGTCGTACGTGAACATGCCGGTTTGGCCATACAGCTTGCGAATGTCAATGACATCGGGGCCAATGTTGCCGCTGTACACCGGCATTTGAATATCGGGGTTGCCGTTAGAAAACGACAGGGTGGCTTCGTAATCAGACAGTTTCATGGGGTTCTCCGTCAAAGGGCGTTGTGATCAGCCGGCGTGGGACGCATCATAATTAACACGTCTTGGGCGGCGGTTGGCCAAGCTTGAGGCGGCGACGCCCGGCCGAGCAAGTAATCGAGCAAATCGTTATCAGACAAATCCAGCAGCACCTCAAGCCCTTGGCGGTGGTGCTCGGTGAGCGCGCTGGCGTGTTGCGAAAAAAAACGCTCCATCAGCAAATCGTTTTCCAGCAGACCTCTGCGGCTGCGCCAGCGCAACCGGCTAAGGTCGGTGGCCGTTAACGGTGTGTTTGCGGCGCTGGCGGTGTTCACTACACGGTCCGGCTCACCATGAGCTCTTTGATTTTGCCAATGGCCTGCGTCGGGTTAAGGCCCTTGGGGCACACGTCCACGCAGTTCATGATGGTGTGGCAGCGGAACAATCGGTAAGGATCTTCCAGGTTGTCCAAGCGCTCGGCGGTGGCCTCGTCGCGGCTATCGGCAATGAAGCGGTAGGCTTGCAATAGCCCGGCAGGGCCAACGAACTTATCGGGGTTCCACCAAAAACTGGGGCAGCTGGTGGAGCAGCTGGCGCACAAAATGCACTCGTACAGGCCGTCGAGCTGGTCGCGATCTTGGGGCAACTGCAGGCGCTCTTTTTCTGGCGCTTGCGTGTGGTTCACCAAATAGGGCTTAACCGAGTGGTATTGCTGAAAAAACAGCGTCATGTCCACAATCAGGTCGCGCACCACCGGCAGGCCAGGCAGTGGCTTGAGCGTGATGGTGTCGGGCAGGGTGCGCATGTTGGTAAGACAAGCCAGGCCATTTTTGCCGTTGATGTTCATGGCGTCCGAGCCGCACACACCCTCTCGGCACGAGCGTCGAAAAGCCAGCGTGGGGTCCACCGACTTAAGCTTGATCAGTGCATCGAGCAGCATGCGCTCGCTGCCATCGAGCTCGAGCTTAATGGTTTGCATGCGCGGCTTGTCATCTTGATCGGGGTCGTAGCGATAGATTTTGAAAGTCCGGGTGTTGCTCATGGTCGTACTTTTTGGGGTGCTTGTGATCGAGGACAAAATTTAAAAGGTTCGCACTTTGGGCGGCACCGATTCAACGGTGAGGGGCTTTAAGTTGACCGGCTTGTAGCTCAAGCGGTTGCCTTGGCTGTGCCACAGCGTGTGCTTCATCCACTCGGCGTCGTTGCGCCCCAGTGGGTGCTGCGGGTCGTCTGCGTCACGCTCGTAGTCGTTAACGGTGTGCGCCCCTCGGCATTCGTGGCGTGCCGCCGCCGACTCAATGGTGGCCTGCGCGCATTCGATCAAATTGGCCACTTCCAAGGCCTCAATACGTGCCGTGTTGAACACCTTGGAGTTGTCTTTAAGGCCAATGGCCTCGGTGCGTTCGCGCAACGCGGCAATTTTGGCCACGCCTTCGTCCATGCTGGCTTGGGTACGAAACACGCCGGCGTGCTGCTGCATGGCCGCGCGAATGTCGTTGGCCACGTCTTGCGCGTATTCGCCACCGGGGTTGCCGTCGAGTTTGGCCAGGCGCGCCAGCGCCGCATCGGCCGCGTCGGCGGGCAGGTCGGGGAACTCGCGCCCTTTGGGATGGTTGGCCACCAAGTGATTGCCCGCGGCGCGGCCAAACACCAGCAAGTCGAGCAACGAGTTGGTGCCAAGGCGGTTGGCGCCGTGCACGCTAACGCAGGAGCACTCGCCCACTGCGTACAAGCCGGGCACTATCTCTTGGTTGCCTTGTGCGTTGGGGGCCACCACTTGACCGTTGATGTTGGTGGGAATACCGCCCATTTGGTAGTGGATGGTGGGCACCACCGGAATCGGTTCGCGGGTGATGTCAACGTTGGCGAAGTTCACACCAATCTCATACACCGACGGCAAACGCTTGTGAATGGTCTCGGCGCCCAAGTGGTCCAGCTTAAGCAGCACATGGTCTCGGTTGGGGCCGCAGCCTCGGCCTTCTTTGATTTCTTGGTCCATGCAACGCGACACAAAATCGCGCGGCGCCAAGTCTTTGAGCGTGGGGGCGTAACGTTCCATGAAGCGCTCGCCGTTGCTGTTGAGCAGCACCGCGCCTTCGCCTCGGCAACCTTCGGTGAGCAGCACGCCAGCCCCAGCCACCCCGGTGGGGTGGAACTGCCAAAATTCCATGTCTTCAAGCGGAATGCCTGCACGCGCCGCCATGCCCAAGCCATCGCCGGTGTTGATGTAGGCATTGGTGGAGGCAGCAAAAATTCGGCCTGCGCCGCCCGTGGCCAGCATCGTGGTGTGGGCTTGCAGCATGTACACGTCGCCGGTTTCCATTTCTAGGGCCGACACGCCAAGCACTTCACCGTCTGCGCCACGAATCAAATCAAGCGCCATCCATTCCACAAAAAACGTGGTGCGAGCAGCCAAGTTTTGCTGGTACAGGGTGTGCAGCATGGCGTGACCGGTGCGATCCGCGGCCGCACATGCGCGCTGCACTGGTTTCTCGCCATAGTTGGCGGTGTGTCCGCCAAACGGCCGCTGGTAAATGGTGCCGTCGGCGTTGCGGTCAAAGGGCATGCCAAAGTGCTCCAGCTCGTACACCACCTTGGGTGCTTCGCGGCACATGAATTCAATCGCGTCTTGATCACCCAGCCAGTCCGAACCCTTGACTGTGTCGTAAAAGTGATAGTGCCAGTTGTCTTCAGACATATTGCCCAAACTGGCACCAATGCCGCCTTGGGCGGCCACGGTGTGTGAGCGTGTCGGAAACACCTTGGACAGCACGGCCACGTTCAGCCCGGCGCGCGCCAACTGCAACGAGGCACGCATACCGGAGCCGCCGGCACCGACGATGATGACGTCAAAACGTCGCTTGGGAAGTTGAGCAGTTTGCGTCATGTTTTAAATTCTCCAAAGCACTTGCAGTGTCCAGCCCGCGCAGCCGGCCAGCCACACCATGGTGAGCGCGTGCAGCCCCAGGCGCACGCCTTGCGGCTTGACGTAGTCCATCCAAATATCACGCATACCCACCCACACGTGGTAAATCAGCGCCACAACCTCGGCAAAGATGAAGAATTTCATCCACCCCGCAGCAAAAATGCCAGCCCATACGCCGTAGGTGATGGGCCCTGGGGTAAGCAGCACCTGCACCAGCACGAGCAGCGTAAAGAGCGTCATTAAGGCAGCCGTGACGCGTTGCGCCAGCCAGTCGCGCAAACCGTAGTGCGCGCCGACCACGACGCGTTGAGTGGGGTTGGTTTGAGTCATGTTGCAGTACCCGTTTAAATTAATACAGGCCAAAAAGTTTGGCGCCAAGCAAAGCCGTGAGCGCCAGGCTTAACACCAGCGTGGCTTGTGCCGACGACCGACCAAAGCCCTTGGTGACCCGGTGTGTGGCGTCCATGATCAAGTGCCGCACGCCGGCGAACAAGTGGTGCAAAAACGCCCACAACAGCACCAATGCCACAAGCTTGAGCGCGGCACCAGGCACCACGCCCATGCCTTGAGCAAAACTTGCGGTGAGCCCTTCGTAGCTCAGCTCAGAAGTTAGGGAGCGGTCAAAAATCCACAAAATAAAGGGCAACAAAATGAACATCACCGCGCCACTGATACGGTGCAAGATGGACACCCAACCCGCTGCCGGTAAGCGGTAGCTGGGTAAATCGGTGAGGGCGTTGATGTTGCGAAAGGTTTTACGGTTGGTTGTCATGGACACATTCCGGTGGACGCTTATGGATAAACACAGGCCTCATGCCCCACGTGGTGCACGTGAGACGCGTTGGATTGTAGGAGCATAGAGCAAGACCATTCACTGCAATTCATTGCGGTAATGATGGTGTTCGGTTCGATACAAGCCGCGCCGGAACTCCATGGCCTGGTCGTTGTACGTGTAGGCGACGCGTTCGACGCTTAGCAACGGTGTCGCCGGTGTGACGCCCAGCCACTGCGCGGCGTCTGGGGTGGCCAGCACGGCACGAATTTTTTCTTCGGCGCGCACCATACGCACGCCAAAAGTGGACTCAAACAATCCGTAGAGCGGCCCTTGGTGACTCGCCAAACGCTCTTGCGACAGACCCTTAAAAGGGGTTGCAGGCAACCACAGGGCCTCGAAAATAACCGGTACCTGATCAAAGCTCAGCACCCGTTGCACCTGCCACACCGAGTCGCCGGTGCGCAAGCCCAGCGCCCGCGCCACCTCGGCACTGGCACGAATTTTTTTGCAATCGATGACGTGCCTTTGACCTGGCGTGCTTACGCCGCTGGCCGCGGCGTCGGCATGCAAACGCAAAAACCGGTGTTGCACCTGACGTTGGGCATGGGTGGCCACGTAGGTGCCGCGGCCTTGGCGCCGCAGCAGCAGGTTGTCCAGGGCCAGTTCGTCAATGGCTTTGCGCACTGTGCCTTGGCTGACGCCAAAGCGGGCAGCCAAATCGGTTTCGCTTGGAATGAGTTCGCCGGGCCGCCATTCGCCGCTTTGCAAACCCTGCAAAATCAACTGCTTGATTTGCTGGTACAACGGGCTAAACGCCGGCGCGCTCGAGTCGCCGCCGCTGGGCGCCGTTGCCGCATGGGAGGGGGCAAAGAAAACAGGGTTGGGAGCTCGCATGGCGTTTTAATCATATCTTATATAAGACACAAGACAAGTTGACGTTAACCCTTGCCTGACATACACTCATGCGCTGTTTGTCGTGCCTTTTGTTTTTGTGCACAAGGCCACCCCTTACCACTCGGAGTCCACCCACATGAGCAAAAAACCCGTGCGCGTTGCCGTTACCGGTGCCGCAGGTCAAATTGGCTACGCCCTGTTGTTTCGTATTGCTTCCGGAGAGATGCTGGGCAAAGACCAACCGGTGATATTGCAGTTGCTCGAAATCCCCGATGAAAAAGCGCAAAAGGCACTCACCGGCGTCATGATGGAACTGCAAGACTGCGCTTTTCCGCTGCTGGCCGATATGCAGGCGCATAGCGACCCGGTGCAAGCATTCAAAGACACCGATTACGCCTTGCTGGTGGGGGCTCGGCCGCGTGGGCCAGGCATGGAGCGCGCCGATTTGTTGGCGGCCAACGCGCAAATTTTTACCGCGCAGGGCAAGGCGTTGAACGCCTCGGCCAGCCGCAACGTCAAGGTGTTGGTGGTGGGTAACCCGGCCAACACCAACGCTTACATTGCCATGAAGAGCGCCCCCGATCTGCCACGGCGTAACTTCACCGCCATGTTGCGCCTTGACCATAACCGCGCGGCAAGCCAGCTTGCAGCCAAAATGGGTGAGCCAGTGGCGGCGATTCAAAAATTGTGTGTCTGGGGCAACCACTCACCCACCATGTACGCCGACTATCGTTTTGCCACGGTCGGCGCCGACATGGTCAAAGACCGCATCAACGATCAGGTCTGGAACGCCGACACCTTTTTGCCCACGGTGGGCAAGCGCGGGGCCGCCATCATCGATGCGCGCGGCCTGTCCTCGGCGGCGTCGGCGGCGAACGCCGCCATCGATCACATGCGCGATTGGGCGCTGGGCACCAACGGCGGCTGGGTCACCATGGGTGTGCCGTCAGACGGCTGGTACGACATTCCGCACGACGTCATGTTTGGCTTTCCAGTCACCTGCGCTGGCGGTGATTACCAAGTCATCGAAGGTCTAGAGATCGACAGCTTCAGCCATGAGCGTATCCAAAAAACGCTCAACGAGCTGCTGGACGAGCAGCGCGGCGTGGCGCACTTGCTGTAACCGCCGGCAACAAGCCATGGCAGCCCATCCACGGGAGGTATTGCTCGGCGCGCAGGGCGGCGGAGTGGCCCTGCCGGTGTGCGATCACTACTGCGGGGTTGAGGCGCGCATGCGCAAAAGCTTGGCGCTGCAAGCCCAGACCATGGAACAAACCGGGGTGTGCAGTTTTGACGTCACCCTGGACTGCGAAGACGGCGCCCCGGTGGGGCGAGAAGCCGAGCACGTGGAACTGGTGCTCGACATGCTGGCCTTGGCCGGCCCCCAGGCACGCGTGGGGGTGAGGGTGCACCCGGTGGATCACCCCAGCTTCAACCACGACGTGGCCCGCTTGGTTGGGCAAGCCGGGGCGCGCTTGGCGTATGTCATGGTGCCCAAGGTTGACAGCCTGGCCGACCTATTGCGTGCCGCCGACGCCGTAAGCCAGGCCGGTGCGCCGCAGTTGCCGCTGCACGCGCTGATCGAATCACCACTGGCGGTGCACCACGCTTTTGATATTGCCGCGCACCCCCGGTTGCAGTCGCTCAGTTTTGGTGTGATGGATTTTGTCTCGGCCCATGGCGGGGCCATTCCGGCCTCGGCGATGTCGGTGCAAGGGCAATTCACCCACCCATTGGTGGTGCGGGCCAAGCTGGCGATTGCCAGCGCGTGTCACGCCCATGGCAAGGTGCCGTCGCACGCCGTGATACCCGAATTCAAAGACACCCAAGCCTTTACGCAAGCGGCCAAGCAAGCGCGTGAATCGTTTGCATGCACGCGCATGTGGAGTATTCACCCCGATCAAATTCCGCTCATCTTGCAAGCGTTTGCGCCAAGCGCCGACGAGGTGGAGCACGCCGCCGAGGTCATGCTGGCTGCGGCTGCGGCCGATTGGGCGCCGGTGCAGGTACGGGGGGTGCTGCAAGACCGCGCCAGTTACCGCTACTTTTGGCAAGTACTTGAGCGTGCCCAGCAAACCGGTGTTGCGTTGCCGGCCGCAGCGGCACAGTTCTTTTAAGTTATCGGCGCCGCCGCCGGCGCGCCGTGTGAATCGTTGAAAGCAAAGAGGATGTCATGGCAGATTTTTTAGCAAGTTACCAAGCCCACGTTGCCGAGCGCGCCGCCATGGGCATTCCGCCATTGCCGCTCGATGCCCAACAGACCGCCGCCGTGATTGAGTTGCTCAAAGCGGCCCCGGCGCAAGAGGCCGATGAACTCATGGCGCTGCTCACCCATCGCGTGCCACCTGGGGTTGATGAAGCGGCCAAGGTCAAGGCCAGCTTTCTGTCGGCCGTGGCACACGGCGATGTCGCGGTGCCCACTTTGTCGCGCCAGCGCGCCACCGAGTTGCTGGGCACCATGGTGGGTGGTTACAACGTCAAGCCGCTGATCGATCTACTCGACGACAACGACGTGGGCGAGTTGGCCGCGCAGGGCCTTAAGGGTACGTTGCTGATGTTCGATGCGTTTCACGACGTCGCCGACAAAGCCAAAGGTGGTCACGCCAGAGCGCAAGCGGTGTTGCAAAGCTGGGCCGACGCGCAGTGGTTTACCGCGCGCCCCGAGGTGCCACAAACCATTACCGTGACCGTGTTTAAGGTGCCCGGCGAAACCAATACCGACGACTTGTCCCCAGCGCCCGACGCGTGGAGCCGCCCCGACATCCCGCTGCACTTTTTGGCCATGCTCAAAAATGCGCGAGCTGGCGCGGCCTTCACGCCCGAAGAAGACGGCAAGCGCGGACCGATTGCTTTTATTGAATCGCTCAAAGAAAAAGGCCATTTGGTTGCTTACGTGGGCGACGTGGTGGGCACAGGCTCAAGCCGCAAATCCGCCACCAACAGCGTGGTTTGGGCCACCGGGCAAGACATTCCTTATGTGCCCAACAAGCGTTTTGGCGGTATCACCTTGGGTGGCAAGATCGCGCCCATCTTTTTTAACACGCAAGAAGATTCAGGCTCGTTGCCGATTGAGGTTGACGTTTCGGCTTTGGAAATGGGGGATGTGATCGACATCCATCCGTACGACGGCAAGGTCACCAAAAACGGGCAAACGGTGGCGGAGTTCGCGCTTAAAAGCCCGGTCTTGCTCGACGAGGTGCGCGCCGGCGGTCGCATCAACTTAATCATTGGTCGCGCCCTGACCGCCAAAGCCCGGGAGGCGCTGGGCCTGCCCCCGAGCACGGTATTTCGTTTGCCGGCCGTACCCCAGGGCACCGGCACGGGCTTTACCTTGGCGCAAAAAATGGTGGGCCGCGCCTGCGGTTTGCCTGAGGGGCAAGGGGTTCTGCCGGGCACGTACTGTGAGCCACGTATGACCACCGTGGGCAGTCAAGACACCACCGGCCCCATGACGCGCGATGAATTAAAAGACCTCGCCTGTTTGGGCTTTAGCGCTGACTTGGTGATGCAATCGTTTTGTCACACCGCGGCCTACCCCAAGCCGGTCGACGTCAAAATGCACCACGAACTGCCTGCGTTCATCAGCAACCGTGGCGGCGTGTCGTTGCGCCCCGGTGACGGTGTGATCCACTCTTGGCTGAATCGCATGTTGTTGCCCGACACCGTGGGCACCGGTGGCGACAGCCACACCCGTTTCCCCATTGGCATTTCGTTTCCGGCAGGCTCCGGTTTGGTGGCGTTTGCGGCCGCCACAGGGGTGATGCCACTTGACATGCCAGAGAGCGTGTTGGTGCGCTTCAAGGGCAAGATGCAGCCCGGCGTGACCTTGCGCGATTTGGTGCACGCCATCCCGCTGTACGCCATCCAACAGGGTTTGCTCACGGTGGAGAAAAAGGGCAAGAAAAATATTTTCTCTGGGCGTGTGCTTGAAATTGAGGGCCTGCCCAATCTCAAAGTGGAACAGGCGTTTGAATTGGCTGACGCCTCGGCCGAGCGCTCCGCCGCTGGTTGCACGATTGCCTTAGACGAAGCGCCGATCAAGGAATACCTAACGTCCAACATCGTGCTGCTTAAGCACATGATTGCCAACGGTTACGCCGACGCTCGCACCATGCAGCGCCGTATCGACGCCATGCAAGCCTGGCTGGACGCGCCCAACCTGCTGCGCGCCGACGCCGACGCCAGTTACGCCGCGGTGATTGATATCAACCTCGACGACATCAAAGAGCCAATTGTGTGTTGCCCGAACGACCCAGATGACGCCAAGACCCTCTCGCACGTGGTCAACACCCCAATCGACGAGGTGTTCATTGGCAGCTGCATGACCAACATCGGCCATTTCCGCGCCGCCGCCAAACTGCTGGGCACGCAACGCGATATTCCGGTGCGCTTGTGGGTGGCACCTCCCACCAAAATGGACCAAGACGAGTTGGTCAAAGAGGGGCACTACGCCGCTTTTGGTAACGCCGGCGCGCGTACCGAAATGCCCGGGTGCAGCCTGTGCATGGGCAACCAAGCACAGGTGCGCGAGGGTGCCACGGTGATGTCCACCAGCACGCGCAATTTCCCCAACCGTTTGGGTAAAAACGCGCAGGTGTTTTTGGGCTCAGCCGAATTGGCGGCGGTATGCTCCAAGCTTGGGCGGATTCCCACGGTGGCCGAGTACCACGAGCAAATGGGCATCATCAACCAAGACGCCGACAGCGTGTACCGGTACATGAACTTCGATCAAATCGAGGAATACGTGGCGTCTGCCAAAGGGGTACCGGCCGCTTAAGGCTGGCCCAGCCACACCGCACGCATGCACATCCCCGATAGAGGCCAAGCCAAGCCAGCGCTTGGTGTGATTGGGGGTGGCATTGGTGGTTTGGCTGCGGCCATTGCCGCCGCTCAGGCGGGCTGGCACGTGTCGTTGTGGGAGCAGGCCAGCGCCTTTGGCGAGGCTGGCGCGGGCATTCAATTGGGCCCCAACGCCACCCGCCGATTGCAACACTGGGGTGTGCTGCCAAGCTTGCTGGCGTGCGCGGTTGAGCCCGCGGCGCTGCATGTGCGTTGCGCCTCTCGAGGGGTCACGCTGGGCCGTTTGCCTTTGGCGTCACGCGCGCAGACACGATACGGCGCGCCCTACCTGACGCTGCATCGCGCCGACCTGCACGCAGCCTTGCTGCAACACGCGCAGCAACACCGCGTGACCGCGCACGCGGCCGCTGAGGTCAGCGCCATCAATCCCCAAACGGGCACGTTGCGCGTGCATGAGGCTGAGCATGCCGCGCAGGCTTTGGTGCTGGCCGACGGCGTGTGGAGTCGTCTACGCGCGCAGGTGGTGGATGCCCAGCCGCCCCTGCCGACCACCCATGTGGCTTACCGCGCTTTGCCGCTGCAACAGGCGCTGCCCGCGGCGTGCCGCACCCTTGATGTACAGGTGTGGCTGGCGCCGCAGGCGCATGTGGTGGTGTACCCCGTGCGCCGCGGCGAGGTGCTCAACGTGGCGGTTTTTCTTGAGGGTGCCGAGGCCGCATCGCTGGCACCGCGCTGGCAGCAAATGGCGCAGTGGGAAGCTTTGCAATCCCGCCTGCCGACTTTTTGTGCGCCGTTACGTACCCTGCTGGAGGCCGCCGCCGAAGCCGGCGACGGTTGGCGTCAGTGGCCGGTGGTGCAGCGTCCGCCCTTGGTACGAGCGGAGCAAATGGCATGGGCGCGGGTGGCGCTGGTGGGCGACGCCGCACACCCCATGCTGCCTTACATGGCGCAAGGTGCGGGCATGGCCATCGAGGACGCCCACGCCTTGGGTCAAGCCTTGGCAGGTGCAACATCGGTTGAGCACGCGCTGGCGGGCTACGCCGCCGCACGTTGGCGGCGTAACGCACGGGTGCAGGCCAGGGCGCAGCGCAACGCGCGTTGGTTTCACGCCCAAGGGGTGCCAGCGTGGCTGCGCAACCAAGCCATGGCGTGGTTGGGTGCGCGTGTCCTTGACGTGCCCTGGTTGTACCGAGGTTAGGGGCGGTCGGTCTCGGGCGTCTCGCCAAAATACCGCGCAATGAATCGCTCGCCTTCGGCCAATACGTGATAGCGCAGCGCCTCGGCTGCTGGCGACAACACCCGCGTGGGCTGACTCACCACATGCCAGCGCCGCATGATCGGCGTATCGGGCACTGGCAACACCTTGAGCAGCCCGTGTTGACGCTCCAACGCCAGCGTGTGCAGCGATAAAAAGCTCAATCCCATACCGGCCATCACCGCTTGCTTAATTGCTTCGTTGCTGGTCATCTCCATCACAATCGCCGGCGGCGAGCGCAGCGTTTGAAAAAACCGCTCCATCAGCGCGCGTGTGCCCGAACCGGGCTCGCGCGCAATCCATGGCCAGTTGGCCAATTCATCCAACTCCACGAGCGGCAATTGGGCCAGTGGGTGGTCGGGGCCAGCCACAAAGCCCAGCGGGTGCGCGGCAAAAGGCTCGGCGCGCGCCGCCAGTTCGCTTGGCGGGTTACCCATAAAGGCCAGGTCCAGTTCGTTGTCACTGAGCTGGCGCACCAACGTTGCCCGGTTACCGGTGTGCAATTGCACCTCCACCCCCGGGTACTTGCGGCGAAAGTCCGCCAACAGATGGGGAAACAAGTACTTGGCCGTGCTCACCATGCCCACCACCAGCCGCCCGCCGGCCAGGCCGCGCAGGCGGGCGGTGGCGTCTTCGGCCTCTTTGACCGTGGCCAAAATGCGCCGCACGTAGACCAGCATGTATTCCCCAGTGGTGGTCAGGTTGACGCGCCTGCCCACCCGGTCGAACAGGGGCAGACCCACATGGCCCTCGAGCTCCTTGATTTGCTGGGTCACCGCCGGCGGGCTGAGATGCAACGCCTGGGCGGCTTTAGAGAAATTCAGGTGGCGCGCCACTTCGTTGAACACACGCAGCTGGCGAAAGGTGGCGTTTTTCATTAAGTAAAAGCTTAATTGAACATGCAATAAATGTAAATAGACATCACTGTATAGATATTGTTAAAGTCTATCCATCGTTTTACAGGAGGCTGCGCATGAGCACCATCACCACCGACGCCACCCAAATCACCGACTCCAAAGCCCGGTACAGCGCAGGGGTTCTTAAGTACCGCCAAATGGGCTATTGGCAGCCCGACTACATCCCCAAAGACACCGACACCATTTGCCTGTTCCGCATCACCCCACAAGAGGGCGTGGACCCCGTCGAGGCCGGTGCCGCGGTGGCGGGCGAGTCGTCAACCGCCACCTGGACGGTGGTTTGGACCGACCGCTTAACCGCCTGCGAAAACTACCGCGCCAAGTGCTACAAAGTGGAGCAGGTGCCCAACAACCCCGAGCAATACTTTGCTTGGGTGGCTTACGACATCATCTTGTTCGAAGAAGGCTCCATCGCCAACATCACCGCCAGCTTGATTGGCAACGTGTTTTCATTCAAGCCCCTCAAGGCCGCTCGCCTCGAAGACATTCGCGTGCCGGTGGCGCTGGTGAAGACATTCAAGGGCCCACCCACTGGCCTCATTGTTGAGCGTGAGCGCCTAGACAAATTCGGGCGTCCGCTGTTGGGCGCCACCACCAAACCCAAGCTGGGGCTATCTGGGCGCAACTACGGTCGCGTGATCTACGAAGGGCTCAAAGGTGGCCTGGACTTCATGAAGGACGACGAGAACATCAACTCCCAGCCCTTTATGCATTGGCGCGACCGCTTTTTGTACGTTATGGACGGCGTTAACAAAGCCAGTGCCGCCACCGGCGAGGTCAAAGGCTCGTACCTCAACGTCACTGCCGCTACCATGGAAGACATATACGAGCGTGCTGAATTGGCCAAAGAGTTGGGCAGTGTCATCATCATGATCGACCTGATTGTGGGTTGGCCCGCCATTCAAAGTTTGGCCAACTGGTGCCGGCGCAACGACATGATCCTGCACCTGCATCGCGCTGGGCACGGCACCTACACCCGGCAGAAGTCGCACGGGGTGTCGTTTCGCGTGATTGCCAAATGGCTACGATTGGCCGGTGTCGATCACATGCATGCGGGCACCGCCGTGGGCAAACTCGAGGGCGACCCCATGACGGTTCAGGGCTACTACAACGTCTGCCGCGACGCCTACACCCACACCGACTTGCCACGCGGTTTGTATTTTGATCAAGACTGGTGTGACCTGAAAAAGGTGATGCCAGTGGCCTCGGGCGGTATTCATGCTGGCCAAATGCACCAGCTGATCGACTTGTTTGGCGACGACGTGGTGTTGCAATTCGGCG
>Ga0181568_10001827_pt1 | contig 19370 bp, 19 predicted proteins | sample 101ome_20_FD_133758 | JGI IMG/M metagenome (GOLD analysis project Ga0181568, IMG submission 133758) | Coastal salt marsh microbial communities from the Groves Creek Marsh, Skidaway Island, Georgia - 101404AT metaG (megahit assembly) | ecosystem: Environmental > Aquatic > Marine > Intertidal...
AGGATCAAGAATTAAAAACAGAAACATATGTTCCCGAAAGGGGACTTTTGACTGATGGTCCGCAACTTGAAAATGAGCCCTCACTAGAGAACGAAGATCAGGATCTAAATCCATTACCTATGGCGGGCACTGATGGGTTGGGAGATCCTATTGAATTGGCAAAAGAACCGGTGGAGCAGGAAATATCCTCTGAAACGATTATTCATGAAAGCAAACCACCTACTCGACGTGAGGGGTATTACTTTGGTCCATTTGTGGGGTTTGCTTTCCCGGATGATAGTGCTGTCCGATACCCCAAAGTTGCCTATTCCTCTGATGGTGGTGTGGTTGCCGGACTTCGATTTGGCCATGATTTCGGTCGTACACGATTGGAAGGAGATTACTCTTTCTTAACCCACAAAATAAAAAACTCTTCCGGGAGCGGTCGTTCTAATCTTCACAACTTTCAAAGCCGCTTTATTTTTGAACATGAAGTTGGAAGCCGTGCCGATCTAAGAGCAGGCATCGGGCTTGGATTAGGGATTGTTGATCAGGAACTAGCGGGAAAAGATTACAATGGAGTCGGTTTTAGTTATGACTTCCTACTCGGATGGTCTTTTCGGGCGATGGAAAATTGGTCAATCAACCTGGATTATCGTCACTATCTAACTGCGGCTCATAAAAACTATGATCGTTTACAGGGCCACATTATTGAACTATCGGCAGGGTTTGATTTCTGAATTCATCCATGTTACTTGATGAATTGATCAAAAAGATTGGGAAGTTTTGATTCGATCTCCCAGTAAACAGAACTTCCTGTTTTATCTTTTAGATCTATTTTAATTCTGGAAGCGTGCAGGAAAAGCCTTTGGTTTCGGCTTGTTTTGTTTATTTTTCGGTTCAGATGAAAATTTCCGTAGGTTTGATCACCCAAAATGGGAAGTTTTCTTTTGGCTGCTTGAACTCTTAGTTGGTGAGTTCTGCCTGTTTTCGGTCTTAACTTTAATAACGCAACAAGGCCAAAAGGGTTTTTCTTTGTCTTTTCGAGGGTTACATTCGTCACTGCAGAAACTCCATGCTTACTGGTTGTTACCCGAATCTTTCCAGCGGAGATTTGTTTGTTCATGCAGTCCTGCCAAACTTTTCGGATTGGTTGTCCATTGTAGTGAACTAATGCGTGATAGGTTTTTTCTACCACCTGCTTGGAAAATGCATCCTTTAGAAGATCAGCCATATCTGGTTTGTTTGTGGTTAGCATCACACCAGAAGTAGCGGAATCTAATCGATGCACCAAAAAGAGATTTTTCTTTTGTCCTTTTCGATCCATCCAACAATAACTTTCTTCTTCAAAATTAAAAGGACAGGAAAGCAAAGTACGGTTGGATGCTTTTTTTGAATTGGGGTGGCTGAGAACGCCGGTTCCTTTTTCGATCGCTAAAATTCCACAAGGATGGATGTCCAAGATTTTACAACCTCTACCCAAGGGCAAATCATTGATTTCAAATGATTCATTTGGATTCATTTATAATTAAAAGTGATGGTGATAACATCTGAGTTTCCAAACTCCTCAATCATTTTATCGTTCCATTCGCCAAAGGGGGCCAGGGAAGCAATGGCCTGTCTGCATAACTCTGAAAAGTGGGAATGTTTGTTCGCTGCCCGAATTTCATGTAGTTCATCGATATGGCCGGAATTCTTGAGTGTAAAACGATAAGTTATGGAGTGGGGCATTTTGTGTAATTGCAGATAACTGGATGAATTGCTAATCAATTGACCCCACTGGATTTCAATCGCTTTAAGCATTTCTTGCATGTAAATACCAAAGGGACTTAATCTTGTCTCAATGGCCACCTTGCCAACTCTCGGAGATCCAGTATTTTTCTGAAGAATCGGACCATTTAAGATCTCCGAGGACAGCCTGGGTCTTGGTTTTTGAATTCTTTGCTCTGATTGGTTAACATTTTGTTTGGGCGTAGGGGGGGGGCTATTATTCTGGTTTAAATAAATCCGCTTATCCGTCTTTTCCTGAGAAGATGCTGAGGTTTTTATACCTTGTCCCGATACAGTGGATATTTTCTTATTCTCTTGGGGCTTTGGAAGTAGGGGAACAATTGGTGGAGTGGTTAGTTCGATTGGATTCGGTTTTAGGATTCTCTTGTGAACGGCTTTCTGAGATTGAACCACTTTGAGATTATCTGAATCACCAGTGCTTTGGGGGAGCAGGGGGCTATGATCTAAATTTTTTACTTTTTCCAGTTGGGCAGCCTGTTGATTGCGAGAAGAAATTAAGTGGGTTTTTTCAGGAATATTCTCGGGTACACTTGGGTTTGCTTCTGCATACTGGTCTCTTTTTTTTTCTGGCATCATGACTTCTTCAGGATGATTCCAGATGAAAGATAAAGATTGGGTTTCGGTTTTTTTGATTTGAAAAAATGAGGATAGATCGACTTGGGCAAGCCACCAAATGATCCATACAGTTAAAAAAAATGCAGCTAAATGGCTTGAGAATCTAAATGCTACTGGAGATACAAAGCTTTTCATCTTATTTTAATCCTCACGATCACCAATGAAATGAATGATCTCCGCTGTAGCTTGGATTGCCCCGTTTGATCGGTTCTTGTAGTCCGTTTTTTGATTTAAAAATTCTTTGAGCAAACTTTGCCAAGAATGATGAAGGAAACTATCGAGAGTGATCTCCTGAAAGTGCAGGTTATCAAGACAAAATTCTAGGAGCACGCTCGATTCACGAAATGACTCGCGAAACACCCCTAAGAAAGGAATGCCCGTGCCCCAGCATTCGGCAATCGTTCCGTATCCTGCTTTGCCAATGACACAACAAGACGAGGCAACTAAATCCGGGAAAGGCATCCCCGCATTCATCGGTATACAAATGAATCGATTAAACTTTTCGACTTTAGGATAGTCACCAGGAACAACCACATGAAAATCAGGGCAAGATATATTTTCCAAGGCTTGGGGCATTGAAATCCCTCCAGTTGTAAGCAAAACATACTTTTCGTCAGGCTCTAAACCTAACCTAGTGTGAATTTCTTTGTCTTCCAAAGTGGGTTCTCGAAAGATTGGTTCAAGCTGGACACATCCATCCCTCCTATCACAAACAGGTGTCGACTGAAGGCGAAGGTCAGGCATTTGGTAAATATCGATTAATTGCTCAATAATTTTTTCGAATTGAGGGTCTTCTTCCAAGTATTCTTGGTAGATCCAATCCCATGTAAAGTTCTCTAAGAGGATGTTGGGAATTTGCAAACGATGACCGACCCAGACTCCTAGTGGCGAGATGTCACTTAAGATAAATATAGGCTTAAATTCATCGATTGCTTGAAGAATACCCACTAATGAATCTTCCCGGAAACGAAGAAATTCCAACAAGAGAGACTGGGTCTTTTTAATATCGTGATGGAAAGGCCCATCTTGAACCAGCCCAATGTCAGTCATTGCATGGATTTGTCTGTATTTACAATTATGCGGCAAATTGGATGACCAAAACCAATCGGGTGTTTGTCCAAAGAGTAAGATGTCAATATGACTAAAACTTTTGCATAACTGTTGGATAACGCCTACCAATCGGGTCGCATGACCCAATCCATGTGAGGACACAAAGCAGGCAAACCTCAGATGCGACCGAGTTGTTTTAGTCAAGAAATAGAAGCTCCAAGTAAATATTTAACTGTTCAGATGGATAAAGCCGTCCATTTCGTCGCTCGATGAGTTTTCGGCATGTTTTAGAATCCGCATTTTCATCATAACTAACCACCCGGATAGGTTCCTTCATTGGTTGGGCAGATGGTTCCAGTCTTAATGGAATACCGAATGGTCCGAATGAGCAAACCCAGGATTGGATCGAATCCTGGGGCATGCTAGATTTGTATAAACTTGGATTTTGATTCACAAGAAATGGGACTCCCCGTTGAGACACTTGAACTTTGACTACTGTGGGCATTCGGTTCAGATATTCGATCGGTTCCTTAAAGCTTTTCTTTTGAAATTCTGCGTAAAAGCTCAGGGGGTCCAAACCCACCAAATTGAAGCCATTAAAATTGCCGTGTTTATTTTGGGTGGAGAATCGTTGACGGTTATACCAAGTATCAAAACGGTCACTCAGGCGGATCCCAATTTCAAAGTGAAGATGAGAGCGGTTTAAGGGTATGTGGAAAGATGCGGTATTCCCCATCTTTCCCAAGGCTTGAGCGGTAATTACCTTGTTACCTATGGATAGATTGCCAGAAATTTCTTCCAGATGAGCATAAAGAGAGTAGAGAACAGGGGAGAGGTTTTCATGCTCCAAAACTATATATTTCCCGTATGCACTTTTCTGGGAGGAGTGGTTAATATGAACCACTTTCCCTTCCATCGCCGAAAAAATGGTGTCTTCCGCATAGCCTCTGGAGTTTTTTTTAACCGGAAATAGATCGACTCCTTCATGAAACTTATGCCCATTGTTTCTTACGCATCCGAAGGCTCCTGATTTGAAGGCTTTATCGGGTCCCGTTTTTTGTAAAAATGTATGGTATCCCAGTCCTTGAACGAAAGATGGGTTCGGGGTGGGCCACGATAGCGAAAATTCACCCAGGCAAGAACTTCTGATAAATAAAAGTACGATTAGGACACTTAACAGGGCGGAGTGTTTTCTAATCCAAAATACCATGAATTAATTTTGCTGATTTTGAAATTCTAGCTTTATGTGCTGGATGGATTTTTCCAATAAACTGAAAAAGGTATACACATCTTCTTGCTCTCTTTGCTGAGTGAAAATAAAGGGGATGAATCCATTGGTGATCGTGGATTCAATAGGGTGAAATGCAACGACCATACCATTTACGACAAAGGTCAAGTTTCTGCCAATGTTTCGGGATGTTTCTTTTTGGAGGGTCATGGCGGATCTTCGGTCTACACCAACCCAAACACCAAAAATTCTCTTATCCGGGTCATTACTGAAAATATCACTGAAACTGCCTAACTTAATACCGGTGATGTCGTATTCATCCAATATCGGGACCGGGGATCCACCATCCAGAAAGATTCTTGGTCGGTGAGTGATCTTTTCGGGGTCATAACCGTTTCTTGAGCAGCTCAGTGCTGAAAAAAGAGTCATCAGTAAAAAGAAATAAACAAAGTTGTTTAATCGAAATTTAATCTTGGATCCTTTGTGCATGCTTATACTTGTTACATCGATGATTTAATGTATGTTTTCATATATCAATGACGACAGGAGGCAATCACACAAATCATAGTCAGAATAGCCAAGCTGTTGTTCTTGCGATGGACTTGCAACCGCGACTGCTTTCTTCGATCGATCATGCAACTTCGATTGTCGATTCTACCTCTATTTTACTTCGTACGGCCGAGATTTTAAAAACTCCCATAATTGTTACGGAGCAGGTACCTGAAAAACTTGGCCAATCCGTACCTGAATTATTGAATCATGTAAACAGGTATAAAACGATAACCAAGGATTCATTTTCCGCCTTTCTTTGTTCTGGTTTCTGCAAGGAAGTTAGTAATTTAAAAACAGAAAAATTAATTATAACTGGAATCGAGACATCTATTTGTGTTTTTCTCACGGCAATCGACGCATTGAGAAAAAACATCCGGGTCACTGTAATTTCGGATTGTGTTGGATCCAGACGTAAAAAGGATGGGGAAGATTGCCTACAACAATTGCGAAGCCATGGAGCTGAAGTCCTTCCATTGGAAACTTTTCTTTTTCAAAACTTGGAATCATCAATTCATCCAAATTTCCGGGAGATCTCCGGTTTGATTAAAACGAGGCAGTGAACTTATTTTTTGATGCTTTCATCGACACACTCTTCCACACTCATTGGTATTTCTGCGATCCCGGTAGCGATTGAGGCCAACAGTGGGGAGCGAGGAGATCCTCGAATCGTTTTAGTCGGACTACCAGATGCCGTGGTCAAGGAATCCTTGGATCGTGTGCAATCCAGTTTGGTCACCAGTGGCTTTAAATTACCCAGAACTCGAGTGACCATCAACTTGGCACCAGCCGACCTGAAGAAAGAGGGGAGTTTGTTTGATCTGCCCGTTGCATTATGCCTTTTGGCTTCGACCAAGCAGTTGAACCCTCAATTCATGTCCGACTTTCTTTTCGCTGGTGAATTAGGGCTTTCCGGTAAACTTCGTCCCGTTCGCGGGGCTATTTCTATGGCTGTATTGGCCAAGCAAGAAGGATTGCGAGGAGTGGTCTTACCTCATGAGTCGGCACAAGAAGCATCCATTGTGGAAGGTTTGGAAATCTATGGAGTTGGTTCCTTGGCAGAAGCCGTTGATTTCCTCAACGGGGATACCCTGATCGATCCATTGAAAAGTGGTGCATTATCTGGAGAAACTGCGATTAGTTTTACTCATGATTTTAGTGAGATAAAAGGTCAATTACAGCTCAAACGTGCCGTGGAGATTGCTGTTTCGGGAGGGCATAATTTGCTCATTATTGGCCCTCCAGGATCGGGTAAGTCGATGATTTCCAAAAGGATACCTTCAATATTGCCAAACTTATCCGTTGACGAATTTATTGAAGTCTTAAAGGTCTATTCGGCGATCGGTCAGGGGCACTCCATTCGTGCCGCAGAAAGGTTACGCCCATTTCGTTCACCTCATCATACCATAAGTGATGTAGGATTGATTGGCGGAGGAACCAACCCGGGCCCGGGGGAGATTTCCCTGGCCCATCATGGTATCCTTTTTCTTGATGAATTGCCTGAGTTTAAGAGATCCGTACTCGAAGTATTGAGGCAACCATTAGAGGATGGAGAGATTACCATTTCCCGGAGTGCGGGAAAAATAAAACTACCAAGCAGGTTCATGCTAGTTGCATCGATGAATCCATGCCCTTGCGGGTATTTGGGAGATTCGAGGCATGATTGCCGGTGCTCAATTCCTCAAATTCAAAAATACCGAGCGAAAATAAGCGGTCCATTGTTGGATCGCATTGACCTTCATGTCGATGTCCCCGCTGTTGAAGTTGCCGAGCTTCAAAGTGCACAAAAAGGAGAACCTTCCGAAGTGATCAAAAAAAGGGTAGGGGAATGTCGGGAAATTCAACAAAAGAGGTTCGCCCGTTTTAATACAAAAACGAATGCGGCAATGTCGGATTCATTAATAGAAGAAGTTTGTTTTTTATGTCCGGAAAACAAAGAATTATTGTCCTTGGCTATGGAACGATTATCTTTATCGGCACGGGCCTACACACGTATATTAAAAGTGGCTCGAACGATTGCAGATATGGATGGTAATTTATCGATCGAAAGAAATCATTTGCTCGAAGCAATTCAGTACAGAAATTTAGATAGGAAATTGATATAATATTAATTTTCTTTACAAAATTAAATTATTTTTAATATTAATTAAAAAAATATATTATTTATTATGAATCTAGACCAAATTGAAGACATTAAAGAGCTCAAAGCACTGAAGGCAAAAATTGAGAAAAAAATCAAAAGCCAAAAAGATAAACCAGCTAAGATCAAGCTCTCCACCCTTTATCCCCAGATCAAAGATGATCACAAACGTCATGTCCGAGGGGATGGTCGTAAAGTTTTTCGTTCTGTAGTTGATTATTTGGAGTGTTATGTCAAAGGACTGCCTCCCGTTTCCCGTGCTGAATTTTACAAAAGGTTTGGTATCGAGTCCCGCCGGGGAAAAGTCACTCCGGAAGCCATCTCTCAGGTAAAGAATCTTCTCGGCCAAGGAAAAAAACTCTCCGAGATTTCTGAAGAAGTTGGTCTGTCCATTGCCTCTTGCCAGAAAATCAAGGTGGGTGCTTACGATAACTAAATTCACCCCTTCAATTTTCACTAAAAAGCCGTGCTATAGCACGGCTTTTTTTATGATCCAATGGTCCGTAAGATAAAAGGTAGTTTTTTTCTAAATAGGGAAGAAGTTATTGAATACCTGATAAAAGCTTACCAGTTAAAATGGTGTGTCACAACTTGGCATAATCAAAGAATCAAAATTAGTTACTGCCTTAAGAATTCTCAACGGAAGTATTTCTTTGTAAATACATACAAAATTAAAAACTCTCAGGTTGTACATTTTTCGCAAAGAGATCTGGATTTGGGGATGCTTTCCTAAAAAAAGTAAATTAGAAACTTTCTTCCTCGGGAATATCCAAACGATGCATTGTGGTTTCCTCTCCTTTGGAATCGGTGGTGATCACTTTCATAATTTTACAATCTTTGCCCTGTGCCTGGAATCGCTTGGGTTCTCCATCGGGGCCTATGATTTGTAGCAAGCCTGGCTTCTTGTCGATTTCTACACACTCCAACAAATCTTTGCCATTGTATCCCTCTTCATGCGAGCTGGAATATAGACCCTCGGGGTGAACAAAACATACGATTCGGCCATATTTAATCGTACTGGATCGTTTGTGCTGGATGACATCTCCTTTTTCAAAGGTTTTTTTGGAAAATAATTGTTTCCTGGGTACATAATGTTTCAGCTTGGATCTTTTTGCTTTGAACATTTGTACACCATCGGAACCTTTCTCCAGAGGAGTTAAATCATCCGGGTTCACTTCAAGGAGTTCGCAGGTTGGGTCGCCGGGATCATCTTGAAGAATCATCAATACTTCACCGCACCTCTTCTTGCTTCCTTTCGAAGCCACGATCTCTTTTACATGATCGCCTATTTCAATGGTCTTCTTTTTTTTCTTTTTCTGCATAATCGATGAGGGGATTAGGGAGTAAGTCCATGGCCCGTCTTCAAGCTTCCAGTGAGAGCGAGCCTTTTTTCTCGGCATTCTTTACAAATACAAAACCGACCATGCCCAAAGTCAAGCGGGTCAGGTGTTACATCTGATGCCTTGGCTTTATTGGGTGTGTCTGGTTTGGAAATGGAAGTTTTTTGTTTTGGGGCTTGGGCACGCTCAGATTCTATTCTTTGGGCCCTTTCCGCTTTTTTTCTTTTGTTCAATTCAAAGCGGTAGGCGAGGAGTTGTTTGAAATCTGTTTGGTCAATTTCAATTTCTCCACGGAGCTTGGAGTTATTGGCATTAGCGACAATTAAAGTAGTGCCCTTCATGCCTAAAACCTGAAGGTCAGAACCTGCAGGGCTTAATGAGGAGGCAATCACTTGACCACTCGAAGTTTTAGCTAATAATTCCACATTAGCACTCGACCGAACAGGTTTGGCAGGAAATACGCTCTTGGGGATTCTTGACCAGTTACCCACGGCTGTGAGCAGTTCTTGGGAAAAAGTCGGTTCTTCTGGTGCGGATACTTTTGGCTCCACCTTTACCTGGGGCGGGGGTGCGACTTTTTCTCTTGTTGGTTGAGAGATTGGCTTTGGAGTGGGCTTACTAAGAGTGTTCTTTGGCTTGGCAGGGGTTGGTTGAGACACCACCACCTCCTTAGATTGGTTTTGGTCTAGGGTTTTTTCAATGAGATCGTAGGAAAGGGGCGATTGATCACATGCCGAAAAAAATGAAAGGGATAAGACGAGACAGGTTGAGGATAGATGTTTATTCACTCAAGTATCATTAGAAGGAGAGTAAGCATTAGTCCATTTGTTTTTCCTGATGTTGCAATTTTCCATAAACTAAAGTTTAAAACCCGAATGAATATTTCGATTCGGAACCATTCATCTTTGATCAATATTATCCTCTTTGGGATGATCCTAATCGCTTTGGTTTCCAATTCAAAATGGGCCTATTTGCTGGTTTTGGTGGGTGTTTTATTGAATCTATTTTTTTATCTCAGGATTTTTCATTCTAAATCTGGATTTAACGGTTCAATGAAGGCCTCAACCAAAGAGCCCGATTGGTCTGAAAAGAATTTGATCATGGAAGATCTCGATAAAGAGGCTGCTCGCCGCCGAAAGGAAGAGGAGTTAAGCAGGAATTGATTTAGTCGTGTATCGAAAGTCACCACTTAACCTTGTGGGGATGCCTCCTGGCATTCCTTACATTGTTGGGAATGAGTTGGCCGAGAGGTTCTCTTTTTACGGTATGCGCTCCATCCTGCTTGCATACATGACCATTTATCTTTGCCAACCTGGCGGTGAGTCCGATGTATTTGGGGATAAAGAAGCCGAAGCGTGGATTCATTTGTTTGTCGGGTCCGCCTATTTATTCCCTATCCTGGGCGGGGTGCTTGCCGACTCATTATGGGGCAAGTATAAAACCATTTTAATTCTCTCCCTGGTTTATTGCCTCGGGCATGGTTTTTTAGCTTGTATGGAATGGGTAGGTGATACCCGTTTTATGTTACTCATTGGACTCGTATTGATCGCCATAGGTTCTGGAGGAATTAAACCTTGCGTTTCTGCTCATGTGGGCGACCAGTTTGGTCCTTCGAATCTTGGCCTTTTATCGAAAGTATTTGGATGGTTTTATTTATCGATCAACCTTGGGGCATTTGCTTCGGGTATGCTTACCCCCTTTTTACTTGAAGCGAAAAGAGTTGAGGGGACGATGGGAAATCTAATCTATCCCTATTTTCACTGGTTGGTAGGGGATAAAGGAAATGGAGAAATTATTTTTGGTCATGCCTATGCTTTTGGATTACCCGGGGTGTTTATGGCTGTTGCGACCTTTCTTTTTTGGTTAGGTCGGAATCAATTCGTTCATGTGCCACCCCAGGGCACCTCCTATTTCAAGGATTTGTTTAGGCTGGAAACCCTTCGCCTTATTTTTCGGCTGGCCTCGATTTTTTCATTTGTTGTTCTTTTCTGGGCATTATTTGATCAAGTGGGAACTCTCTGGCAGGTACAATCCAGGTATCTTGTGCGGATTCTTCCCGAATGGGTCCCTTTTGGGGGAGGCTATGAGTTGTTGCCTGCTCAGATCGGTGCTGTCTTTAATCCACTTTTTATTTTGCTACTAGTACCAATATTTAGTCGGTATGTGTATCCGGTTCTTGAGAGGATCACTCCACTGACGGATCTCAAGAAAATTGGGATTGGGCTGTGGTTGATGGTCCTTGCTTTTATGATGGTTTCATTGATTCAAGAACGGGTTGAACTGGGGGAAACTCTTCATATTGGATGGCAAATTTTAGCCTGTGCCATCCTTACCGCATCTGAGGTCATGGTTTCTATCACTTGCTTGGAGTTTGCTTATAAACAAGCACCCAAAGCCATGAAATCATTGGTTATGGCCTTATTCCTTCTGACCGTCTCCTTGGGGAACTATCTTGCATCAGCAGTTAAGTTCTTTTTGTCCGACCAGGCGGGCAATTCAGTATTGACTGGTGCAGCTGAATTCTGGTTTTGGACCTCTCTGATGGCAGGAGGTGCCTTCGTTTATGTATTTGTATCGCGGAAATATCGCTCGGTAGAATATTTATCGGGTTCTGCCTAGAATTTGATTCATTCAATAAATTCGGACTTCCTTAAAAGAGCGGCATCCTTTCAGTGCATTAATTTTCTTAAGAATTTCTTTTTTTCTAAAACCAAGTTCCTGCTTAACCGGGCCACTGGCGGCACGAATCTGTATTGTTTTTCCATCATTCGAAATGTGAACTGGGGCACATTTTCCAGAAAGGGTGCGACCCACAATTTTTTGCCAATTTCCCGATATAATACTTTCTTGTGTCTCTTCCTCCCCGATGCCCCAATCTTCCCAAACTTTTTCAACTAAATTTTCCATAGATAAAGGATGAGAAGTTCTTTTTTGTGCAAATCCACTGGGCAAGTTCATGAAGCTTGATACCAACTTAACTTCATCGGTCAGGTAGTTCTTCCTCGGTCTTTTAGGTTTTTTTTTCAATGAATTAAGCATTCCCTAGAAATAAGTAACTTGCAATTATCTTAATCAATCGGATTCTTTGGCGAAAGAAATTTAATTTTTAATTATGATCATCAAGCCAAGAATTAAAGGATTTGTTTGTATAACCTCACACCCGGCTGGTTGTATGGAAAATATTCGTCAACAAGCCGAGATTGCCTCCCAAATATCGTTTCCCCCGGGGAATGGTCCCAAAAGAGTCTTAGTCATCGGGGCATCCACCGGTTACGGTTTGGCCACCCGCATTTCTGCTGCTTTTTCCAACCATGCTGAAACCTTAGGAGTATCCTTTGAAAGAGAGCCCAAGGAAGAAAAGCCCGGTAGTGCTGGTTTTTATAATGTGGCTGCCTTTCAAAAGCTTGCCCGTGACAAGGGACTTATCGTTGAGGATATCAACGGCGATGCTTTCTCGGATGAATGTAAGGACGAAGTGATTCAAAAAGCCAAAGAGATGGGCGGGGCATTTGATTTGGTCATATACAGCCTTGCCTCTCCCCGCCGTACTGATCCTGCAGACGGCCAGGTTTACCGGGCTTGTCTCAAGCCCGTCGGCATGATCTATAAGAATAAAACTCTCGATACGGACCGACAAGAGGTCAAGGAGGTCACCATTGATCCCGCAAGCAGTGATGAAATCTCCCACACCGAAAAGGTCATGGGTGGGGAGGACTGGTCACTTTGGACCCGTCGCCTGCTTGATGAAGGTTTATTAGCGCAGGGCTGTGTGAATCTCGCTTATTCTTATGTCGGTCCTGAGGTCACCTGGCCAATCTACCGAAATGGTACCATTGGCCGTGCCAAGGCCCATTTAGAAAAGGTGGGTCATACACTACATCAGGAAATGCAAAATGCTTGCTCAGGAAAGGCCTATGTTTCGGTAAATAAGGCGGTGGTTACTCAGGCCAGTTCGGCCATACCTGTAGTTCCTCTTTATGTCTCCATGCTTTTTAAAGTTATGCGGGAGCTCGGTACTCATGAAGGATGCATTGAACAGACTAACCGCCTTTTGCATGATCGACTCTACGGTGAGAATGCGTCTTTGGAACTGGATGAAGAGGGTCGTATCCGTCTGGATGATTGGGAGATGGCTGATGAGGTTCAGAAAAAAATCAGAGAATTATGGCCATCTGTTCAAACCAGCAATCTTTTGGAACTGACCAACTTTGAGGAATATCAGCAGGAGTTTTTACGGTTATTTGGATTCGGTCTGGATGGAGTGGATTACGATCAGGATATTGATCCCGTCTCTCCATTCTGATCTTTTTTAATAACCAGAAGAATAGGGGAGTTTTCGCGGTCATTTCCGGGGAACTTTTCCACACTCCAGTTATTCTGTAGGCATAAATCAAGGACCGCTTTGGTTTCTTCCTTGCCTCCGCAATGCCCACGATATCCGACCACAGATATTAGACCACCCGGCCGGATCATCTCATAGCATTGCAGGATAGCCGCAACCGTGCTTGTTAGGGCAGTGGTCACCTGATGGTCTCCTCCTGGTAAATATCCAAGATTAAACATGGCCACGGAAACATTTCCTGTGGCTTCTTGATCGATGTATTTTTGAATTTGGGTGTGGGAATCGAGAAAAGTTTTTACGATTGCATCCAACCCTGCTTTTTTCAGGCGTTGTACTGTGGAATGAATGGCAGTTGGCTGAATGTCAAAAGTGTAAATTTGACCAGATTTCCCTACCTGCTTGGCCAAAAATAACGTGTCATGTCCGTTTCCTGCCGTGGCATCTATGGCCAGATCTCCCGATTTCAGGATTTTTCTGATTTTCGAATGAGCAAGTTCCACTAATCTCATATTGCTTGATTAGGAAAGGAAGCGTTTTAAATCTTTGCGTTTGGGCAGTTCTATTTCCCCGATCATAAACTCGGCCAACTCTTTAGCTGCTTGAACAATCGTGGTGCATCCCCTGGACCCAAACCCATTGAAGATGTGGAGGTTTTCATTATCTGGATGTACGCCAATGATTGGATTTCGGTCTCTCGTTCCGCTCCGAACCCCACTCTTATGGGCAAGCAGTTTGGATTGGTTAATATCGGGTAAAAAGTTCATTTTTTTGAAAATTTCATTTTTCGCAAGATCGGTGGGTCCGCATTCGATCAGATCATGCTTCCAGGTTGATCCAATTTTAACTGCGTGTGCCTCTTTATCCGCAAGATGCCATGTGCCATTGCTGACATTGAGCATCAGGGAAGACTCCAGGGTGATCACTTCTCCCTGAGCTGGGGCGAAGGGTAAATCCTTAAACCATGGGTTCTCGGTGGCTCGGAATCCATCACAAAAAACAACCCGATAGCCCTTCCACTTCTCTTCCTCATAGAATTCATTCAGAAAACAGCCTATTTTCTGAAAATGGTTTCGAGAATATTTTAGAAACTCTGCCGAGTGCAATATCCATGCAGCAGTGATGCCCGCACCCTCATCTGCATGGATTTTATGATTTAGGCATTCGGATTTACTTAGGACCCCCAATTTGTATTCCTCGGGCAAAGCGCTCCATCTTTTCTTTTGCTCGGAGTTTTGAAACACCCGGATCAGTTCGATCGCTTCCAGAAATGGAATGCGGGTTGCATTATATATTCTTTCAAAAAAGAGCTGGTTGGACTGCATACATTCTGAGTAGTCCTCGGGGGTATTTAACTTCGGGCCAATAAATGGATTGATTAGACCGGCTGATACGGCACTTGCGGAATTTGGCATTCCGGCATCGAGCACAGTCACTTGTTCCTTTTTTTGGACCAAGGTGTGGGCCAAAACAGCACCTGCAAGCCCATGTCCCACAATAACGATTTTTTTCTTCAAGAAATTGATTTGATGAATCTATGAGTTTGCGGGCAATCTTATTTACATCAGAATATTCTTCATGTCCTGGTCGAGACTTCTTTTATTTTTCCTTTTTGCTTTGGGTGCATACCTAAGTTACCGAAAGGGCCGGGACATTCAGAACCCTGCGGTTGATGACTTTTACAGCCCCCCCCATTCTTCCAGAAGTAGTGGGAAGCGTGCTCTTCCTGATCCTTTGCCTGCTTCATATTCTTTAGCCAACGAGGTCATGGATGTCAGGGATGCACAGGAGGAAGAGGAAATAGAAAATATCTTAAAAAAAATAAGCCCAGACAATGAATGGCATGTCTCTTTATCCCCTGAGGAATTCAATTCATTTATCAAGAACGCTTCCTCATCTGGGGTTAAGATTATGGGAGAAATACCCGCATTGGGAATCATCCAGTTCTCGGTGAATAACCCGCTCCAGGCATTTCCCCTTATCACGGAACTGACGGAACAAAATAAAATAAGCCTGAACTCTCCTCTTCGCCAACCGGTTTCCCCCAGAAATGATTCCATTATCGAACGCGAAGGGTTTGAGGATTCTTTCATTCAGTGGATGGGCGGACAAACCGAACGTGGAGGGCTCGGGGCTGGAGTCAAAGTTGCCATTTTGGATTCTGGAGTGGATCCCGCCCATCCCATGCTCGCTGGGGTTCCGATTAAGCAAAAGAATTTCCTTTCTTCGCCTGGCGTGGCTGATAACTCCCATGGTACCGCCATCGCTTCGGTGATTGCGGCAAACCAGGCATCCTATGTTGGGGTTGCTCCGGCAAGTGAAATCCTTTCGTATCGGGTGATCGATCAATCCGGCCGCACGGATTCCTACACCGTGGCTTCGGCCATTGTTTCTGCCGTGCAAGATGGAGCAGATGTGATCAACCTAAGTCTGGGTGGAGAGGAGGGGAGCGAGGTTTTAAGACAGGCGATTTCCTATGCCTCGGTTCATGGAGTCTCTGTGGTTGCCGCCGTTGGCAATGAGGGACTTGGCTTGGTGAACTTCCCTGCCGCTTACGATGGGGTAATTGGAGTTACCTCGGTGGGTACGAGTGGCCGGGTTTCGAATTTTTCCAACTTTGGTGAGGGTGTGGATCTGGCAGCTCCTGGAGTGGGCGTGCTGACAGCCTGGGAATCATCGAAGATGGGAAATTTTACCGGCACATCAATTTCCGCTGCAATTGTGAGCGGTGTGATTGCCGTGGAGCGTTCTCAAAATCAAAACCTCTCTCCGTTCGCCGTGGAAGAATTACTTAAGCAATACAGCAACGAAGCGGAGAAGCCTGGGGTGGATTCGATTTCAGGGCATGGGGTGATTAGTTTAGCCAGATTAGAAAACAAAAATAACCCCAACTATTCTGACCCCGCTTTGGTTGGTTATTATTTTGATTACCCCAAAGGAGTGAATGGGGGCACCCTCCCGTTCGAAGTTATGGTACAAAACCAGGGAAACCAATGGTTGGGGAATTTACATCTTGAGGTTAACTTTCTGGGGATGCAAAAAAAAGTACGCATTGATAACCTCGCCCCTGGACAACTGAGATCCGAAAAATTTTACCTTCAGGGGGCTGAGGTCGGACAAACTTTGGAAGTTCGCTCAAAAATCGATCTGCCCTTGGGCATAACCGATGCCCGTCCAGAAAATAACAAGAGGGTTAGTTTGCTGAGCTTTTAACTTTGAAGGTAAGCCAAATTAAGCCGCATTTCGCTTCTTTTGGGAGGTCCGAACAATTTTGGCCTTCGTTTTTCCACGAATCACCCCGGCATTGATCACCACCTCTACCGGTTCCTCAATGGCCGGCAGATCATACATCACATCCAGCATGACCGACTCCATTATGGACCGCAGGGCTCGGGCACCAGTTTTCATAGTAATGGCTTGTTCTGCGATCGTGGTAATTGCTTCCCGGGTAAACCTCAATTCGGCACCCTCAAGCATGAACATCTTTTTGTACTGTTTAAGGATGGAGTTCTTGGTTTGCTCAAGTACACAAACCAATTGGTTGCGGGTAAGTTCTTGGAGAATGGAAATGACTGGCAGTCGGCCGATAAATTCCGGGATCAATCCAAATTTGACCAAGTCTTCTGGCATTACATCTGCCAGAATATCGGATGGGACTTTTTCCTGAGTGGTGTTGTATCCAACACTACGCTTTCCTTTTCTTTGCTCAATGATACCGTCCAGCCCTACAAATGCACCTCCGCAGATAAAGAGAATATTGGAAGTGTCGAGTTGAACATATTCTTGGTTGGGATGTTTTCTTCCACCCTGAGGGGGGATATTACATACCGTGCCTTCAAGAATTTTCAGCAAGGCTTGTTGCACACCTTCTCCTGATACATCCCTGGTAATGGATACATTATCTGTTTTTCGACCAATCTTATCAATTTCATCGACATAAACGATCCCACACTGGGCTCGATCAACATCATGATCTGCCGCCTGTAATAGACGGAGGACAATGTTTTCCACATCATCTCCAACATATCCAGCCTCGGTCAGGGTGGTGGCATCTGCTATGGCAAAGGGAACATCCAGTAATTTGGCTAAGGTTCTGGCCAAAAAAGTTTTCCCGCTACCGGTTGGACCGATCAGGAGCACATTACTCTTTTCGATCTCAACATCCTCCAACTCAGCGGGTAGAAAGTGGGGATCATTTTTATTGTTCGAAGTTCCCAGTTCTGCCGATAATCTTTTGTAGTGGTTATGGACGGCCACCGATAACACCTTCTTTGCATGATCTTGCCCAATCACATGCTCGTCGAGATGTTCTTTGATTACCTTGGGTTTGACCAAGTTAAATACCGGACGATTTCCGGCCGCTTTTTTGTTCGGTTCTTTGTCTCCCAACTCCCGGTCAATAATGGTTTTACAAACCCGAACACAAGAATCGCAGATAAAGACACTGGCGGGTCCAGCAATCATTTTACGCACCTCGCCCTGCGGTTTTCCGCAAAAGGAACAAAAATTTATTTTAGTGGGCTTGGCCATATAAATGAGTAGGGGACGGCTTATTCGTTGGGCTTCTTGGAAATTACTTCATCCACAAGGCCATACTCTTTTGCCTCTTCTGCTGACATGTAATAATCGCGGTCGGAATCCTTTTCAATTTGATCGGCCGATTTACCACTATGGTTTGACAATACTTCATTGATGGTCCGTCTCCACCTAAGAATTTCCTTAGCGGCTATGGAAATATCTGAAGTCTGTCCGCCAGCTCCACCGCTGGGTTGGTGAATCATAACCCGGCTATTGGGTAGGGCATAACGCTTTCCAGGAGTTCCCGCGGCCAGTAGCACAGTGCTCATACTGGCGGCCATACCGATGCAATAGGTTACTACATCACACTGCATAAAGTTGAGCGTGTCATAGATTGCCATCCCGTCCGATACACTACCTCCTGGAGAATTGATGTATAAATGAACATCTTTTTTCGGATCTTCCATTTGCAGAAAGAGCAATTGGGCAATGATTGAGTTCGCTACATAGTCGTCGATAGGAGTACCGATAAAAACGATCCGGTCGCGAAGTAAACGACTGTAAATATCCCAAGCCCGCTCTTGGCGGCCTTCGCGTTCGTAAACATAAGGAAGTGGTAAGTAGGCACCCATAGTAGATTAGTGTGTATGCTCGCCCTCGATGTCGCAAATTTGTTCTTTGGAAAGTTCGGCGATTTTAATAAGAGTTTTGTCGTAAACGATGTCTTCCCGTAGTCGGTTAAGTCTGGCCCGGTCTTGGGTGAGTTCCTTAATGAACTTGGTTGGGTCTTCCCGTCGCATCATCGCTTCACGGGTGGCCGCCTGGGCTAGATCCTCTTTATCTACGGTCACTTTTTCTTCTTCTGCAATTTTGGAAAGCACGAGGGTAAGCTTGACTCTTGCTTGCCCTTGCGTTTGCGATTCTTTCCACCATTCGTCCCGGTTTTTTTCAATTTCATCAGGTTTTACACCCTGCTGGGTTGCCTGTTGAATACGGTTTTGAAAAATTGCTTTGGATTCTTCTTCCACGGCTTGTTGAGGGAGGGGGAAGTCTTCGGAATCCAAAATGTTTTGAGTGATCTGCTTACGCTTGAGGTTAACATTTTCCTGTTCCTTGCGGTATTTGATCTGCTCGGTCACTTTTTCTTTCAACTCATCCACACTCTCGATTTTGAGGGATTTTAGAAATTCTTCATCTTCTAAGGCTGGAGCCTTTTTTTCACGAACTTCATGAACTTCGAGTTGGTAGGTTACAGATTTCCCTGCCAGAGCTTCCACTTCAAAATCTTTGGCAAAGTCGGCGTTAACTTCTTTTTTGTCGCCTGTACTCATGCCTATCACTCCTTCTGCAATTGCATCCACACCCATTCCCGTTTGATTGCCCGCTTCTTCCCAGGTGTTGGCCTGTTTTCCGTACATAGGTTTGTCTGGAAGGATTTCGGAGACTGGTTTTCCGTCAAGCATGCCTTCGTAGGAACATTTTACATAATCGCCTTTTTCGGATGCTCTTTCCACCACATCAAAACTGGCCCGCTGCTCACGGATTGCATCCAATTCTTTAGTTACTTCATCATCCTTCACTTCGGTCGGTTCAACCGTAAGTTCGTATTCTTTGTACTTAGGCAGATCAAATTCGGGCTCGATGTCCACCGTTACCTCTACCGATGCAGACTGGGAAGGTTCCAATTCGCCTGCGTCCACCTTAAGTACGGAATAGACCTTAATGTCTTTGTTTTCGAGGACGGCTTCATATGCAGCTGTGGAAACCTTTCGATTGAGTTCATCCTTCAATTCTTTGGCGTACTTTTTACGAATCACATTG
>Ga0181568_10001830_pt1 | contig 19355 bp, 19 predicted proteins | sample 101ome_20_FD_133758 | JGI IMG/M metagenome (GOLD analysis project Ga0181568, IMG submission 133758) | Coastal salt marsh microbial communities from the Groves Creek Marsh, Skidaway Island, Georgia - 101404AT metaG (megahit assembly) | ecosystem: Environmental > Aquatic > Marine > Intertidal...
ATTTGGGAAACATTTATTGAAGTGATTTGCTATCTCTATGTGTTGTTCTTCTGTGTGGTGTGTACGCAACCATTTAAAATTTTCTGGGCCTACAACTTTATTTCTAAAATTTACCCAATCACCATACAAGTCGGGCATATAATTAAAATGATCAAATTGTGTAAATTTTAAAAAAGTGTTTATCGATGGCGAGTCGGAAAAAGGTGTAACAAAAACTAACTCAATGTTTTTCTTTTGACAGGTATATGCTAGTGCTGTAAGATTACTCCACTTGTTGTGCAAATCAGTTTCTGCATGTAAATGATCTAAATAGTTAGATATCGAGTCTTTGGTAGGACCCTGTATTTCAGGAGTGTTGTACCACCAATCTTCTCCAATCAATCTTTGTCCGGATTGATCTACATGAGCTCTTTGTAAATTATTACAGTATACATCTGTATTCTTGTAAAACTCAGCATAATCAGTACCAAATTTTATGTTAGGTGCAATGTCAGTTGAGTGCTTTCGGTTTGCTAATCTGTTTACAATAGTTCTAGGAAATGCTGTTATAAAAAATAAACAATGAGTTACAGGCGACTTATGTATCTCTTGCATAGTTATAGCAGTAGTACTACTAATATCGCCTCCACCTACGCCTACACTTTTGCTTTCCATATTACCTTGGTCAGCAAGAAGTTGTCCCCAATGTTTAAAATCTAATGACTGATTAAATTCAGGAACAGGGTTTAGTGTTTCTTCTGTACTTTCGCACTGGTACCATTGTCTAGGAAATTGTGCAAAACTATCTCCACCTACTATTAGCATGTTACTATTTACTTTCTTTTGGTACGTGAAATACGTTTTTTAGAATTACGTGGTTTGTTATTTTTGAAAATTTGATCTTCGTTGATTACTTTAAATCTAATACCTTTACGTTTACACCATTCGCTCGCCGCTGTCCATTTAGCGGCATTGAGAGCAGTTTGAAATGCTTGGCCTTGTGTTCTTGCATTTTCTAGTGTTGTTTGATTTGCAGGTTTGATTTCAATAAGTTCTACATGCTCTTTGCCGCCTTTATCAACATACTGTATCATAAAGTCAGGAATATAATTTGCATACTTTCCTGTGTCTGGTCTTTGATAGGGTATTTTTACGTTTTCACTTGCCCATTTAAGTATGTTTGGATGAGAGTCGCACATTCGCATAAATGCAAGTTCCCAACTACTTCTGTAATTAGGCGGCTTGTTGCCTACATACTTAGATGTATTAACGACCTCATATATTCCTTGGGCGAACTTACTCATACAAGTATTTATTAAGGCTTAATAAGTTTTCTTGCTTTAGTTGAGGAGTTTTTACTTTCGACAGCAATACCTACTCTACTTCCTGCAGGACGCAGTTTGTTCATGGCGTTATAAGCATCGCTTGTAAAGTTAATGGTGTTTTCAGAAAAGTTAAAAAATTCTAATGGATCTATTCCTTGAGCTTCTGCAACCTGCATAAGAATTGGTGCAAATGTTTTTGCAGAACTTTTTTTATATCCTGCTTTTTCTAGTCTTATTGTAACCATATCTAATTTTACAGGATTTGTAATTCTAAATTGAGGATCTCTTAAAGTTGCTAGTATCTCAGATCCTGCGTCTGGTAAGGGAAATTTTATAGTGGAATCTTCTATATAAGCAACCAGTGTGTCCCCTTTCATTTTATAGGACACTGCATTACCAAAAGTATCATACATTGATGCTGAAGCCATTATGAGTTCCCTGAGTTATTTCTTGGAAATGTTTGACCGCTTCTATTTCTAGGAGTACTTTCTCTACCTGTAAAGGTAACTTTATTGCCGTCATCTCCACTATTACTGTTAATTGGGAAGTTATCTGCTAATGTGCTTTCATCTTCCATCCAACTAAATGCATCACCATTTATCTGTTCGAATCTCAATTTATCGTCATCACTTAATTTAAAGTTTACACTATTATTAATAGTAAAGTTTTCATAGTCAAATCTTAATGTAAATTTTCTTGTTTCGCTAGAAGTGTAATCTATTTCTCCCATATTAAATTCTGTTAGTGTAGGTTTAAATATAACATACTCTGTACCTCTACCTGCATGATATACTACAATTTTAATATGATTAAAGAAGTTTATTTCATTTGAAATATTAAGACCAGCGGCATTACTTTCAAATGTTGGTTGCATAAAATCACTTATTGCTGTAAGTGTTTCAGCATTTGATTTATATCCTACCGGCGAACCTACATCTCGTGTTTCGCCATCTAGTTTGTTCCTGCCTTGCAAGTACATGTAATTATAATATTTCATAATTACTAATGCCCATTCATTGTTGGCTGTGTCTAGTACATTAATTTCAACAGGATTGTATTCAACACCTGTGTTGACTACTCTTTTTATATTATATTGATTTTTGATCACCGTATTAAAAGACGCAGAAGGCAAAGTAGCAGTTTGTAATAAACTGCTAATTTGCTCTCTAAATACTAGTGAATCATCAACTTCACCGAGTCCTGCAACTTCTGGACTAAAGCCGAACTCGACAAATCCATTAAAGTTAAGCCTCGGAGGCGTAACGTTTGGTCGAAATCGGTTTGCATTCCTATGGTCGCGGAAGTAAAATCTATCAAAGAACTTCCCTTCAGCCATATTACAATCCTAATTAAATAGTTGTGTTATTACCGACTGTTACTGTACTTGGGAATGGATCTCCGCCGTCAACTCTTCCGTTAATATCGTTATCACCTTCATAGTGTGTTGCATTATCAAATCTAACTGCTAGTGTAATTTGTACAGGCTCATTTGCACTGTAGTCACTGTCACTGTAGTTTACATTTTGTAAGAAGCAACCCTCTAAGAACCAAACTTCACTTGCGCCAGCATTCACACCATCTAAGATCTCTATTTGCATATCGAACTTATAGTCGTTGCCTGCCGCAGGAGTTGTTTGCTGGAAGTGATTAACTTGTCTCTGGACCTGAGCACCAACTAACTTAGTTACACTGTTACTGATATCATCTCTGATAACAACTGTTACAGGTTCCCAAGAATGTTTACCGTGCATGTAAACCCTAGAGTTATAACTTTCAACCATAACTTCATCATATGAAATTGCTGGTCTCGTAACGTTTTGTACGTTTTGCGTCATTGTCTTAGATTCAGCCGCGCCTGCAAAAAGACTACCAAAAGTAACCCTAAAACGATACTTGAGTTTAGGCATCAAGATGCCAGAACCAGTTGCTGAACTGCTATCTAATGGTACACCAAATTTATCTTTGGTTGGCCCGTTTGTTAAATCTGCCATTTTGTTCTCCTAACGAACTTTATTATTAATAATAAGTTATGCATTTATTTATCAAAAAAAGGCCAAAATTAATAACTACCCTTTTAATTAGATATAAAAAAAGGGCGGAAAAACCGCCCTTTTAATATAAGTTAAATTTAACTTAGTTAGTCTGACCCAAAGTATTTTGGATTCTGATTGGAATGTAAATAAATTCAACTGCTTTAACAGGTTGTATTGCAATATCGATATGCAATTCATTTCTATCAATTCTCGCAGGAGTATTGTTAGAAGTATCACAAACTGTTACGAAGTCATACAATCCTCTTTGTGTTACTAATCCACTTAAGAATCTATCAACAACGCCTTTAGCATTTGATCTAGTTACTGAATCATTTGGTTCAAACAAGAATGGCTTAACTGCATCATCAAGTTGTTCTCTGATGTAGATTACCAATCTTGAAACATTAACTCTATCCAACGCACTTGATGTTGGGTTTAATGTCTTCTGACCAAATACAGAAATTCCTCTTCCAGGGAAGTTTGCTATTGGGTTTACTTTGTTAAGATAGTATGCATCTCTTTGACCTTCATTTACTGCTACTGGAGTAAATTCGCCTTCCTTAGGATCTAAGTAACCAACTGCTGTTGCATTACTTACAAGACCTCTTTGGAAGCCTGCTGGTGCAAACCATGGGAATGCCACCTGGTCGTTATATGCAATAGTTCTCAACGCCATATGCGAAGCAGGAACCATTACATTTTTACCATCTAAATTTGTTGATAAACCGTGTGGGTAATAAACAGCAGACTGTGGAGAAGAACTTAATAGTCCGTCTTCACCATTCTCAACTGCATTATTACTGTTGTTAGCCCACTCTTGAACAGACTGTGCATCTGCTTTCAAACGTAATGGTGGATCTATAAGTGCAAAGACTGTGTCTTTTCTATCAACACTTAGACCTAACATTTCGTCTGTTAGTTCTGGATATCCAGGAACTGCAACAAGATTGAATCTATTAGTTTCGTTTCTAATGTCATCGTTGCTAGCCACTGCCGCTTGTAATTGTCTTACAACTGCTCTTCTTTGTGCTTTTCTTAAAAGGTGAGGTGAACCATCTGGTTTGTTACCACTGTAGTTTACCCATCTATCACCAATTAAAGTACCGCCAACTGTGAGGTTCTTGATGTATTGTCTTACACCACCACCACTTGCTCTTGTATTCCAAGCAAGTATTCCTGTTGGGAAGTTTACGGCAAGAGGAGCATCCGAGTCGTTTGAACTTGATGCGTCTGGTCTAATATCAGCAAATACTATACCTTCTTCTGAACTTTGATCTGTTAAATCAATAACGTTAAAGTCAGTACCATCATGCTTGTAAATTTTGATGTTTTCTAAATCACCAGTATCAATCCAAAGGTCGCCGTTTACTAAAGAACCGCCACCACTTTGTGTTGAAGGTTCACTTGCTTTAGTCTGCCAGTCACCTGAGTATGTGTTCCATGCAGAACCACTATTTACTAAGATATCAACATTGTCTTCGCCAATGTCTGCACTGTACCATAGACTTGCATTTGCAACTGCACCTGTTGGAGCACTTGATTGTACTTCATATGAGATATCATCCCAGTTGTTGTACTTTCCTGCTGAAAGATTAAATGAACCTAATGAAAAACCTGTTACGCCAGGTAATAGTTGTATTTCATTACCTTTGCTGTTCATTAATTTAACTTTACCGCCGTTGTTTGATGCAATGATTTCGTCAGCATAAGAAACTGATGCGTTAGAACTTGAAAGTGCTGATTGAATATCTGTAACAATATCGTCTACTGAGATGTTACCATCTGTAGAACTTGTACTGTATACATCAATTAAGCCTGCTTGTTCTGAACAGTTTGATCTAATACTAAATGCAACTGCTGTAGCATTGCTTACAGCATTAGATACTGCACCAACTACTGCTGAACTTTCTACTGATACTGTAGCATTACCATTGTATGCTTTTAATGAAACTGTTGCTTCTGGTGTTGCAGAATCTTCTGTTTCACCTGCCACGTCAGCCCAAACATCACCTTTAGCATAGTTACCAAGTAATGTTTCGTAGTTGTATCTTGCGATAGTTGACTTGTCTCTTACTACAACGTTTTCTGCTTTCCATTGTGCAGATTCGTATGCATAAAAATCAACTGAAGAACCATTGTTAGGTGCATTTAATTGTAAGAATAAATCACCGTCTACTCTTGTAGCACCATTGCTTCTTGCTGTTGGTATTTTAGTGTGGATTGCTGTTTGGAAGTCTTTGCTTGTTGCTGACTGCCATGCACTTGATCCGATGTGGTACCATGTACCGCTGTTTTTCTGGTAGAATTTAATGCTTGATGCTTCTGTACCGTCTTGGTCAAAGTATCTTACACAGATTTCATCATCTTTACCAAAGGATGATTTAGGTGTACCATTTGCTTGTAGGTCGCTTGATAAAGCAACTAATACGTTTGCAGATTCTGATACCCACTTACCTGTTGTAGCATTATATTTTTTCATACCCCATACAGTTGTGTCTGGATCTAACCAATATGTACCACTTGCAGGCGCACCTGAAGGAGCACTTGCTGATGCCTCAAGAGCATCTAAATCGATGTCTGCTCTTAAAACGTATGCTCTATTGGAAATTCCTAAGAAACTGTATGCGGCCATTAATCCGTATTCGTTAAGTTCATCACCGTGTAATGGTGTACCTGAACTAACTTTAAATACTGGATTACCATAGTTTTGTAACAACTCTCTCTGACTTGAGATCTGATAAAGTTGTCCTGCTTTTGCCGATGTAGTATAAGCCGCTGTAGATGTTCCGTCTGGTGCAGTTTTATCTTGAGCCGTTGCAATAACGATTAAAGGTACTGTACCCGCTCCCGCTGGGGCGTAAAAACTTTCATCTGAAACACTTATGCTAACACCAGGACTTACTAATGTCGCCATGTTTATCTCCTAATATATTAAGATACGAAATGTCGTATGCATTTATTTATCACTTTTCGCATATTTTAACGTTTTTAGGAAATTGGCCGATATTAGCCGATATTATGCTATTTTACTATTTTAAGTGCCGATTGGAATATTTCTTGATGTATGTCATTTACATCCTTGTAGAGATCTTCTAGTGTACTGTTATTTTTAATAATATAATCTACTGGATAACCAGCCCAGTTCCATTCACTTTCATGAACATCTCTATAACGTGTTTCCATAATTTTTCTATCAATAGCATTTTTAGAGGCTGTTTTTGCTGTTTCATACCATTGCGGTAGTTCGCCTCTTTGTACCCATATAATGTGCCCGCCTAATTTTCTAATAAGATCTAGCTCATTTGTAAATCTTGCATCACTAACCACTACACATCTTTTTTCTGCTTTGGCTCTAAGTCTATATTCTAAACTATCGATCCAAATATCTTCATGAAAATGATTACGCATTACATCCGTACCCATTAATTGTAATGCTAGTCTTGGAGTAAAGTTATCTATGCCTGTCTTTCTTGTCCAATATAGGTCAGCAGTTTCTCTAAATTCTCTGCTTTCTACTGTTTCGCCTTCTATTGCTTCTCGGTCCCAACCAAATATTGCACTACAAACATCTTTTAATGGAGCGGCAAAACTGTCTTGTACGCATCCTAGTTTACAGAATTCTTTTGCTACTGTGTCTTTTCCTGATCCTATAAATCCTACAATGCCTATTAACTTCATTAACCTATTACAAATCCTAGCGGATCGTTTCCTTCTTCCATTAAGTGTACTTGTTCGTTTAGTTTCTCTAATTCTTGTTGTGCTTCTGCTTTTAATTCTGTACCGTTTAACTGTATTGCGCCACCGGCTCCTGGCAGTCCACTTGTATACTTACTTCTTGCTTCGCCTAACATATACTTACTTTGGGCAAGTGCGTATGCAGATAACCAATCACTTGCATAAACATCTTTTAACAAAATGCTTTCTGGTATATAATTATATACGCCTACTGCAACTTCTTCTTCATGTCTTACACTTCTAAGTATTTTGAGAATTTTTGTATTACGATTCCATATAAAGTTGTATTCACTACCAAACACACGACCAATTACTTCTTTGTATTGTGCAAATGCATCAAATACAGCAAGTCCACCTATTTGGCCTGCTTGTAGCATATACATATTATTAAATGCAACATCAAACGGATCAAAGTTAGTACCGCCACCGCTGTTAGTACCAATACCTCTTCTGTATAATCTGCGTACTTCCATTACTTCGTCTGGTAATGTGTACTCAGTAACACCATCCTGTGTTTGAATAAAGATCAAACTTTCTTCTACTGAACCAGAACTCAACTGACGATATTTTGCAATAGCCTTTTTAATTGCAACGTCATAATGTTCACGATCGAGTTCCACATCAACTATACCGTCTGCTAAACGTAGTTGAATTTCCTTGATTAAGTCTTCGCGACTATTGTATCCGATTTGATCTGCCATACTACTATTTATCTACTTTTGCCTTAAAAGGCTTTAAGAATGATAGTGTTGTCATTAAATCGTCCGTTTAATTTAGTATCTGTTGTTTTGATTTCATCAAATGCTTTTTGATACTTAGTTTTTGCATTTCCCTTGAAATTTTGTAATTGTTCTGCTGGTTTTCTAAGTGTTTTTTGCATACTTAGGTCTTCGTCGAATGCTTTTATAGTTGTGCCTTTAACTGTTAAGCCATCTCTACCCATGTTGCGTGGGTCTTTGTTTTGTGCATGATACACACCTAATTTTCTAGTCTTGGTATTGTATACCCAAAGTTCGTTAGCATGTGCAACTTCTGTAGGATCTATACTTGCAATACCTAATGCAGGATCGTTTACTTGGAATTTCAACTTAGCAACCATTTTTTCTTTGCTAACTGCTTTAGGTTTACGAGGTTTGCGTGTTGCTTTGCCCGTTTGAATTAACGTATCACATGCAGTATTAATTTTTTCATAAAATGCTACAAAATCTTTTCTCATCTTAGGTGTAAAGTTTTGATATGCTTCTTTGATATCTTCGTCTTTCCATTCTAACACTTCTAATGCTTCTTGATACTGTGCATCAAATTCTTCTTTAATCACTTTTGCGTGTGCTGGCTTAATTTTAGCAACATTGTATGCCCTCATTTCGTTATAAGGATCAAACGATTTAACATCAAAATTGCCGTCAACTAATTGATCAATATAATGTTCCCACTCTGCCATCAAAGGAGAGCATTGCTCTTTCATTCTGTCTTGAATACTAACGACTGGCTTGGCGGCTTTTGCTTCTTCTTTTTCTTCTTTTTCTTTTAAACATTCAACACCACGTTTAAGCCACTCTTCTTTTCTTTTAAGAGTGTAAGCCATTGTGCTTTCTGCAATGTATCCAATCTTAGAATATATAAAGAATGCAGATGTACTGCTAAATGCCCAGTCTGGATTTGCTAGAATAATTTTAATTTCTTCTTTATCCCATCCAGAATCATTTTTAATCCACTTTCTAGTTGCTTCTGCTTTCTTTTTAGATGAAATTTCTGTTCTAGCGAAATACTCGCAACTGTCAAATGCTTTATCTCTTTCTTCTTGACCTTCTATAAGACGTAAAGCCTTCCAGTCAGGTTCTTTAGTAACGTAAATTGATCTTGCTTGTTTTTTTCTTGGCATAATTCTCAGTCTTCAAAATTGTCTGGATTTGGGTTCATAAAACATGCTTGTATTTCAACAGGCCAATTTTCAAATCCTAATATGCTCTGTTTATCTTTCAGAGCACTTCTTTTTTTGTAAAACTGAGTAATACTTATCATTCCGGTAAAAATTCCATCCTTTTTACCTGCATTATACGAAAAAACAGTATTTAAAACAACAAATCCAATAAAAAGTGCGGCTGTTCCAAATTCCATAGTGCTACTACCTCTTTCAAAGTTAAAATCATATTATAACACTACTTAGTGATTTGTCAAGTTCTAAGTTTTCGTTTGTTCTATGGTAGACTTTTGGTATGATTATATCAAAAATATCTTTGAATTTTTTAAGTTCATGTGGTAGTTTTGTATAAGGTAGTTGTTGTGCTGTTAGCATATTATGTTGAATTATTTCGTCTGAGTTAAGTATTTTATTCTTTAACGTTTCTAGAGGTACATTTGCTAACTTATCAATTTCTTTGCAAAAGGCATCCATTCTACGAGCGTTGTCTACTATATTATCAAATGAATAATCTATGATGTCATGGTACAATTTAAAACCTAATGTCTCTAATTGCTTGTAATAATGATGACTATTAAATCCTAAAAATACTTTACCAAACAAAAACGGTCTCCAGGTTTTTTCTGTAATAAAAAGACATTCTGGATTACTAGGATTACTTTCAGCAAAAACATCTATTGCACAATTCCAATAATGTGGTGCAAATCTCCATTGCTCTCCACCGTTATGTTGTAAATCGTGGTCAAGTAGTTTTATTTGATTGGGGTCGAAGTTTTTACAAGTAAATAATTTGTCGTTCCAATAGTGGGATATTTGTCCTTCCCTGTAATTTTTTCTTTGCCAAGAATACACCACTTGATCTGCATAGTTTAGTAAATGATCTAAAACAACCATTCTTTCAGGCTTGGATACTGCATTTAGAGAAATAAAATGTTTATCGATATGAGATACATCACGCGAATATTCTTCCGGGTGATCTTGATATTCAAATATGTAACTGCTTAGTAATTCGTATGGATAAAAAGGACCAACCTGCCAATTATGAAAGTTATTAAGGTATAAACGTTTTATTAAGTTTAACTGCTTGTTGGCTCTGTAGTTTGCATTACAATAAAAAACTGTATCAAAATATTGTCCGAAATCAAAGAGGTGTATATAACTGCTATCATTGTTTGATTCTTTTGCATTTATTAATGCATCTAACAGTTCGCCTTCTTCAGGATCAAACAAATACAACTTCCAAGTTTTATCCGATTGCTGACCAAACTCTACTATTTTTTCTGCAATAGTGCTAATAGGTATATCATTTAAATTATATGCATGCCAGTCTGCTACTAAAATTTTATCGTCTGGAAATGCAAAAACTGATTTAGAAAAAACAGTTTCCATTATTTGCCTTTTGAAAAACGCCTATCTTGATTGTGAGGTAAATTATTTTCTATGATATCTTTCCAAGTAGCAATCGTCCTATCTAAACCTTCATTTAATCCTACTTTGGGAGTCCAACCTAATCTTGTAGTGATTTTGTGATTAGTACTGTTTAATAGATATATCTCACCTGGCCTAGGAGGTTTGGTATTCCAGTTGACATGTCCATTCCAGTTTAATTTTTTAGCAATAAGACTTACATAGTCTTTGATCTTAATTGCATTGTCTGGTCCTATACAAAAAATCTCACCAGCACATTTGTCAGGATTGTTTATCACAGTTTCCCATGCATCTAATAGATCATCAATATAGATAAAGTTTCTGTATGGTTCACCATAACCTAAATTTATTTCTTTTTCATTTGTAAGCATTTGATATATAATTTGTTCTGTTACAAAAAAGTTGTTGTCCTTTCTTCCGTATGCATTGGTCTGACGTATTGCTGTAAACGGTAGCCCATATGATCTGTGGGCATATTCGAGATATTTTTCACAACCATACTTAGCAACAGCATAAGGGGCATTGGGGTTAGGCGGTGTGCTTTCATTAAATGCTATAATTCCTTCTTCTTTTCCATCTCTAATTAAATCACTAATTGGTTGCCAGCCGTATACTTCCATTGTACTAGCAAATACAAAGTTTTTTAAGTTAGGCAATGTAGCGGCAATTTCAATTAAGTTTACTGTTCCTACATAATTAATTTCACTAAAGGTAATCTGCTCGTAAAAACTATCTTGTACTTCTGTTCTAGCCGCTAAGTGTACAATTACTTCAGGATCAAATTGTCTTATTTGAAATCCTACCTTGTCATGATCGCGTAAATCTTCTTTTAAAAATTCAAGTTCGTGTTTATCTTTAAGCCTCTCTACCATGTGCTGGCCTATAAATCCATCTGCACCAGTAATAAATATTCTCATCTTAAATCCTCTGTGTTGGCGTATCCTGTAATTTGCATTGTGAATCTAGTTTGATATCCTAAGTTAGCAACAAGATGTACGCAATTAGGTTTAATAATTGTGTAATCTCCTTTAACATAATCTATCCAAGATTCGTTATCCATTTCAAAATAGTGTCCTTCTAATCTATCCTGTAAAAATAAATTTATTCTAATTGGTTCTAAACCTTCTACATCTAAGTTTTGTTCTTTTACTTTTTGTTGCATTTTAAATAGTGTATCTGTATGTGGCGCAATAAATCTTCCTGGTAAAATTTTATTTACTGTAACAATACTATATTGTAACCAAGGAAATAAATCTTTACATTTGGCTACCCAACCGGGGCAATCGCCCTCAAATACTTGATGTACCCACGGTGCATCATATGGATAATCTGGTACTGCAACTCCTTTTCTATCCCAGTAGCCGGCGCTCCAAACAGTGTTTACATGTTCTACAAACTTTAGTCTGTAAATCATTTCATCACTAATATGATCTATATCAACATGTCCTTTAAACATTTTTAAGTACTGTAATTTGTGCAGAATAAAAGGGTTCGTCTCCCATATTACCTGCTATGTGCCAATCATCATTACCAAACTTTACCCATTCACCTGCACTCCATTTAGTAAAAGGTTGATCATGTATCTCATAGTAATGACCACGTTTCCAATCTTCTAAAAAAATAAGATAACGATGGCTTTCGCCGTCGCCATGTGTTTCTTTTAATTTAAAGTGTTTGTCTACATGATGTGGAATAGTTTGACCTGGATCAATTTTAATTACACTAACAACATGATGGTCAAAATCTTGGGGTATTTGTTTAGCAAAGTCATGTATCCATTGAGGAGACTCTTCAAACATTTGCCAAATACTGCTATTGCCTTCTGTATAGTAATGATGTAGTTTATCGTATTGTCTATAACACTGAAAATAATCTACAAATTTTAGATCATTTAACATTTTTGCAGTTACATCAATGTCAATTTTGCCGTAACTAATCACAATAACTCTCTAAAGTTCCTCTACGTCTTAGATCTAAAGTAGCACAATGTATACCGCCAGAGAGCGTCATAGAGTGACGGAATTGAACAGGGACACTGTTTATACCGTACTTGTCTAATTCACGCATTAGAGGCTCTTGTGCTGAGTCTAAGACTACCGTATTCTCGTCTACACTTAATAAGTTCATACCAATGTAGGGAGAGCATGGTGGTACATAACCTTGTTCTGCTAATTTACTGCCTTGTACAACACAATCATCAAACCAAATTTTATCCCACTTCTTAAACATCTCAGGACAGTTATCTGGTGTTACTCTTGAACTGTTCATTAGAACTAGTCCAGGTCTTAGTGGAACAATAGTGCTATCAAAATGTGCAAAACTGTAAAGTTCACTGTAATGTAATTTGTAACCCATTGGCTCTAATAATCTTTTTAGCCATTTGTAACCTTTCATGTTTCCGCTGTTACTTACTTGATACAATAAGTCTCTACCAACTCTCACAATATTTGGAGCATCAAAACATATCTCATGATTAAGTAGTGTAGGTTTATTTTCTATATCTTCAAAAGTGTACATATCATCATGTAACTTTGGCTTAGGTGCTGAAAACCATAATGCACCATCTTCAAATGCTTCATACATTATGTCTTCATATAGTCTTGTTTCAAAATATCTTGCTCTTACAGGAGTAGGAGTTTCTATAAGCATGTCGCCTAATGGAAGTATTAGATCTCTTGGACACCAACTGTACCAGCCTTTGGTATTCCACCCTTGTCCGATATCGTAATTTATGTTTTCCCAATCTATAATTTTAGGTCTATGTACTATAACACCTAAATCTTCTAATGCTTTTGCTAATCCGTCAGCATCTTCGTTGGCTTCATCTATGACCCATTGAGGATATACTCCCTCTAATGGCTTAATTTGTTCTTCTGGAAAATTTGCATAACTGAAACTTCTGGCTGAAATGTCAGTTGCAATTCGTGAATGATGGGCATGACCTACAATTATTTCCTCTAAAGGATCCCAATCATTGTGCGAGTTGACTATCATTATGTCTCCTGTGTGTAGTTAATATGCCTAACTATTTATCGAGTAGTAATTATATATCACTTAAAAATTCGCTAATGCAAACTCTATAGTTTCCGGAGACTCCTCTGTTAAATTCTGTATGTCTAACGTCATCGCCTAAACCGAATATTACTGTATCAGTCCAGACAAGATCATTGTCGTGACAAACTTTTTGATATTCTTCACTATATTTGTCCCAATTATAGTCTGGAGAAAAACGTTTCATGTATTCAACACCAAGTGCCATACTGTGATTGTTTGCCATTTTTACTTCATTTAGCATACTAATACCATCGTCTGAATATTCTCTTGTAAATCTAACACCTACTCTGTGATTCTCTAATGTATAAAAAGGCTTACTAAGACTGCATGTAACTTCGTGTATGCATGGATATAAGTCTAGATTAATATGTACATTCTTTGCTATGCCCCAATATGCTAGATCTAAACACACAGGTATTTCGAAATCATTACACACACCCATAATGTTTTCAAACTCTGGGTGTATGCACCCATAATCACTAAACGGAGCACTTATAATTAATGCATGTAGATCTTTTCCGTATAAAAAATCAGGATGTATATGCATTAACTCTTTAAACTCTGCAAATTTTGTAATACATCTATGGTATTGAAACTCTCCTTGTAATGCAACTATTTGTCTTTTGTGATTATGTTTCATTACAAAATGATCAAACGTTTGACTAGTTCCCTGTGTGTAATCTGCAAAAGTAAATTTTTCTAATCCTTTTAAACTTTTGTTATCGGAATAATTTATCCATTCTCTAAATGTATTAGTATATTCTTCTAATTCTACATCTTTTAATTGTAGGGAATTATGAAAGTCTAATACTTCCTTGTTTTGTATCGGTCTTGCTCCTCTAACTGCAGGCATCTTCTAATTCTCTAAAAAATATATCATTGCTTTTCAATCTAAATTTACCTGATGTAAAATGATTAAAATTAAATTCTACTTCTTCTTGGCAATTTTCTACTAAGTTATAAAACATATTTAACGGCATAGCATCTAAAGTTTCTATTAATTCAGCACAACCTTTTACTCTTTTATACATTGTACTCTTTGTACTATAAGATAAATCAAAGACAGAATCAAAAGTTTTAAAACCTAATTTTGCAAGTTCTTCGTACATTCCATTACAACCAAAGAGTATAAAAGGTTTTTTATATGCCATTGGTATGATTTGTTTTTCGTCGATATAACCATATCCTTCGCCTTCTCCTCCGGCTATGATTGCAATGTCGCACAAATCATACATCCATTTGCCTGGAAGTCCTCGATCGCTGATATCTTCCATATCTAATTTATGAGGAGGATGATATATTGTATGTAATACATTTTTATACAATGTGTCTTGTAAATTTTGCTCTAATAAATTTTTTAATGAAGTTACTAATAAATCTATGTGATAAGGGTATTCGTTTTTTGTATTTGAATTGTTGTACATAGACATTAAATGTAATGCATTCATACTCCAGTTTCTACTATAAGTTATATTGTCTAATTTGTTTTCTATTAATGTACTCATTAAAATCCTATGAGGTCTAGGATTTCTCATTGTTAATAAAAATTTGTTTTTTGCAGTAGCATGTTCTGGTGTTCCTACTGGAGGAGTTTCTACCCAGTCTTGGTAGTGCCATTCTCTGCCTTCTATATCACCCTGTTCTTTTTCTATGTGTTTTGCATAGTGTACTTGATCAATATACCAACTTTTTGGTATTTTGAAAAGATTTTTTCTCTTTTTAAATTCTCCAAAATTTAGATCGTAATGACAAACCTGCTCTCCATTACCACTTACTACAAAACTACACTGTGGATACATGTCTGCTAATTTTACTAGGAATAAATGGTTATCATGAAAGTAAGGTTCAGTTCGACTGTATAATAAAAATACTTTTTTGTGATTAGGTATTAAATTACATACTTCTTCTACACAATTTTCAACTTGTTTACCCAGTTCATAAATATCGACTAATTCTTTGTTTCTCTTTTCCCAAGACATCATTGTACTTTGATAATCGATAGGTACTATAACTGGTGCGTCTACTAATTGTTCTACTTGACTGTTTTTTACTATATTAAATTTAAATGCTGAAAAACTTTCGCATTGGGTTAATTTTTCAAAAGGAATATTCATTTGTTGCAAATTATTCAACAAATCAAATTGTACATCTTTTTGTAAATAAAATATATTAAACATAATCACTTAAAGGTATATAAATGTCTTTTACCTTTTTGCCTCTATTATCTTGGTCGTCTTCAGATTCTAATATAACTTGGTCCCAAGTACATATATTAAATGCTGAACTTACTCTAAGTTTATCTTGTTCATTTTTTTGCCCCCAATGTAGTATATGTGATGGCATCATAACAAAATGTCCGTTAAAGTTTTGTAATGGTACAATTTTTCTCTTTTGCACTTCATGGTGTGAAGCATAGTATGTTTCAGTACCTGTGTCTTGAATAACATAATTACCGTGCCATACGCCATAGTGTTTGTGTGGCTCAATTGTTTGCCCCTTAGACCATATGTTAATCCAACTTTTAAAATAATAATCTTTGTATGTGTCTCCTACCATATCCAAACATTCTGCAATGTGAGGAAATAACGATTTCAGTTGAGGGAATGTTTCGACACAAATATAGTCATGATATCCGTACCAGTCTCCTTTAATGTAATCATAGTTAGGGTCATTTTTAGAACCAGGAAAAATTTCGTCACGCCTATCTAAGATATCGTAGATAAGATCATTTTGCTCTGCAAAAAGCAAAGTACCTTCAACTTTTGGATAACCAAAAATTGTTGATAATTGTAAATCTTTCTCTACTATATTCATTTAAAATTGATGTGCTTCAGTACTATCCTTTAAGGCCGCAACACTACCTGCACCAACGGCTTCGCTAATTGCATCAAAGTAACCAACTCCAACTTCACGTTGGTGTTTAACTGTAGTAAAACCATCTGCTTGTGCTTTAAATTCACGTTCTTGTAAATCACTAAATGCTAACATGCCGTTTTCCTTATACTGTTTTGCAAAATCAAATACAGCATAGTTTGTAGCATGGAAACCTGCCAGTGTAATAAACTGAAACTTAAATCCTAACTTGCCTAATTCTGCTTGGAACTCTTTAAGTTCTTCACTGCTAGGAATACTTTGTCTCCAATTAAAACTTGGAGAACAGTTGTATGCTAACATTTGATCAGGGTATGCACCTCTTACTGCATCAGCAAAATACTTTGCTTCACGTAAACTTGGTGTACTTGTTTCACACCAAATTAAATCTGCATACTCGGCATAAGCCTGTCCACGTTCTGCACCGTACTCCATGCCGCCATTAATATTATAAAAGCCTTCTGGCGTTCTTTCGCCTGTGCAAAATTTCTTGTCTAAATCATCAATATCATTACTTAGCAGTTTTGCACTCTCGGCATCTGTTCTAGCAATAATCACTGTGTCTGTTTCTGCAACATCACTTGCCAATCTTGCCGCATTTAAATTTCTAATTGCTTGACTGGTAGGAATAAGAACTTTGCCACCTAAGTGTCCGCATTTCTTTTCTGATGCAAGTTGATCTTCAAAGTGTACAGCCGCCGCACCCGCTTCGATTAAATTTCGGGCAAGTTCGTAACTGTTTAATGCTCCTCCGAATCCTGCTTCTGCATCTGCAATGATAGGCGCGAACGGAAATCCTTGATTACCTTCAAGCACTTCAATCTGATCTTGTCTACGAAAAGCATTATTGATAGAACGAACCACACTAGGCACACTATCAACAGCATACAAACTCTGATCAGGATAAGTTTCTTGGGTACTGTTTGCCGCGGCGGCAACTTGCCACCCTGAACAGTATATTGCTTTGAGTCCTGCTTTGACATGCTGAACCGCCTGTTGTCCGTTATATGCTCCAAAAGTATTTATATAAGGTTGTGTTTCAAACAGTTCTCTAAGTCGTTTTGCACCATTTTTTGCTAATGTGTGCTCTATCTTAACAGATCCCTGTAACTGCTTGACCTGTTCCTCTGTGTAATCTCGTTTATTTCCCATAATACTACTTCCTCTTAGTATGTGTGTTCTGGCGGAGAGGGAGGGATTCGAACCCTCGGTACAGTAAACCCGTACTCTTCCTTAGCAGGGAAGTGCTTTAAGCCGCTCAGCCACCTCTCCAGTTTAAATATTTATCGGAGTTAAATACATACTTAATATTTTTACGATAAATATTCATTATGTACAAATCTCACATAAACACTATAAACATAGAAGTCACAGATCGATGCAATGCAGAATGTCCAGCATGTCCTAGAAACATGGCAGGTGGACCTGTAAAACCCTATGTAATGAATCAAGAACTTAGTGTAGATTATTTTAAATTAATAGGACCGGAGTTTTTATCTCAAATAAAGTGGTGGAACTTTTGTGGGACAAAAGGCGATCCTAGTTCTGCACAAGATTTATTTGAAATAATAGATTATTTGCTAGAATGTAATCCTGAAACCATGATAGAAATACGAACTAACGGTGGTGCAAGAAATACAGACTTTTGGAAAAAAATAGGAAACAGATTTAAAGGTACAATGTGTGCAGTAGCATGGAGTATAGACGGCTGGGAGAATACAAATCATATATATAGAAGAAATGTAAAATGGAAAAAAGTTAAAGAGAATCTACATGCATATCTTTCTACTGGTGCAAGAACTCTGTGGGAATTTAATAAGTTTGCACATAATATGGAAGACATGCCTGTTATAGAGTCTTTTTGTAAAAGACATAATATACATTTTTTGCCTAGAGAGCCATTCGGGTTTGAGAATAATGCGGACCAAGGTAATGCTAAAGAACGATATAGAAGCATGCCTGTTTACAAAGCCATTGATGAGAATACTGCTGTTTTAGAATATGAAATTTTTCCTTATAATGCAAGTAAAGAAAATTTAATATCGGATCACCCTAAAAGTCTTAAAAAAGAAGAATTTCTAAGTGGTGTGTTTGACCCTAATAATTATATACATTTAAAGAATACAGATGTCGAAATTCAGTGTGAAACTTCTGCTGAATTATGGCGGCAAGAAGTTTTTATGGATTCTAACGGTATGATATTACCTTGTTGTTATATCGCATCAAAATATGTTATGGGAGATAAACAGTTAAAGGACATGTTTGATCCTATCAAAGAAGAATTGATAGTTTCAAAGAACAACACAATATATGATGTACTTAATCATAAATTATTTAAAAAAACTATGCCGGATGCTTTATCAGGCAAAATGAACGACGATGTAGGCTATTGTATTACATGCGTCCACCATTGTAAAAAGCGATAAATAGTGTTATGCCAAGATTAAGTTTATGGAATCCAGTTAAAACCAATGACTTCAACTTTATAGATAGAATAGTTGGAGAACATATCTTTGCGGGTGGTACAGGCGTACATATTCACAAATATATGGGTATTCAAGATACTGAAGCAACAGGTGATCCTACGAGACCCGGAGGACCAGGTGGCGGCGAAACATTTATACAAGATTTGCTGTTTTTAGAAAACAGAGACAGAAAATATAGCGAAGATATATACGAATTACGCGGACAATACAATATAGGCGATAACGATTCGTTTGATTTAACACAATTTGGTATGTTCTTAGCAAACGATCAAGTGTTTATGAATTTCCATATAGAAAGCATGGTAGAAGCAATAGGCAGAAAACTTATGCCTGGAGATGTATTGGAACTACCTCACTTACGTGATGATTTATTATTAGGTAGTGATGATGCAATAAACAGATTTTATGTAGTAACAGATGGTGCAAGACCAAGTGAAGGATTTGATCCTCGTTGGTGGCCTCATTTGTGGAGAGTAAAACTAGGACCAATTACAGATTCTCAAGAATACAGAGATATACTTGG
>Ga0181568_10001831_pt1 | contig 19344 bp, 16 predicted proteins | sample 101ome_20_FD_133758 | JGI IMG/M metagenome (GOLD analysis project Ga0181568, IMG submission 133758) | Coastal salt marsh microbial communities from the Groves Creek Marsh, Skidaway Island, Georgia - 101404AT metaG (megahit assembly) | ecosystem: Environmental > Aquatic > Marine > Intertidal...
ATGGCAATTACAACAGATGCAATCGCATCTCCTTTGACAAACTTAGAACCACCATCCATAGTAGAGTAAAAATCAGCTTCATGTGCAATTAATTTTCTTCTTTGCTTTGCCTGTTCTTCATTAATGATTCCGGCATTCAAATCTGCATCAACAGCTAATTGCTTACCAGGCATACTATCCAAAGCAAACCTTGCAGCAACCTCAGATACTCTACCAGCACCTTGAGTAACAACAATAAAATTGACCACAAACAAAATGATAAAAATCAAAATACCAACAACAAAATTTCCACCAACAACAAATTTACCTACCGAGTGAATCACTTCACCAGCGTATGCATTTAGTAAAATAGATCTTGTTGCACTTATCTCTAAAGCCAAACGCATTAAAGTCACAAAAAGCAAAACAGTTGGAAAAGTACTAAATTCCAATGGTTCCTTGACATACATTGTTACTAAAATGATTCCAATTGAAAGTGAAAAATTTAAAACAAATGCCAAGTCTAAAAGAAAAGGTGGCAAAGGTACAAACAACATTGCCAAAACAACAACCAAAAAAACAGCTAATAAATTAGATTGGTTCTTTACAAGACTTAAAAAAATCTTGCCAAATTTCTTATTAAAAATTGAGTTGAGTATATTTTGCATGGGGAACTGCGATTAATCTTTAGAAATCATCATCAAAAATGATGTCATCATCTTCGTATAAGCCTTCTATATTGGCTCTGTTTTCTATTGATTCGCTAAGCAGTACATCTTTATTATTAAAAGGATCACTAGCAGACTCTAAGCGTAAAGTTCTGTGCCCTTCTATTAATTCAACAACCCCGGGTAAACTCTGAATCATCCTAAGATATTCAAAATTTTCTACATTTATATGTATTCTGCGATTAAAGACAATAGTACTTTCGGTATCATTACAAAAGACTTCAACTACAAAAGCTTCGTCTTCACTTTGTACTTTTTCATCGATAATATCAGAATATTTTACGTGATCAAATCCGCGCAGTACTCGCATCATATCTTTTTTTGAGGTAACAACACCGCTACCAACGATACAGGGAATTTGATTTTCTTTGTCAGACATTCTAGTCATTAATCCTCTTTAAAAATTTTAGATAAACCATTAAAATGACCTATCTAGATTTTAGACCTAAAACTATTTGACCCACAAAAAACAATAAATTAACTCAAAAAACCGCACTATTACTTGATATTATCTTCAAAATCCACCATTTTTACTAGTACAGATGACCTTAGAATCGCAGGAAGTCATCTCATCCAGATAAAAAACCTTAGAGAATTTCATAAATAATCTTTAAACAAATAACCTACTCTTAACTAAAATTTGTTACTAAGAATTATCCCCTTATGAATACCAATATCTCTAGCATTAAAAATTCAAATTCAAAAGGCGCAACTGCAATACGCAAAAGTATTTCTATTGCAAATCCTACTGGCTCTAGTAAAGAGTTTGCCTTTTCAAAAGAACAAGTTAATGCTAGAAATTTTTTTGGTTTTAATAGAGCTGGTCAATCACAAAGTGTAAGTGACGCTATTTTAGAAGATTTAAAATTTAGAGCACAAGATCAAGATCTGGTAACAAAATTCACTAACAGTAACGAGAATAGAGCATTAAAAGAAATAGCAAAGACTAGTTTAACTTCAATAAACTCATCAAGAAATATCAATGCCACAAAAAACTCAAACCTTGATATCAACCCTAATACTTTTGACAAAATTAATCCTGAAAAATATTACGGACAAAACAAAAATTCAAATGGAGAAAACTTTGATTTTGAAAGAGCTAAAAGATTTAAAATTGCAGAATCTAAAATTCCGTCAGACTCAAAGCTTAGAGAGCAATTTAATAATGAAACACAAGCAAACAAACTTTGGAATGACGTTAGAAGAAATTTAGCAACAGGCAATGACGCAAAAGGTTTATTTGCAAGTGATGTACAGTTAAATAAGGCTTTAAATCAAAGCATTGATAAATTTAATAGTGGTCCACAAGGTACTAACCACAATTTTCAAAATGCAGTAAGAAATGCCGATGTTTTATCAACAGTCACAGCATTTGCAATTAGTAAAGAAGGTATACACGAAAATGGACTTGGCAATTTATACGAAACATATGCAAAAGTAGATAATGCTTTACCAGACAATATCATCAATAGTGCTTATTTAAGAGCTTTTCAAGAAGCACGAGCAAAAAATGGTGGAGATAGCATCGCCGCTTTAGAACAAGTAAAAGCTTTAGACAACAAAGATCATGGAGCACTCGACGTTAATTCTACACAAGTAAAATCATTTGCTAATTTAGTAAATAGAGATGCTTTTAAATCAATGGCAGAATCTTTAAATTTAGATGCAGGTAAACTTGAACAAAACCTAGAAAAATATGGCGGTGTCGCAGGAGAAAATAAATTTTATGATATCTCTGGACCGATGGCACTAGCTGCAGCAAGAGATTTGAGTTTATTAGAAAAAGATGCAAGCGGTAAAACTGGTTTTCAGAAACTTGTTGAGCAAAGCCCGAAAAGAGCAGATGGCAAAAACCATGAAGCACATGTGAATTTTCATATTAGACCAAAGGGTGACGCTAATACAGATGGGACAGCCTTCTTAGACTTTTCACAAAATGGAGCAGAAGCTCTTGCTAGTTTACAAAAACATATCGGAGGGCTCAATGCAAACCCAATGCTAGCAAATCAATTTAGTTTTGTTTTTCAAGACGAAAATAATTTTAAAGAGTATGCACCACAAATTTTAGCTGCAATGAAAGAAGCTGGAATTGATGTAACAAAGCTTGGCTTAAACGTAGAAGGGCATGGCAGTGCTGAAAATGGAGCCATGATTAAATCAGGAGTACATGGCAGAGATTATCAAGGCATCGGACAAGATGACAGTCAATTTATGGCTGGATTATTAGAACACACTCCTGATATCAGACAAGTCGATGTAAATTATGATTCTTGTTTTGGCTATTTCCCAGCTAAACACAATGCAGAAGCAATTAACCAAAGAGCTAAAGAGCTTGGCTTAAATATGGCAGTCACATACGAAGGATCAACACAATCAGGTTTAGTTTTAGCAGAATCTGGTGGTGAAGCTAATATGCAAGATAGATTCATCGAAAATGCCGATGGCACTTTTTCGGCAAGCTCACAGAGAATTGATGATGGTGGTACTGATAAACAAGAAGTTTTATATTCTCAAGACAAGCAAAGTTTTAATAACAAAATGCAAGAAATTAGAGAAGAAAATGAATAAAATTAAAGATTTTGCCATAAATATGGTTTGCAACTAGATCTTATCGCTAAAATATATTTAGTAATAATGGCGATTAAATATTCACTAGAAAAAAAATACAAAAAAGCAAGAGCAGGAAAAATAGAAACAGCGCATGGAACTATTGCAACACCAATTTTTATGCCCGTTGCAACACAATCTGCAATTAAGGCGATGACTTTTGATCAACTTGACGCATGTGGCTGTCAAATAGTTTTATCCAACACTTATCATCTTTATTTGCGTCCGGGTGAGGATATGATTTTTAATGCTGGCGGCTTACATAAATGGACAAACTATAACAAACCTTTTTTAACTGATTCTGGTGGTTTTCAAATTTTTTCACAAGCTGCAATTGGCAATTGTAAAATTACAGACGCAGGTGCTTTTTTTTCTGATCATATAACAGGGACAAAGCATTTTATTGATCCTGAAAAGTCAATGCAAATACAAAGCAAACTTGGTGCGGATATTATGATGGCTTTTGATCATTGTCCTAGCGGGGGAGCAAGTTACCTAGATGTTAAAGAAGCAACTGAACGAACGCACAGATGGGCAGAGAGATCTTTTGCAGAATTTCAAAAACAAAATGCAATCTCAAAATTTGACCAATCTTTATTTTTAATTGCCCAGGGAGGCATCTTTGAAGATTTAAGAGAAAAAAGTATTGATTTTATCAAAAGCTTTGATGCACCCGGATACGCTATTGGCGGAGTTTCAGTTGGCGAAAGCCGAGAAGACATAGATAGAATAGTTAGAGATTTTGCTTATCTACTTCCAGAAGATAAACCAAGATATTTAATGGGAGTAGGTACAAAAGAAGATATAGTAAAAGCTATTGCTGCTGGGATCGATATGTTTGACTGTGTTATGCCAACACGCATTGCTCGGCATGGTGCTTTTTTTGATATTCATGGTAACCGTAAGTCTATTAAAAACGCACAATTCGAAAATGACTTTTCACCTTTAAGCGAAAACTGTTCTTGTTATAGTTGTCGCAATCACTCGAAAGCCTATATTAGACATTTATTTAAGGCAAGAGAAATTTCAGCCTTTACACTTCTTAGTATGCATAACCTACACTATTTGATTGAACTTACAAATAATATTCGCAATGAAATTCTAAATGACTGTTTTAATCCCGAAAAATATCTTGAAGATAGCGTTTCAAATAAAAAAACTACTGCCTAAGTGATATTAAAAGCTCAAAACTGAGTAAATTATATATAGTGGCAGATACTAGCGACACTAATAAAAGTACTTCGTCTAACCTCAAAGTTGAAAAAATTGAGGTTAATAATACTGAGCAAACAAAACAAGAAAATACAAACAATGAAAATCAAAACTCAATAGAAGCAGAAACTTCTGTTGAAATTGATACAGATACTAAAGAAGTAGCTAAAGAACCTGAAAAATCAGAAACAGCTCCTGAAAATACTGAAACAAGCAAAGAAACTGAAACAACAGAAGACTTAGAAACAACAGAAACAACTCAAGAAACTGAAACAGCAACTGAACCTGAAACAGCAATTGAACCTGAAACAGCAACTGAACCTGAAACAGCAACTGAACCTGAAACAGCAACTGAACCTGAAACAGCAACTGAACCTGCACACTCTGAATTAGCTGATCTTGCTAAAGAAAAAGTAGAAAAAGAACCAAATAAATATATAGAACAATTGCTTCAAATTTTAAGAATCATATTGACACCAATTTTAAAAATCACAAAAAAAATCTTTTCTATTCATTACCAAGTTTATTTATTAGCACTAATGATCTTTGTATTTGGAATTTTAGTAATCTATTTAATACAATATAAAACAAATCAAGCCTATGAAAAAATAATTGGCTATGTAAAAATTCACCATAAACTGCCAAATGGTTTCCCGAAAAATAAAGTCAATGAAGAAATACAAGAAATACTGCATCATTATGAGCATGAACAGAAAAAACTTTTTGCAGAAGCCAACCCCATTAAAACAGATAGCAAGTTAAACAACAAAGTTCTTGCTCAAGACAATTTGAAAGCTATAAACAACGAAGAATTTTTCCAAATATTAAAAAAACAAGATCTTGGTAAAGTTACTCCATCAGGAGTTGAAAAATCTGAAAATTTAAATTTGTCGGGGTACAATTTATCTGCTTTTAACTATAAATATTTTAGAGAATTCATATCAGCTGACCTCCGCTATTGCGATTTTTCTAATATTAAAGAATCAGCACTATCTTTCAGAGGTTCTTCTTTAAGTTACGCAATTTTTGCAGATGCACTTTTACCCGAGACTAATTTTGTTCGTAGCTTTCTGGATTACACAAATTTTTATAATACTAATCTAGAGTACTCTAGTTTTTATGGAAGTACTGGTAGAAAAACTCATTTCGAAGATGCCAATCTGAAAAACACTAGTTTTAAAGAAAGTAATTTTATAGACAGTAATTTTCAAAACACTTACTTAGTCAACGCAAACTTTAGAGACTCAAGATTACTTGGTAATATTTTTAATAATGCCAATCTAAACAACGCGAACTTCAAAAATGCAAATTTACAAGGCTCAAGTTTTGTTAATGCCAATTTAGAAAACGCAGATTTCACCAATGCCAGCCTTGAAGGTGTAGATTTTTCAGGCGCAAATTTAAAAAATGCTATTTTTGATAACGCAGATGTTACACAAGCAAAGTTTGCTAGCAGTAAAAATTTAACTTTTCCACAACTTAACCAAGTGAAGTTTTTATTATCAGCAAAATCAATACCTCTAAGAATTGTGCCAAGAAAAAGAAGTTGGCAAGAAAGATTCAAAGCTCCAAACGACCCAAATGGTTAATTGTTTGCTTTAAAAGGTATAAAGCCATTTTTTGAAATGTAGTTCATTGCCTGAGATTCAGAATACAAAAATCTATTGGATTTCAAGGAATCAATACAGTTATAAATTATTTTCAATGAATTCGGAAAAATAGCTAACCTATAATCAACAAACAAATCATATACAGATTCTTCAGCAATTAATAATTTCAAAAAAGACCTTCTTTCTTCAACACTTTGCTTTTGCATCGTAACAATCATTTCACGTACCGTGTTTCTATTTAAATTAAATACATTATTTAATATATAGCCCGTAGTGCCAATAACGGCAATTGGCAATTGCCCTGTAAAACCTAAATCTAAAAAATTAGGCAAATTCAAAGCATCTAAATTAGTATGAGAGCCAATAGGGATTGATCTTTTTTTGATGATTCTTTGATTTTCAATTTCTACTAATTGATGACTAGCACCACCAGTATCAAGCATCTGAAACTTATCATGCAAATCCCCGATCGCACTACTCACTGCCCAGGCTGCATATTCACATTCTTCATCTTCAGAAAAAACTTTTATATTCTTAAAACCAAAGTAAGCTAAGAGCTCAAGAAACTTCTCACCAGAGCCAGAGGGATCTTTCATTGCCTGTCTCACTGCAGAAGTAGCAAAAACCAAGACATCTTTTGGGTTAATATCATGTTCTTTTAAAAAAGGAATGATTTTTTCTTGAAGGCTTTTTTGTGCAATCAAAAAAGATTCTTTACTAATCTTACCTTTTTTTAAACCTTTACCTAATGAGCTTTCAAACCTTAAACTAAATTTGCCCTCTTGATGAAGTTTAAAACTTCCGCTACCAATTTCAAGAACTACAAAAGGATCCATATTATTGTTTTACCACCTAAATAAACTTTGCTGTATGAGATTCACTATATTTTTTTAATTCTGATGGATTACCAGTTGCAATAACAGTTCCACCGGCATCCCCACCTTCAGGTCCCAGATCCACAATATAATCAGATGACCTAATCAAATCTAAATTATGTTCAATGACAAGCACAGTATTACCGGAGTCAACTAATCTATTCAAAACATCTAAAAGATGTTGCACATCATACCAATGTAAACCAGTATTAGGCTCATCAAGCAGATACATAGTCTTTCCAGTAGATCTTTTTGAGAGTTCATTTGCAAGTTTAATTCTCTGCGCTTCTCCACCAGACAATGTTGTTGCCGCTTGTCCGAGCTTAATGTAACCTAAGCCAACATCATTTAAAGCTTTTAATTTTTTTTGCGCGGCTGGTATAGATTCAAAAAAATCAGCGGCATCTTCAACTGTCATTTCTAAAACTTCAAAAATATTTTTACCTTTATAACGCACTTGCAAAGTCTCTTGGTTATAGCGCTTACCCTTACAAACATCACATTTGACATATACAGAGGGTAGAAAATTCATTTCAATTTCTGTAACACCAGCACCACCACAAGACTCACATCTGCCGCCTTTGACATTAAAACTAAATCTACCTTGCTGATAGCCACGAGCTTTTGCTTCTGTTGTGCTAGCAAATAACTGTCTAATCGGATCAAAAGCACCCACGTAGGTTGCAGGATTTGATCTTGGTGTTCTACCAATTGGACTTTGGTCAATAACAATCACCTTATCAATATTTTCATAGCCAACAATTTCATCTAAATCTCTTGGAAAAGGTTTTTTGTAACCAAGCTTATGCATTAAAGCAGGCTTCAATACTTCATTTACCAATGAACTTTTCCCCGAACCACTAACTCCAGTTACTGAAATAAATTTACCCAATGGCAATTCAATGTTGACATTTTTTAAATTGTTTTTGCTCGCATTTTTTAGACCAATACTTAAGCCATTACCTTCTCTGATTTTTTTTGGGATTTTAATTTTTTTACGCCCCGATAAATAATCACCTGTAATAGAATTTGTTGCTGCCTTTATATCAGCAACACTACCTTGTGCTATGAGCTCACCACCATGAACTCCCGCTAAAGGACCAATATCTAAAACATGGTCAGCTTCTAAAATCGTTTCTTCATCATGCTCTACAACAAGTACTGTATTTCCAATATCACGTAAATGTAGCAAAGTTTTCAAAAGTCTTTGGTTGTCTCTTTGATGTAAACCAATGGAAGGTTCATCTAAAACATATAAAACACCGGTTAAAGCAGATCCAATTTGTGATGCTAGGCGAATCCTCTGGAACTCACCACCAGAAAGAGTTTTAGCACTTCTAGACAAAGTCAAATAACCTAAGCCAACGTCTTTTAAAAACTTTAAGCGAGCAGTAATTTCTAATAAAATTTGGTGTGCAATTTTTTTGTGGTACGAATTCAAAAATTGCTCAAGAGTCATAAAAAAATCATATGCTTTTTCAATAGACATTTGACAAATATCATAGATATTCATATTAGTGACTGTTACATTTAGAGAAACACTATTAAGCCTTGCACCAGAACAAGTAATGCAGTTGATTTCTTCCATATACTGTTCAACTTCTGCTTTCCATGAATCAGAGTTAGACTCATGATACCGGCGCGAGAGTTGGTTAATAACACCTTCAAAGTAAACTCGGTATTGACCATAACCCACTGATGGATATTTTTTAGTATCAATAGTCACCCTATCATCATCGTAACCATGAAAAATAATTTGCTTAATATTATCATCTAAATCTTTAAAAGGCGTATCTAGAGAGAATTTTAGCTCTTTTGCAAGAGCGTGTAATAAAGCTTCATAAAAAACATTTTTGGTTTTAGCCCAAGGCACAATCGCTCCTTTTGCCAAAGATAATTTGTCATCAGGCACAATTAACTCATGACAAAACTCTTGCTCTACACCAATTCCACTACAAGTAGAGCATGCGCCATGCGGGTTATTAAAAGAAAAATGTTTTGGATCTAATTCAGCAATACTACCATGACCATTAGGACAAGCAAGTAACTCAGAGAATAAATGATCTTGTTTTTTTTCAACATCAAAAACAATTACAACACCTTCTGCTTTTTTTAAGGCAAGCGAGACACTGTCAGCAATACGGCTACGAGCCGACTCTTTGATAACGACTCTATCTATAACCAACTCGATATCATGTTTTTTTGTTTTAGCAATTTTAATTTCTTCATCTAAAGTATAAATGACTTTATCAACACGAACTCTTTGAAAGCCATCAGCTTTTAGAGAGGATAAAAGGTTTTGATGTTCACCTTTTTTTTCTTTGACCAATGGTGCAAGAATAACGGCTTTGGTAGCTTCGGGCAATATAAAAATCTGCTCCATAATTTGATCAATAGATTGTGCCTCAACCTTTGCACCACAATCAGGACAATGCGGAGTGCCCACGCGAGCAAACAATAAACGTAAATGATCGTATATCTCTGTAACAGTACCTACGGTAGAGCGTGGGTTATAAGAAGCTGATTTTTGATCAATAGAAATAGCAGGACTTAAGCCCTTAATTTCTTCTACATCAGGCTTGTCTAACTGTCCTAAAAACTGTCGTGCGTAAGCAGATAAAGATTCGACATATCTTCTTTGCCCTTCAGCAAAAATTGTGTCAAAAGCAAGTGAACTTTTTCCAGAGCCACTGACACCAGTAACAACAGTTAAAGTATCTTTGGGAATGTTTACATCTATATTTTTTAAATTATGTTGCTTAGCGCCACGAACTTCTATAAAAGCTTTTTTTGACTGTGCATTTTCATTGGAATCTTTTTTTAAATCTGTTTCTAGCGCCATTTATATAAGAAAAGTATAGTGCAAATTAAGTAATTTCAAGTTTTGGCTTGCCTAAATTAAGGAATTTTGAAAAATCTAGCAGGTTTACTTTCTGTGGATTTTTGGGACCACCATGGTTATATTTATCTTCACCTAAAACATTTGAAATTGTATACAACATACGCCCAATACCGCTACCAAAGAAATACAAAGCCATCATTACAGGATCATTGTTTCTTTGTTTTGAAATCATTTCACATAAAGAACCCATCACAAAAGAAAAACCAGAACTAATATAAAATTGTTTTTTACGCTCCCAATGTTCTTTTGGCAAAATTTGATATGAATCTATCAAGACCTCACCAATACCTTTTATCCAGGCACCCAATTTTGTGCTACCCGTTGCAGCCCAACTGGCAACACCAGCCATCGACAGCAAACTTCCCCAACCACCAGTTATAAAACCAATATTTTTTGTAAGAGATTTATAAGTTTTAAAATCAAAAAGTTTTTTCACTAAAACGGGCAGTCTTTCTTTAACTTGATTCATATACTCGCCATAAGTCCTTGAATCCCGCATGGGCTTTACACTTGATAAAACATTTGAAGCTTGATAAGTACTAAACGATGCACCACGAATCAAGCCTAAAACATTATAAGGTGCAAGTGCCGCCGCTAACATTTCACCAGCATAGCCAATAACATTTGATAAATCTCGTTTTTTATGACCATTAAGCATATTAAAAAAAGAATTCACTCCCATAGAAGTTTTGGCACCAAAAGAAGCAAGTTTTTGTAAAAAATTTGTAGTATTTTCATTTTGACTTACAGTTGAACCAATTGCGGTTGCACCACTTGTCACAATATTAAAAGCATTTGCTAAATGGGTTAGCTTTTCAACAAAAGAAAAAATTTTATCAGGCTTCACTTCATGAGGAACAGAGTGCAAATCATCAAAATCCATTATTGGCATTTCAAATTCACCCGCACGCCTATTAGAAAAACTAGGTTTTTCATGGTAAGCATCAAACTCATAATGGCTAGGTTGACTATCCTCTAGAGGACCATAGGTCAAAGGAGAATGATTTGATTTTTTGCTAGCTACTTGCATTTGCAATCAGTAATACATTATACTAGAAAAAGCTTAAGAAAAAAGCATTTTTACTGTGTTTATAATTAAGCTTTATTAAACTAATTGCGTAATAGCCCTAAAAATATGGAAATAATAGAAGATACACAGATTTTAAAGCAACAATTGATCCAAGCTGGCGAGATTTTAGCTAAACAGGCCCTGTTACCTGCAACAAGTGGCAATCTTTCAGCGCGCTTTGAAAATTTAATTTTAATTACTAGCTCAGGAAATGACAAGGCAAAGCTTGGTCAAGATGATTTTTTGTTGGTCAACTATGATGCTGAAGCTGTTGAAGAAATAAACAAAAAACCATCAGCAGAAACTTTATTACATTCGTTAATTTACCGTAATTACCCCAAGGCAAAATTTGTTTATCATGTTCATTCTTCTGCAAGTGTTGTGCTTTCAAAAATCATTGGTGCAAACAAAGAAATTAAGCTGAAAAATTACGAACTTTTAAAAGCACTTGCTGGCAATACTTGCCATAAAAAATCAGAAATTATTCCTGTTTTTAGAAATAGTCAAAACATCAAATCATTAGCACTTGATATAGAACAGTTTTTAACAGTGAAATCTGATATTCATGCTTTTGTTTTAGAAGGTCACGGTTTTTACACTTGGGGAAGCAGTCATGAAGAGTGTTTGAGACATATAGAAGCTTTGGATACTTTGTTTAAATGCGAATTGGAAATTTTAAAAATCCAAGCAAGTAAAGAAGGCAAATAAAAATGGCAATTCTTAATATCTACAAAGAAAATCAACTTACACTAAGCACAAACTCAAGTACTGAAATTGAAGAAGCCCTAGCTAAAATCAACGTTGCATATCAAAGATGGCAATCACTAAATTGTGAAAATATGACCGAGGCAGAAATTGCAGAAAATTTCAAAACAGAAATCAATGAGACTCTTGAAAAAAATAATTTTTCTAGCTTTGATATTGTTAGCATAAGACCAGATATCAAGGGTTTAGAGGCACTTAAAGAAAAATTTATAGCAGAACATATTCATAACGATAATGAAGTTCGTTTTTTTATTGATGGTGAGGGCTTGTTTTGTATTCATGATAATGACTATGTTTACCAGATCCTTTGCCAACAAGGAGACTATATTGCTGTACCTGCTCAAACAAAGCATTGGTTTGATATGGGTTCAAAAGCATCTTTTAAATGTATTAGATTTTTTGAAAACCCAGAAGGATGGGTTGCTAATTATACTCAAACAAAAATCTCACAACAATACCCACTTTACGATGAATTCACAAAAAAAAATTGCAGCAATATTAGTTGATATAGAAGGCACAACATCTTCTATTAACTTTGTGCACGAGGTTTTGTTTCCTTATGCACAAAAAAACTTAAATCAATTTCTTAGTACTCAACACCAAGATCCAACAGTCTCAAAACTAATTGATGAGTGCCTTAAACAAGAAAGACAAACGGAACTTGAAAAAATTGACGTAACAAATAAAATCAAACAAGCCAGTGATATTTTTGAAAAATGGATTAAAGAAGATAAAAAAATTGCAGTGTTAAAAGAATTACAAGGTCTTATTTGGGAAGCAGGCTACAAACAACAAGATTTTTATGGGCATTTATATGAAGACGCATATAATAATTTGAAAAAATGGTTTGCTCAAGAATATAAGATATATATTTATTCTTCGGGTTCAGTATGGGCACAAAAATTACTTTTTGCGCATACTAAATACGGTGATTTAAATTATTTATTTAGTGGTAATTTTGATACACAAATCGGCAATAAAAAAGAAAGTTCTTCTTACCAACAAATTAGTTCAAATATTGCAACTCCAGCTCAAGAAATCTTGTTTTTATCGGATAATAGCGAGGAACTAAAAGCCGCTCAAACAGCAGGATTAAACGTAATCAAACTAGCTCGCCCCACGGATGATATTTCGGTAGATCCCGAGTTTGTTAATGTTAGTGATTTCACAGAGATTGATTTAGAAAACTTAAATTTCTAAATTATAAATAAAGTTAAACAACAAAGCATGGCTCATAACATCTTCTGATAAATCTATATGCCTTAATTGATAGCCAAGGTCTAAACTGAGATTTTGATTGATTTTTTTATTGAAACCAGCAAAGAGACGATTTTCAGCATAAGAAAAACCCTTATTCAAATCAACAAAAAGTTCATTTGACACAGCCAAAGAAAAATCTTTTTTTGCAGTCAACCAATAATCAGTTCTAATTAACCAACGTAGTGAAGTAATGAATTCTGTTTCTAAGAATCTCTCTTCTAGACGCAATCTATGCAAAAGCATAAAATCATCAAAATTGTTTATAACTTGTATTTGCTGCCAAATTCTTTGTTCATCATCGATATCATCGTCAGGTTGATTTATCATAAACCAATCATGACCAAGCATAATAGAATAGCCCGGTTTCAATTCATAGCCAAAACCATTACGAATGAACTGCTTATCGTATCGAGTCCAGTTGTCATTAAGACGAGGGTTGATCATAAAATGATAAAGCAACTTATCTTTTTTTAAATTTAAAGTTGCATTTGCCCAAAGATCAAAACTATTATTCGCGGCAAAAGATTTTTGTGTACAAAAAATACAAAACAAAAGCAAAATTATTTTTTTGTTTATTTTCAAAACCATTTTTTAAACTTAAAGAAAACAAACATAGCAAGAGCCAAAATCCCCATTAGTGCCAAAGTAAAGTAGTAACCATTTGGGTTTGCTAGCTCTGGCATATTGGTAAAATTCATACCATAAAGACCTGCAATAAAAGAAATAGGAATAAAAATAGTTGAAATCATAGTTAAAAACTTCATCACTTCATTCATACGGTTCGACAAGTTAATATTAGCAAGTTCAATTAAACTGAGAATCATTTCTCGAAGCATCTCAGCAGATTCATTTGCATGGTTAATTTGCTCTTGTAAATCTTGTAGATATCTTTGCAAATTAGCGTCTATGACATTAATTTCACCATTGATTATTCTGTTGATTATTTCTTTTAGAGACAAAATATTTCTTTTAAGATTAAGGATTTCATGCTTAAGGTTTTGTAATTCTTTTTGACTTTCAATATTTACATTGCGATCAACATTATCCATCAAGCTTTCATACTTAGCGTTGAGCACGGACAAAGCTACAAAATACTTGTCAACAACTGCATCTAATAACAAATAAAACAAAAAATCTTCTTTATAAGATCTTAGTTTTGCATCATATTTAAAAATTCGTTTTTTGATATGCGCAAAAACATCGTCAGCTTCATCTAGAAAACTTATTAGCACATTATTTTTTAGAACAATAGAAAACTGTTGTGAAAGTACTTCTAGACCTTTAATAATTGGTAAACGCAAAACCATAAAAAAATACTGATCAACAATTTCAATTTTAGGTCTATGATTATTGGTGAGTATATCCTCAAAAATCAAATTATCAATTTCAAATTTTTCTTGTAAATAATCAACTTGCTCAGCCGACAAAAACTTTTCAAATTCTAACCAAACAACTTGATCATCATAAGAAATTTCATTTAAAGCAGAGATATTAATATCTGACATTAATTCTGCATTATGTTTGTTATAAATATAGGCAAAAATCTTGGCAGAACTATCATTTGCTACTAAAGAACTTAAATCACCGGGAGCTTTACCAATGTTCTTTTTTTGTGTATCAAATTTAAGTTTAAACATATGATTATTAGAATAATTTTATATGAAAATCATTAATCGTGGTAAATTCTGATAAGAAGTGGAGTTACTTTTAATTAATTCAATTGGTATCTTATTAATAAGTTCAATGCTAGGACAATACCTGGGTTGGCGCCTAAAAATACCCTCATTAGTATTCTTTATTGTATTTGGTATTTTACTGGGACCAATTTTTAAAATCATAAATCCACAAGAATCTTTTCATGTTGGTTTTAATATATTTGTAGAGTTTGCAGTTGTCATTTTGCTGTTTGAAGGTGGTTTAAATTTAAAATTCAGTCAACTCAAGGAAGTATCATTTGGCGTAAAAAGACTTACTACCCTTGGAGTTTTAGCTAATTTTTTTATTGCCTTTTACGCTGGGCAATATATAGGTGGCTTATCAAAGGCCACTAGTGCTGTAATTGCCGCAATTTTAATTGTTACCGGACCTACCGTAATCATTCCGATGCTCAGGCAAGCAAAATTGCCCAAACGAATCTCTCAGTACTTAAAATGGGAAGGAATCATCAATGATCCACTTGGGGTTTTACTTGTCACTTTGGTCTATCAATATATAACTATTCATGATCAAGCAAACGCTTTAAATTTGGTTATAATTTCTTTTTTTAAAGCTGTAATATTTGCAATTATAATCACATTTGCTTTTGGAAGAGCAATTCAAGTGATTTTTAATCGAACAAATTTCCCTGACTTTTTAAAAATACCTTTTATACTTTCTACGATTTTGATAATTTTCATTATTTCCAAACAAGTACAAGAAGGTTCTGGCTTACTTGCTGTAACTGGCTTAGGTATGTATTTTGCAAATAGGCGTTTGTTGGTTTTTTCAGAACTAAAAAAATTCAAAGAAGCTATAAGTGTGTTTTTTGTCTCAATAATTTTCATTTTACTTTCAGCAAGTATCAAATTTAATTTTTTTGCAAATCTACACTTAAAGCAAATTTTGTTTATTTTATTTCTAACTTTTTGCGCAAGGCTAATCGCTGTATTCACTGTGACTTTTTACTCAAAAATGACAGTTGCCGAAAGAATTTTTGTAGGCTGGATTGGACCTAGAGGAATAGTTGCAGCTTCTATAGCCGGTGTTATTGGTTTGAGACTTGTAAACCAAGGCTACCAAGAAGCTGAAATGATTTTACCAATTGTTTTTTCTGTCGTCATTTGTACAGTACTCACACATGGACTTAGTCTTGCTAAAGTAGCAGAGCTCTTAAAATTAAATGTCAAGTGTGGTAAAGGCTTAGTAATAGTTGGTGCCTCTCAATGGGCTTTAGATCTTGCTTTAAAACTCAAAGAATTAAATGTGAGGACCTTAGTAATAGACTCAGCTGTTTATAAATTACAAATGATGCAAGAAAATAATATTGAAACACATTTAGGAGAAGCTGTTTATGAATTAGAACAAGGAAATATTGATCTAACCGAATATTCATATTTATTATCAGCAACAGACTCAAATTCTTATAACACCTTAGTATGTAATAATTTTGCCACTGATTTAAGTGCAAATTGTGTTTATCAAATTGCACTTGGAAAAGAATTTGCAAACAACGAAGGACTCTCTAAGACCAAGTCAGGCTTAATTGTGGCACTTGATAACAATAATCTGTTTAATAGTAATATCAAAGATCGACTAGCACAAGGTTGGCATTTTGAAGCGTGCCTATTAAACGAAAAATATAGCTTAGAAGATCACTTAAAAAACCATGATCCAGAATTAACCATAAACCTCCTTGTTGTAGATAAAGAAAAAAATATTGATTTTATAACCAACCCAGAAAAAATAGATGCAAAAGCAACAGATACTATAATAAGTTTTTCAAAGACTGATTAATTTTTTTGAGGCTCTGCCATTTCAATAGTACGGATCGGAAATGGTATGGTGATGCCATTTGCATCAAAAGCTTTTTTGATAGCTATAATTGCTAAATGTTGTGCGTTTAAATATTCAGTTTGTTTAGTGAAATTAACCCAAAAACGAATTTCAAAATCAATGGAACTCTCACCGAAAGCTTTATAGTAAAACTCTAAAGGCTTGTCTTTGACAATATCTTCAATATCTTGTACTGACTCTAAAACAATTTTCTGTACTTTCTCAAGATCATCTCGATAAGAGATTCCCACTTTAAGATCAACTCTACGCATACCCAAAAAACTAAAGTTGGTAATTGGATTTTCATAAATTAATCTGTTTGGCACCATAACAATCTGCCCTTGAAAAGTTCTAATTGTAGTTGAGCGCAAATTGATATGTTCAACATTACCTATGATGTCTCTTGATTGAATAATATCGCCAACTGCAAAAGGATATTTCACTTTTATAGCCATGGCAATTCCTGAAATGAAATTTGTTGTAATATCCTGAAAAGCAAAACCTAAAGTAACACCTAAGATTCCCAAACCGGCAAGCAAAGAGGTAAGAGCTTTATCTAAATGTAAAACACTTGTTGCAAGTAAAACACCAAAAAAAACAATCGATAGCTTTGTTAAAGTGAGCAGAAACTCAGCCAGTGCTTTGTTTTTAAAATATTTTTTTAGAAATCTATGAGACAAAGAAGAAAAATATTGTGCTAAAACAATACTGAGTAAAATAAGTAAAATAGCAATAATTAAATTTGGTAACAGCAAAACAGCTTGTTCAAACCACTGAAACAATTTATCACCAAGAAGTAACAAAGCTTTATGAAAAGCATCTGCTTGCCCCTGTAAATTTTTGCTGATATTAATAGAAATTTCTTCGTTCATAAATTAATATAATTATATTGCAGAGAGACCAAAAACAAAAAGGTAAAAGAGTCTATTAAACCCTTTTACCCTAACGCTGTAAAATTCAATAAATTAGTGTACTAATTGTTTGATCCAATCTTGACTTTTTGATTTTAAATCAGAAAAAGTTTTAATCAAATGACTTTCAAATTCAGTACCAATTTCTTTTCTTGCTCTAACAAATTCTTTACCGATTTTCTTCTTTGAATCGCTAAATGCTTTATTTGCCTTTGCTTTTAGTTCTTTTTGAAATTCTTTACCTGTTTTTTTTGCAGATAGCATTGCATAAGCAAAACCTAGTGCCGCTCCAACAGCTAAAGAAATAGGTGCTAATAAACCTTTATTCTTTTTAGCTTCTTTCTTTTTTTTCATAAACATATGCCCGAAGATCTCCTTTTCTAATGAATATATACCCTTCTATAACGTAAGTTTTTGAACTTACTTGAATTAAATTAGCTTAAGAAAAACATCTAAAGCAAATAGCCTTAATTTGGCAAGTTTTTATATATCTCTTTGAGCTCAGTTAAAACAAAATTAATGTCATCAGTCACATGCAGTAGCTCCAAATCTTGTTTGGAGATATAGCCATTATTTAACTGTTGTGCTTGTACCCAGTCAAGCATACCAGACCAAAAATCTTTACCAAACAAGATCATGGGAAATCTATCCATTTTTTTTGTTTGAATTAAAGTCAGAATTGTAAACAATTCATCCAAAGTGCCAAAGCCGCCCGGCATAAAAACAAAAGCAAAAGAGTATTTTGCGAACATCAATTTGCGCACAAAAAAATAATCAAAATTCAAAGATAGGTTTTGAAAGTCATTAGGTTTTTGTTCATGAGGTAATTTTATATTTAGACCAATAGCTTTTGCTCTACCTTGAAAAGCACCTTTTGAGGCAGCTTCCATAATACCGCCACCACCACCAGTGATAACATTAAAACCATTGTCAGATAGCAACTTACCCAATTCTTGTGTTTTTGCATAGTAAGGGTTTTCTACTGTCATACGCGCAGAACCCAAAATTGAAACCGATGCTTTAGTATGCCGCAAAGCTTCAAAGCCATCAACAATTTCAGCTTGTATTCTATGCACTCGCCAAATATCTTCTAAGCGAGTTTCATGAAATTTTTGGCGCGATTGCAATAAGCTATGATCAGAATTTGAATAATCACTGCAATCACCAGAAATATCTATCCCAGAAATATCTATCATAGACTTATTCTAACAAGTCTTTTTGATTTTGCTCTTATCTCTCAAATTAAAGACTAGTCCAGTTAAACAGCAAGCTCAAGTCCTTCTAAAGCACCATCTTGCACTTCTTGCAGATCTGCCTTTTTAGCTTTTTTAAAGTCTTCTACTTCTGCTTGACGAATGGCCTGATCTAAATTCTCAGCAACTGTTTTATCATCATAAATTTGAATACCACTTTGAATTACTGTTGCTAACATATTACGCATCATCAGGTAACCAAAATTTCTTTCGTTTAGAGATTCAAGCACAGTCGAAATAACTGGGTTTCCTTTTTTTGTTTGCAGGTGTCTTGCAAAAGGCAAAGCAAGTTTAGTCATATTTTCTTGGTGCATTGATTTTAAGTTATATTCTCTAAGCGAGTCTAAGTCATGCCTATCATGTACATGATCATCTTTGCCAATATCATTAACTAAAATTTGTTCAAACAGCAAACGTCTTGCATCATTACGGCAAAGAGCCTCTACGTCTGAATGATGAGCCGTAGGACCTCTACCAGATATTTGATTTAAGGAACGCATACCGTTTTTATTATTACTTTCACCAGCCAATTGCCCCATAAATTCTGGAACCGCATTTAATCTATCCGTATATGGCATCACATAACGAGCGGCAAAAGCTTTGTTAGTTTGTAATGCGGCTAAAGTATCTATAAGAGCATAG
>Ga0181568_10001833_pt1 | contig 19331 bp, 19 predicted proteins | sample 101ome_20_FD_133758 | JGI IMG/M metagenome (GOLD analysis project Ga0181568, IMG submission 133758) | Coastal salt marsh microbial communities from the Groves Creek Marsh, Skidaway Island, Georgia - 101404AT metaG (megahit assembly) | ecosystem: Environmental > Aquatic > Marine > Intertidal...
GTCAGAATCAGACAAGTTAAATTAGATAAAGAGCAAGCTGAAAACGAAATTGAAAGTCATAAAAAGCAAAAAACTACTTTGCAAGAAGAGCAAAGACAAATAATTGAAGATATGACCATCGCTCAACAAGACCTTAATAAACTAGCAAGAGAGATCGAAGAGCTTGGCGAAAATAAACAAAAAGAATTACAAGAAAACAAAGATGCAAAAAGGCAAACTCTTTCAAAAGAAGAAAGCACACTTGAATATATAGAAAAACAAATTTTAGATGAAGAAGAAGAAAATTCTTCAAGAGAAAAAGAAATCAAAGATTTAAAAAAAACGCTAAAAAATATTGATTTTAAAGCACAAGAATTTACAGAAGAAATTGAATCGATTAGATTAAATATCGGAGAAGAACAAAAACGTTACGAAGAACTACAATCTCAAATTTTGGCAAAGAGCAAAAATTCAAACCTCAGCACTCAAAGTGTTATTGAAAGCCAAGACAAAGTAAACGAATTAAAAGCCCAGAAAGCTGCTATAGAACAAGAAAAAGCAAGAATTGAAGAAAAAGCAAGCTCGCTTGAAACACAACTTGATAGCCAAAAAACAATCGCACAAGAAGCTTTGAGCAAAATAGAAGAATTAAAATTAAAAAACAACTCTATAGGTGGTTCAGAAATCAAACAAGAAATTGCTTTTTTAAGTCAAAGCATTCAAGCATTTAGAGAAGAACAAAGAGATACCAAAGAAGAAATCAAAACCCAAGAAATTAAACTCAAAAAAATCGAAAGTGAGCTTTCAAAGCTTGAAGGACAAGAACAAGCGGCAAGCGCAGCAGGTTTTGGTAGAGCGGTTGATACTGTTCTTAAAATAGACGGGGTACATGGGACACTAGCGCAACTTGCAACAGTTGAAGGTGAATATCAACAAGCTGTTGAGACCGCGGCTGGTGGCAGACTCAGAGCAGTTGTTGTTGATGATGACTATGTCGCTCAAGAATGTATTGATTTTTTAAGAAAACAAAAAGCGGGTAGAGCAACTTTTTTACCACTAAACAAAATGAGAGAAGCGCGCTCTTACCCATTACCAAATGAACCCGGTGTAATTGATTGGGCTATTAACCTTGTAACGTTTGACGATGAACACAGAGACGCTTTTGCTTATGCCTTTGCAGATACACTTGTTGTAAAAAACCTTGAAGCTTCAAGAAGACTAATTGGGCGCTACAGAATGGTAACTGTTCAAGGTGACTTGGTTGAAAGAAGTGGTGCTATGACAGGTGGTGCCGCAATTAAAACTAATATTCACTTTGGTGCAGATAGTGAAAAGCAAAAAGAAAGATTATTAGAACAAAAAACTGAAGTTGAAAAATTCATTGCGCAATTAAGTTCTGAATACGAAAGCCTTGAGCAACAAATGGAAGAAACTCGTATCAAAATTGAAGGGCACAAAGAAAAATTAAGCGAACTACAAGCTAAAAGTGGTATTTCAGAGACACAGCTACAAAATCACCAAGAAAAATATGAAAAAGCCAAAAATGAACTTACTAATTTTGCTTCAGAATTAGAAAAACTTGGTAACGAAAAAGAAAGAGTACTTGAAAAAATCAGTAATATTGAAATCAAGATTGCCAAAGAAGACGAAGGCTTACAAGCCTTAGCAGCAGAAATGAAAGATTCTAAATTAGAATCAATCATTGAAGAGTCAAGAGGCATTGAAGTTGAAATCAAAAGATACGAAACAATGTTAAATAACGTTATTAACGAATCAAAATCTTTAGAAGTCGAAAAAAACTTTTCTAATCAAAATATTGATAAATTAAATTCACAAATCAATGAATCAAAACTAGAAATTGAAAAACTAAACTCAAACAAACCAGAGCACTTAGAAAAAATTGAAGGCTTAAAAACTGAAATCACCGCAATTGATTCTGAAATAGAAAAAATCAAAGAGAAGTTGCATGCTCATCAAGCTAAAAGAGATAAGATCTCAGAAAACTTAATTGCCTTAGGACAAAGAAAAGGTGAAATCACCGGACTCATCGAAGGTATTGCCATTAAAATTGTTGAGAACAAGAAAAAATTAATTAGCCTTAATGACCACTTAGCTCAATTGCTAGAAGAACTAAAAGAGCATCCAGAATTAGAGCAACTGGAAATACCAGAAGAAGATATTCATGCTCTACAAACAGAATTAAACAAAATTGAAAAACAAATGCGTGCCATGGAGCCAATTAACATGCATGCCATAGAAGAATACGATCAAGTTGATGAACGTAAAAAAGAAATCGAAGAAAAACAAGAAACTTTGAATCAAGAAAGAACAATGTTAATTGAAAAGATCGACAGCTACCGCAATGATAAGAAAAATGCATTCCTAAAAAACTTTAATTTAATTGATGAATATTTTAGAGAGATTTTTGCTGACCTTTCTTTTGGACAAGGTGAATTAATTTTAGAAGACCCTGAAGAAATCTTTAATGGAGGTCTGGTTATCAAAGCTCAGCCAAGAGGCAAAAAAATGCAACGTTTAGAAGCAATGAGCGGTGGTGAAAAATCTTTAACAGCTTTAAGTTTCCTTTTTGCTCTACAACAATGTAACCCTGCACCATTTTATGCTTTTGATGAAGTTGATTCAGCACTTGATGGCGTAAACGTTGATAGGCTAGCCCACAAAATCAGACGTAATGCTTGCGACGATGCTAACAAAACTCAATTTATTGTTGTCAGCCATAGACGTCCAATGCTAGAACAATCAGATAGAGCGATTGGTGTTTCAGTCGGTAAAAATGGTTTTAGTAAAGTTATTGGAGTTCGTAATATTCAAGGCGAAGAAAGTCAAGAGGAGGAAATGAGCTTAAGCGCAGCTTAGTTTAAATATCATGTCAGCCGAATTAGATATCTTTTATAAGAACGAAATCACTGAACTTAAGCCAGAACTTAATGACATTGACGAGATGGAAGAGCTCAAAAAAAATCTTGACGACACTGATCTTGAAAGTTTAGTAGACATGGCAAAACAAGGTGATATCAACCCATGGGATATTGATTTAGAAAAAGTCACCAGTAAATTTTTACAGTTTGTATCAAGTAAAGAAAATGACAATTTAAAAGAAGCAGGTAGAGCAATTTTTTATGCTTCAGTACTACTTAGAATGAAAAGTGATTTTCTATTAGAAGAGTCACATAATGCTTTAAACATTGGTCTTCATAAAGAATTAGATGATGATGCCTTACTTGAAGAAGAGCTTAATTCACATGAAGTTAAACAAATCACTTTTAATGATTTAGAATCTGCTATTAGAAGAAAATATATTTCAAAAGCAAAAAGATTCAGAAAACTTACCTTAAAAGATTTAATCAATGCTTTACAAGAAGCAAAAGAAGAAGAAGAAACTAGAATCTACAGAAGGCAACAAAGATTACTCGATATAGAAGAGTATTCAATTGTGGCTCCTGATGTAGAAGGAGATATTTTAAACCTAACTCATGCTGAAAACCTAGAAGATGCTATTAAAAGGCTGAGAATCATTTTACCTGAATACCTTATAAATGGCTCAGGCATTGAATTTAACAATGTAGTCAAGATGCTTGGCAATTGGTCAAATTCTTTTTTAGCAACAATATTTTTAGCTCACGAACAAGAAGTTGAGATGGAGCAAGAAGAATTTTATGGAGAACTCTGGCTTTATGAATCAAGAAAATAATGAAATCAACACTGAAGAAAAAAGTTCAGAAACTTTTTTGGTCGACGACAAAATGAATAAGCTATTACCAAGCTCAGGTTTTGATTTTGCTTTTAGTAAATTCCAAGAGACTTTAAACACAGCAAAAAAAGCTTTGAATATTAAAATTGATGACCTACAAGATAGTAAAACTGATTTTCTTTCAATAGAAGATCTAATGGGCGAAAGCAAACGTAACAACGAAAAAAAATTAAGGTCTAGAATTGAAGCTATTTTATTTTTAAGTGACAAGCCAAGAACAGCTGAGAGTATTGCACAGCAATGTGAAGCAGACACTGACCTTGTTAAACAAGCACTAAGCCAATTGGTACAAGATTACGAGGATAGAGATGGCGGCGTTGTTATCGACTGTACTCATGGCTATTGTATGCAAATTGCTGATGAGTTTGAAGATTTAACCGAAGATATTTTGCCAATCGAACTTAGAACAGCAGTGCTTAGAACATTATCAACAATAGCTCTTAAAGAACCAATGTTACAAAGTGATTTAATGCAGATTCGCGGTGGCGGAATTTATGAGCATGTAAAAGAACTTGTAGAACTTGGACTTGTTAAAAAGTCTAAAGAAGGTAATTCTCATATTTTACATACAACCAAATTCTTTTCTGAAAACTTTAAACTTAGTCAAAATGGCTTAGAATTGCAAACTATTTTGAAAAAAGCCAGCCCAACTGATGTTGAGTTTGTTAGACCAAACACTCTCATTGCTTCTCAGCAAGAAGAATCTGAAGAAATTCAGGGAGCAGACGCACAACAAGATAATAATGAAGCGCTTATCTAAACGGTTTTTAAAACTATAATAAAATTATGTCCACTTTTATTAATCAAAGAATTCGAATTTGGCAAGGCTTAGAAAATTTTAGAACCATTTTGACTGAAATCTTAAGTCACGGTGTAAAAAACATTAATCAAAATACCCTAGATAAAATTTTTGCTACTTATAATTTAAAACTTCAAGAAAATAGAAAAGATATATTGATTGAACAAATCAAAAAGCAAATCAATGTCATGGATGAAAATTCTGAAGAAAGAAAATTATTAGAAATGCAATTAAACGAGTTGATTCAACTTGATGAAGAACTAATAATCTCAAAAGAAACTAGACATTTTCAATATGAATTTATACTCAAAGAGAGAGATAATCTAAAAAACCTTTCTGGCTTTGTCAAGATTATTTCCATCGATAATCCAAAACATAGAGGATTACTTAGCTGGCAACAAGAAAACAGAAACCCTGTTATTTTTCTAGCAGAGCTTGAACCAGACCTTGATAACCCGGGAGATGACAAAATCTTTTTTCATATCAACTTCAATAAAGATGAAGGTACTACTATTATTTACGAAGAAAAAAATAAATATATGTGGACTCAAATTGAAGCAAATGAATACTCGAGCATGAAAGATGCTGAAAAAGGCTCAATTTCAATGAATAAAACAAGTGGAGAAATTACGCTAGAAGACGGTAACATAGCAGCGGCAGTAGCTTTGACAAAGGCAGAAACACTAAACCCAGAAGGTGTGAATATATTCACGAATAATGTCAAATTAATGCAAATGTACAAAGAAGATTTACAAAAATTGAGTTTTGAATACTAGGCAAGGTTCTCGAGTGCTGAAAATCTGCTAATCTAGTAAAAGATATGTTTGAAGACCTCTCTGAAAGACTAATAAATAGAGCTCAAAAAATTAAGCTTATTGGCTTTGATGTTGATGGCGTTTTAACTGATGGATCAATTTTTATAGGCGAGAGTGGCGAACAATTTAAAAAATATTGTTCTTTAGATGGGCATGGAATGAAGCTGGCTTTAAATTTTGGTATAAAAGTTTGTATTATTTCAGCACGCAAAAGTCCTTGTGTAGATGCTCGTTATCAAGGTTTTGGTTTTGAAGATGATATTTATACTGGCGTCGAAGACAAATGGACACAGATGCAAAAAATTATGGATAAATACCAAGTAACAAAAGAGGAGGTCGCTTTTATCGGTGACGATTCTTTGGATATACCTGTTTTAGAGCAAGTGGGTCTTGCTGTATGCCCGCAAAACAGACATTTTTCTTTGGATAAACACATACATTACATCACAGAAAAAATGGGTGGTTTTGGAGCGGCAAGAGAGTTTGTAGATTTAATTTTGATCGCACAAAACAAAATTCCTCTTTAAAAATCTACTCGAAATTCAGATTAATTTTAAATAAGGAAACTATACGCTTAATTATTTTTTATTCGTTTACAATTAAGTAGTCAGGCAATTGCCTACAGAAAATCAACGACGATCCAATATGAAAATTTACGCAACAGCATCAATCCCAAAATATTTACTCTATAGCTTTAGTTTAGTGCGCTTAGAAGAAATCTGCCTTGAAAATTTAGTATGCTTAAAAGCAATTAGATATAGCCAAAATCAAATCATTTGCAAACTTTATGGCAACAAAGACGATATCAAAGAAGCTATTAAAGCCCTTTATCAAGAAATAAATGAAGAGTGTAAAAATCAAATTGATTTGATAAAACAGAGTAAAAAAGTCATACCTGAAGCAATACAGCAATATAGCGAACTATTGAATAATGATGCTATTTATAAAGAAGAATTTGACAAACAAGCACAAAACTATATTAGAAACTGCCAAATCAACGATATTACACCTCACCCTGAAGTCAGCGAAGAATACTTAATAGAAGAATAAATTAGTATATAATTAATTTTGTGGAAATAGTAACTGAAGCTACACATACAGGTATTGTTGAGATTGCCAGCAAAGACAATCAACACGTTAAATTAGCTTGTTCGCTTCAAGAAAAGAAATATAGAAAAGAAGAAAATCTAATTATTTTTGAAGGTAAAACTTTAATTGAAGAAGCTATAAAAAGAAAACTTGAAATTCAAAGTATATTTTTTGAAAAAGAAAGTAATATAGAAAATATTTTTCCAAATACAAATATCAATTTTTTTAAAGTCAGCCAAGAAATTTTAGAAAAAATTTCTAGCACAAAAACCGCCGCTCCTTTGATTGCGATTGCAAAAAAACCTGAAATGCAAGACCCGCTGACAAATCATAATCTCAGTGAAGCTAATAAAAGCACTGGAGAAATCTTTTTGTTTTGTGAAAACTTACAAGATCCGGGTAACCTAGGCTCCATTATCAGAACCGCTTATGCCGCAGGGGTCAAAGCAATTTATTTAAGCCCAGATTGTGCTGATATTTTTAACCCGAAAACCATCAGAAGCTCTATGGGGGCTATTTTTTGTGGTCCAATAATTTATCAAGAATTTGCAACTTTAAAAGAAAATTTCAAATCTTTTTGCTCGCAACAAGAAACAAGTTACGAAGTAATTGCCACAAGTTCTTATGCTAACTCAAGTTTTGATGAGATCAATATCAATAAAATGAAAAATTTTCTACTGCTTGTCGGTAATGAAAGTAAAGGTCTTAAAGAAGAAACTATAAAAGCAAGTACCATTAATACCAAAATTCCTCTGTTAAATAATATTGAAAGCCTTAATGTACTTTCTGCAACAAGTATAATTTTATTTGATTTGAAAAATAAGTTGAATTAATGTCAGTAGTTTTAGGTCTTGATATCGGAAAACAAAAAACAGGAATCGCCAAAGCTGATTCCCTTGGGATTGTTATTAAACCGCTAAAAACCATAAAAACCATTGATTTATTTTTGGAGCTTGAAACTCTAATGCAAGATTTTGTCATTGAAAAACTTGTAATAGGTGAACCTATTAATTTTCAAGAGGGTAATAATGACAATTTTGTATTTATTCAAACAATCATTGAAAAACTTAAAAAGCAATTTAGTCATTTAGAAATTAGCTCTATTAATGAAAGTTTTACCAGTAAGGAAGCAAGTGAAATTCTAAAACAACAAGGTATTAAAATTAACAAAGACAATAAATCTTTGGTGGACATGTATGCAGCCGCTATTATCTTGGAACAGTACTTTTTACACACTAATTAATTTAGCCTAAAGCATAAATACATAAGCTAAATTAACCACTATTTCATCGAAAATAATCCAAAAAGACTAATAAAAAGCTTCAAGAAGAAGTACATAAAGTATTTAGCCTATGGAAGATTTAAATACCAATCAAATAAACTATTCAGATCCATTAAATGTTCTGCAACAAACTTTACAAGGCCTGAGCACACGCTCAAAAGCTATTACTTCAAATATTGCTAATGCCAACACAGATGCTTACCAAAGAAAAACTATTTCATTTGAAGAAAGATTGCAAAATCAAATTTTAAAAAATCAAGAATCTAATAATTTACAGCAAAATCATCCTACGCATTTTAATTCAAGCGGCACAACTGCAAATGATTTTAATTCACTTATAGAAGAGAAGATAGATGAAACAAAAGTAGATGTTGAACGAGAAATGTTAAACCTCACGACAACTGGACTTAAATTCAAAGCAGTTGCAAGTATGACAAAAAAATATATTGAAAACTTAAGAGGAATAATTAGAGGTTAATTATTATGGAATTTAGAGCTATTGATACTGCTGCAAGTGCATTACAAAGTGAACGATTAAGAATGGATACAATCGCGGCAAATATTGCTAATGCTAACTCGACAAGAGATGAAAATGGCAATGTAAATGCCTACAAAAGAAAATTTATTAACTTTCAAACTATTTTTAATGAACAACAAGAAGCCATAGGTGTAGAGGCTGTAATCAGTGAAGATCAAAGTGATCCTAAATTGGTTTATGATCCAGCCCATCCTGATGCAAATAAAGAAGGTTTAGTCGCATATCCAAATATTGCAAGAGAAAGAGAAATGGCTGAACTTTTACAGGCAAAAGCTTCTTATCAAGCAAATATCAAATCAATTCAAGTAGCAAAACAAATTTTTAATGCGGGGTTGGAGATTTAATATGGAGCCAATCAAATTAGACTTAAGTAAATTACAAATTGAAACTCCTTTATTAAAAACTGGTGTTAGCTATAACGAAAAACCTGAAGAACAAGGTTTTTCAGAAACTTTATCAAAAGCGATGAATAATTTAAAACAAACTCATCAATATTCAAATCAATTAATTAGTGACTATGCAAGTGGAAAAGATGTCGATATCAACGAGGTAATGATAGCAATAGAAAAGACAACTATGACATCTGAACTTGCCATGCAAATCAGAAATAAATTGGTAGAAGGCTATCAAGAAATCACTAAAATGCAAATTTAATTTTATAAAAGGTAACTTATGGTAGAAGCACAACAAGAAATGCAAGCAAATACAGAAGAGAATGTTGAGAAGACTGTCAAAAATTCTTCAGAAGCTCTTAATGAATTTACAAACTTAGACAACAAAAAGGTCGCTAATCCTTTTGGTTTTGACCAAAGAACCTTAATTTTAATTGGAGTTGCTTCAGTAACATTTTTATTTTTAATGTTTCAAATCTTCTTTGCACCAAAATATAAACTCTTATATTCTGACTTAGAGCAATCCGATGCAGCCGCTATAAGTTCTTACTTAGAAAAAAGTAATATAAAATTCAAGCTCTCTGCAGATGGAAGTCAAATTAGTGTAAGCTCAACATCTGTTCCTAGGCTAAGACTAGAACTCGCTGATAAAGGCATGCCAAAAGGTGGTAATGTTGGTTTTGAAATCTTTGACAAAACAAATTTAAATATTTCTGATTTTGGACAAAAAATTAATTTTAAAAGAGCCTTAGAAGGAGAACTCGCAAGAACTATAAGTTCTTTAGAGGTAATTCAAAGTGCAAAAGTACATTTAGCACTAGCCAAAAAAAGTTTATTTGCATCACAAGACAATCATTCTAAAGCATCAGTAATTATAGTGACAAAATTCAATCAAGATCTATCTGAAAAACAAGTAAAAGGTATTCAACATCTTGTATCAAGTGCTGTTGAAAACTTAGATGCACAAGAAGTACAAATTACGGATGCACAAGGAAACTCTCTAGTTAAAAGTTCTGATCCATCGGTTATGCAAGAACAAAAAATGACTGCAAATGAGCAAAAGATCAAAGAATACGAAAATAAATTAGAAACCAACTTGGTTAATATGCTCAATCCTATTTTAGGAGCTGGCAATGTCTTAGTAAATGTTAGTGCTGAAATGAATTTTGATGAATCGGAAGTAAATATAGAAGTATTTAACCCAACTGATGAACAAGGAAACGTAAAAACACCTGTTATCAGGAGTGAAAAAACAAGCACCGAATTATATAAAAAAGACAAGGAAAGTAAATTTGGCAGCTCAGGTAGCATGAATGAAATACCAAATGTTTTCATGGTTAACCATAAATTAAATCCTGCTTCTAATAGCGGAGATAAAAACTATGAGAAAAAAGACTCTACTAAAAACTATGAAGTCTCAAGGCAAGTAGAAAGAATCAAAAAAGCTTCTGGACTTCTTAAAAAAGTTTCAGTCGCTGTTGTTGTAAACAAAAGTCTAAATGCTACTGAGAGAGCAACTTTAAGAGAAACCATTCAAGTTGCAGCTGGTTTAAATATGGAACGTGGCGACCAAGTTATAGTAACTGGTATCAAGTTCTCATCTACACCTTATACTGATTTTAAACAACAAGAAGAAGAAACCCAAGAAAATAAAGCTATTTTATTCTCTAAAATCAAAAAAGTTTTATCAATGAGCCTTATTGTTGTTGGCGTGATTGTAATTGTAATGCTCATATTATTTTCACTTAATAGTGGTATTGATGAAAAGAAAGCAAAAGCTTTAGATGAAATACTGGAAGACGAAAATCTACCAATTTTGAATTCTATTGATAAAAAACTTCAAGAAGCAGAAGAAGCTTATCAAAGAACTTTGTCTTTAGATAGCAATTCTAATATTGATTCAATGAAAAAAGGCATATCTCAAATTGCTTTAAAAGATCCAAAAGTTGTAGCACAAGCACTACATTCTTACATACACGAATAGGTAAATTATATGTTCAATAGCAAAAAACTAATCAAGAAATATAAAGAATTCAAAAACCAACAAAACATTATTATTGGTGGGGCTGATTTGTCTTGTTTACCAAGCAAAGAAGAACTAATAAACCAAAACTTACTTGAAGCAACTGAAATTGCCCAATCGCAAAAACAGCAAATAATTACTGAAGCACAAAATCAAGCTGAACAAATTATTAAAACAGCACAAGAAGAAGCAGAGAAACTAAAAGCTGATTCCTACGAGAAAGGCTTCCAGATTGGTAAAGAAGAAGCTCTCACTGCAATAAACAGCGAATTATCAAGCTTACTTACAAGCTCAAGTAAAATACTAGAAAAAATAGAAGAAGAAAGACAAGAATGTCTCCATGAAGAAGAAAATAGAATTTATAAAATAATTGTTTTAATTGCAAAACATATTTTAAAAAGAGATTTAAGTATCAATGAAAACCTAGCAATAGATTTCATCAAGGAAGGTATCAAAAAACTTGAAAGTAAAGCTGAAGTGAAAATTATTGTTGATGCAACAAGCTCACAGCATTTAAATAAAATGAAAGATGAACTTGCTGAGACATGCCCGAGTATAAATAACCTGACTATTCTAACAAACCCAAACTTTAATATTGGAGAAGTAATTTTAGAATCAGAGTCACAGAGGCTGGATTTAAGGCTAGATGCTCAATTAGAAGAATTGGCAAAAGAAATACTTAAATGAAATTAGACCTAGAAAAATTAGAACAAAAAATAGAAAAAGCTGAAACCATAAGATCACTTGGACGAGTTTCTAAAATCATTGGGCTTATGATAGAAGCACAAGGACTAAAAGTTCAATTAGGAGAGCTTTGTATTATAAAATCGCTACAACATGATATTAAAGCTGAAGTCGTTGGCTTTAAAGATGATTACACCTTACTCATGCCACTGGGTGAAATCCATAATATACAAATGGGTGCAGAGGTAATTCCCAGCAAAGAAGAAGTCTCAATTAAAGTTGGCGAGGAATTAATTGGCAGGGTAATAAATGCTCTAGGTGAGCCTATAGATAAAGATCTAAAACTTCGATTAAGAACAACTGTTTCTCAAAATAAAGATGCTCCAAACCCTTTAACAAGACAAAGAATTGAAAGCCCACTGCATTTTGGTGTTAAAGCCATAGACGGGATTTTGACTTGTGGAAAAGGACAAAGAATGGGAGTCTTTGCTGGCTCAGGGGTGGGGAAATCAACACTAATGGGTATGATTGCCAAACACTCTGACGCTGATATCAATGTCATTGCTCTAATTGGTGAGCGAGGTAGGGAAGTTCGTGAATTCATCGAAGAAAGTCTTGGCGAAGAAGGGTTAAAAAAATCTATTGTTATAGTTGCAACTGGTAACGAACCAAGCTTACTAAGAATTAAAGCTGCTTTGTTTGCACATTCCATCGCTGAATATTTTAGAGATAAAAAAGGTAAAAACGTTTTACTCATGCTGGATAGCGTTACTCGAATCGCAATCGCACAAAGAGAAGTTGGCTTAGCAATCGGAGAGCCGCCAGCAACAAGAGGTTACACACCTTCTGTTTTTGCTTTATTACCAAAGCTATTAGAGAGATCTGGCACTTCAGAGAATGGTACTATCACAGCTTTATATACAGTTCTTGTTGAGGGAGACGATATGAATGAACCTATTGCCGATTTAGCAAGAGGTGTTTTAGATGGTCATATTGTTTTAAGCCGGGACCTTGCCCACAAAAATCATTTTCCTGCCATTGATATACTACAATCAGTTAGTAGGGTAATGCCCAATATTGTTTCTCAAGAACACAAAGATTTAAGCGCAAAAATTAGAGGTTTACTTGCTGTTTATAATGAAGCACAAGATTTAATCAATATTGGAGCATATCAAAGAGGCTCAAACCCTGAAATAGACAAAGCAGTTAAAGCCTACCCAAAAATTATAAATCTACTTCAACAAAGCACACAAGAAGTAATAAGCAAAGAAGAAACTTTCAAATTAATGCAAGCTATTTTTACTTAGAATGAGCTGCAGCCCAGTCTTTTACGTTAGGGACTTTTGCTTCAAGAAATTTCATAAAGCCGCCCTTTAAAATAAACTGTTTTTTTAATTCATCTAATGCAAAGTTATATTCTTTAGCATTAGTTTTTAAAATTTGTTTTTCAACATCAATTTCAATATCAGTATCTGCTGCTGCTATTTCTTCAATTTCAGCTTGAGAAAGTTTCACCGGAACCACAGCATTGTTATAACAATTTTCTTCAAAAATTCTTGCAAAAGAAACAGCTATGACAGCCTGAAAACCACGATCTGCAATTGCCCAAACTGCATGCTCGCGAGATGAGCCACAACCAAAATTTTCTAAAGTCAAAACAACTTTACAATCTTCATGCTCAATTGCATCTAAAGGATTATTTGGTACATCTTCAAACAAATAAATACCAAGGCCTGTCTTCGTAATACCTGTTAAATGACGTGCAGGAATAATTTGATCGGTATCTATATTAGATGTTAAAAGTTTTAATGCTTTTCCTTTGATATTCATAATATTGAATAATAACATTTTTAAACGATGCCCACAAAGTTCAAAAAACAAAATTATGAAGCTAGCACTGGAGTTAAAAAACCTGCTTTTACCATGGCAGATACTCGCTTGGTAGAAGCTGGCACTGGAGTTAAAAAACCTGCTTTTACCATGGCAGATACTCGCTTGGTAAAAGACAAATTTTGATATGGGCTTTTTAATCTTAATAATTCACCGCTTTCTTGAGAATGTTCAAGATAGCACATTAATTTATTAACAATATCTTTTTGAAAATCTTTGCGGCTATTTTTGACAATTTTTCTATCGCAAAGTCCTAATTTAAGAACTCTTCTTTTAAAATTAATACGGAAATTATCAGCATTTATTCTTGTAAAAAAATCTTCTGTTAATTGAGGAAGCAATTCTTGCATTTCTTGTTTTTGTGAAGCAGAGAAAGTAATATAACGCTTTGTTTCATCAAAGCCAGTTGATGTATCTGATTTTATTTGTAAAGGTATATAGCGAAAAAAAGGAGCGTTAGATTTTGACTTCAATTGCACTAAAATATCAACAGACATTGCTTCTTCATGGCTTTGATAATTAACTGTTTTTGCTGCCTGTTTTTCCAAGGCGACAGGCTCCCCAGCTTCACCACAAATCTCAAAACCAGAAATTACATTTCTATCTTTTAAAATTGCCAAAGCCAAAGCTGCCCTTCTTTCCATGGTAGGTCCAATAGATAAACCGCGATTCCCTGAATTTAAAGATTGCAAAAGTGAATGAAAATGATAAGAGAAAGGCTTATTACTCATCAGGTTTTTAAAGTAATCCAGCCTTTTAAGGTTAGCCTTTAAGCTAAAATTAGGTTTTATCTCTTTAGCAAAATGTGCAACTAGATGCTTAAAGGACTTACCAAAATTTACAAATTCATTTTCTCTAATATAAACTCTATCTTTTTGATTTTTGGGAATTTCGCGATAAACACTATTTTCTTCTTTAGAATGTTTTTGACGATAGCCCCTAGCCTTAAGAGCATAGTTCAAAGGTCTTGGAACCGGTCTTTGGCAGCGTTTTAGTCTTTGTGCTGTGTCACTTACTGCACGTAAAACATTAGAACCATAGTCTTGATTGAACTCTTCTAAATATGGTAGAGGATTTGTTGCCTTCAATAATTAAAAACTAAAATGCTTCTTATAAATTGTCAATTAATTTTTGGTTCTATATGAATAGTGATTTTTGCTCTACCGTATTTTTCAACTATTTTTGCTTCTATTTGATGACTTAGAGCGTGCGCTTCACTTAGAGAATCAGTATCAAAACTGACCGCAAGCTCAACAAAAGCATAGTCATGAACTTTTCGAGAGCGAAAGGCTCTAAAATCAACGACTTTATTCGTAGCTAAAATTATATCTTTGACTTCTTCTTCTTTTAGCCAAGCTTCATCAACCAAAATCGGAATAGTACCTTTAATGATTTGCCAACCACTAGAAAGTATTACTAAAGCGATTACTAAAGTCAATAAAGGATCTAAAAAATAATAGCCCTGAGCAATAAAAAAGGCACTGAGCAAAATAGAGACTGTTACTAAAATATCAGAAAAAGTATGCGCGGCATCAGCTGCCAAAATTTCACTTTGGTATTTTTTAGCTGATTGCTTTTCATAAAGCCAAACAAAGATATTGATAAGCAAAGTAAAAGCAAGCAAATATAAAATTTGGTTATCAATATTAGGGAGTTGTACTGGATGAATAAAACGAATTATTGCTTTTTCGATAAGTTCAAAAGAAGTAATTGCCAAAAAAGCAACAATAGCAAGTGCGCCCAATGTTTCAAATTTATTGTGTCCATAAGGATGGTCTTCATCTGGCGGCGCAGAGGCGATTTTGATCGCTACTAAAGCAACAACATTATTTAAGCTATCAATGCTTGAATGAGTTGCATCACCAATAATACTTAAAGAACCTGCTTTAAAACCAATAAAAAACTTAATTACAGCGACCAAGATATTTAAAACTAAAATCCATTTTAAAATTTTCTTGATTTTAGGTTTTGAATTGATGACACTTAAATGCATTGTTTATGAAATTGCTTTTAGCACGGAATCAATAGAAATGTTTTTTAGGGAATCCATCATAAAGATTCCAACAAAAATCAATTTTGCAACAGCCGCAAAAGTTGCAAACTGAATCATTCTTGATGGGCTTTCATCTTTTTCAGACAAAGCTTTTACTGCCGTTGATACATCATCAACAAGCATTACTTTAATCAAATAAGTATAGTAAAACAAAGCTACAACAGAACCAATTAAACCAATTAAAGTGAGAACACCAGCAAAACTAAAACCAGATGAAAAGATAGATGCAAATAAAAAGAACTTAGCAATAAAGCCCGCTGGAACTAATGGCAAGCCCGCTAAACTAATTAAACACAATGCAAATGCTATTACCATCATCGGTCTCTTTTTAATCATGCCTGCATAATCATAGATACGAGTCGAGCCTGTGATTTGCTCAAAATATATTGCACATAAAAAAGCACCTGTATTCATCAGAGCATAAATAATCAAATATAAAACCAACATTGATAAAGTGCTAGGACTAAAAACACAAAAAGCTAAAAGTAAATATCCACCTTGAGCAATTGAAGAATAAGCAAGTAGTCTTTTTACCGTTGAGCGAGAAATCATCTGAATCACCCCAATATAATTTCCAAAAACAATCGAAAGAACTGCAAAAATCATCAATAAAGTAAGCACTTGCTGAGAAACCAAGACCGTTGAGAAAAATCTAATAGCAATTCCAAAAGCAGCTATCTTTGAGACCACTGACAAAAACAAGGTTGTAGAAGTTGGTGCACCACTATAAACATCAGGAGCCCAATTATGAAAAGGTACTGCCGCTAACTTAAAAGCAATGACAGCCACTAATAAAACTGAAACCATAATCACCAATTGCGGTGATACATAGCCTAATTTATTCAACTCACTAATACGAACCGCAATAGAAGAAAAATTTGTAGAAGCGGTCATACCATAAATAAAAGAACCAGCTAAAAGCAAAGAGGCTGTGGAAATTGCTGAACTGATTAAATATTTTATACCTGCCTCATTTGAAGCTTTATTGAAACGTGCATAGGCTGTTAGTAAAATAGCACCCAGCCCAAGGGTTTCTAGAGCAATAAAAAATAAAAGAAAATCATTGGTTGCAGTCAAAAACCCTGCACCAAGTGCACTTGACAATATAATCGGATAGTATTCAGCACTAGTTTCTAAAACTTTTAAATAATTACAAGCACCTAAAACAATTAAAAAACAGACGCCATAAATAAGTGATCTTAGTAGTAAAGAATATTGGTCATTAATAAAACTATCAAACAAAATATGCTCACCAGCAAGCTCACTAAAAAATAAATTCTTATAGCAAGATAGAGTCGCTAAAAACAAAAATACAGCTGCAATACCCGCATTATGTTCTTTGGTCTTATGAAAAAGACTAGTGATGATCGTAACCACAATTCCAAGGAGTACAAAGAATTCAGGTAATAATACTTGAGATACAATTTTAAAATCCATAATTTAATTAGCTTTTTTAAAAAGCTGTCCAAGGACATTGTAAGATATAAAAAGAAGTTCAGCAAATAAAAACTTTATATGAATATATTAAAAAATATTGCAAAAACAAATCAAAACACAGAGCTTCTGTATTTACTAGATTTCTACGCGCAAAATATTCAAACCCAAGATTTAGATAAAACAATTCAAGAAGCAAATTCTTTAATCGCAAAAACTTTAGATCTAAAAAATATAATCTTTTTTAGTCTTTTCAATCAAAAATTAGAACTACATTCTTTTTTAAATAATACTGATATAGAAGTTACTTGTTCCTTGATTGATGAAAATTTTCTTCTTGAATTAAAAAATAAAAAACAAATTAAGAAAAAAGATAAAACTTTTTTTGCTAGTTTTATTAACCAACACATGCTAGCTTTTTTTGTTTTTGTTGGCGAGATCGAAAATCCAAAGCTCTTAGAAATTCACAACAATTTTATAAGTAATTTGATTGCCAAAGAAAAGACTATCAATGACTTAATTAGCCATAGCCAAGAGTCAACACTATTAGAAGAGAAACTCAACAACACCCTAAGCATAGTGTCACACGAGCTAAGAACACCGCTCGCAAATATCATGGGTTTTAGTGAATTAATTTTGAACAATAAAATTAAAGCAGAAGATCAAAACAAATATCTAAAAGAAATCTTTTTTGCCGCTCAAAGGCTTGGGGGTATTGTTGATAACTTTTTGGACTTTGCCAAAATCAAAAACGGTAATTTAGTCGACCAGAAAAACTTTTCACTAGTATCTTTAGAAGACTTATGTTTTAAAGCGTGGAAAGCATCATTGAAGCCAAACCAAAAAGCTGAAATTTCATGGTTAATTGATACCAAACTTGAAGACCTTAATTGTGATGAGGCCGCTTTATTTAGAGTAATGGTTAATTTATTTACAAATGCTATTAAATACTCTCAAAAAGAAGATACAAAAATAATTTGTGAAATAAAACAAGAAGCCGAAAACCAAATAAAAATTAGCGTCAAGGACAATGGACCCGGTATAACGGCTGTGGACCTAGAAAAAATCTTTGATAAATTTTTTCGCTGTGATAATGTACAAAAAAACTTTATTAGCGGTTCTGGCTTAGGTTTATGGATCTGTAAAGAAATTATCGAAGCGCACGGCGGCAAAATACACTGTAAAAGCCAAATTAATGAAGGTACTGAATTTTCAATTATATTAAGACCTAAATTTGCTAAGCAAAACAGGGCATAATAAAGCTATATAATAAAGTCATGCGCAAAATAAAGCTCACTTTCATATTAATGATGTTTTGTTTAACAGCAAAAACAAAAGTGGTTTTTCCTTATGATAAAGGCGGAAGCTTAGATCCAGAAAAATATACAAAACAAGGAGATTTATTAGAAACAGCTCCTTTAAAACTTTATGAGTTAGCACAAGACCATGTAAAACCTGATTATAACGAGTTTTATTTATCTACTATTTTTGGTAACTCAAAAAACCCAAGGGCTCTAATCAAAAGATCAAACAATATTAGAGCAGGTAATTTATTTTCTGAAGCAGTTGAATATAAAATCGGTGATCCTTTAAATGAAACTTTTAAAATTGTTGATATTGACTTCAAAAAAAGAGAAGTCATTGTCAAGGACATACACACCAAAGAGTATTTTTCATTAAAACTAAGTTACGGAGAGGCAACATCTAGGTTAATAAAAAACAATGATTACAAACCCAAAAAGAAAAAAAGAAAAAACAGAAGAAAAAACAGTCCTCGACAAAAAAACAAAATGAAAAATGAACAAGCTTAAAACTGTTTTTTTTATCGCATTGTATTTATTTTTAGCAAACGCTAAAACACAATCAGCCAGCATTATACCCGTATGCTACCATGCAAACTTTTTCTATAATTTAAACACCTGTTTAAAAGATTTTTTAAGTTTCCCGCTCTTTACAAGCAATGAGGCTGGAGAAACAGCTTTTGTCTATAAACTCGACCAAGAAAGCCTTGGTGAATTTTCTAACAATGAAGTACGAGCTATAGTTAATGAATCTCTGGCACAATGGCAAAATGAATCTAGCTTAAAATTTTTTGGTTCTAGTCTTGATACAGATATAACAACAACAAACTTAAATACATACTTAGACGAAATACAAGGTTTTAATTTAATCATCTTAGATGAAGATGGTTCAATAATAGACGAACTCTATGGGACAAACGCTAAACAATACACGCTTGGTTATGCAACACCTATTGCATACAATTTAACAAATGGGCAAATCAGCTCCACAAAAGAAGCTCAATCATTATTAAATGGTTTTTTATTTAATCGTGCAAATGTTCAAGAGACTAAGGCAGAGTTAACAAAGATATTAACGACAACTATACTGCATGAATTTGCACATATGTTTGGCATTGACCATACTCAAGGTGGAAATCTTGAAGATTTTTTAAATGATGCAGGTGATTGGCTTGATATTCCTGTAATGTTTCCTATCGCAGCAAACCCTGAAGCAGAGCTACACCAAGATGATATAGCAGCAGTCAAACTAGCTTATCCAAAAGCATCAGAAATAAACA
>Ga0181568_10001837_pt1 | contig 19325 bp, 22 predicted proteins | sample 101ome_20_FD_133758 | JGI IMG/M metagenome (GOLD analysis project Ga0181568, IMG submission 133758) | Coastal salt marsh microbial communities from the Groves Creek Marsh, Skidaway Island, Georgia - 101404AT metaG (megahit assembly) | ecosystem: Environmental > Aquatic > Marine > Intertidal...
AAACTAGAAGAAGAATTTAATTTGCCACCCATTGAAGAGGCTCTTGCAGAAGAAAAAGAAGAGACTCCAACAGTAGAAGATTCTAAGAATGAAATCGTAGAAATCAAAGAGCAAATGTCGATCAGTGAAAAGATTAATAGTGCATTCAAAGAAATTAGAGGACTTGAATCACATGAATCTGAAATGGACGACATAGGCCGGAAAGCAATAGACAGTTACGAACAACTTATGAATTTAGGTATGAATGTAAGTGATATGGCGGCAGGTAAAGTGTTTGCAGAGGCTAGTAATATGCTTAAAATAGCATTAGAGGCCAGTGATGCAAAAACAAAAGCCAAACTACAGCAAGTAGATTTAATGATTAAAAAGGCAAGATTAGATAAGCAATCTGGCGATAACGAAGAAAATATACAAGCAACAGTATATGATAGAAATGAGTTATTAAAAATAATTAACCAAAAATGATAAATAAGTGTAGCAATGGAGTTATCGGATGAAACTTAAAGATTATATAACAGAATCATTTAAAAAAGAGTATGCTTACAGAATTAAACTCGCACACGATTGCGGTAGTGAGCATTTGGATATTATTGAAAAGTGTTTAGCAAAGTACGACTTGGTTAGTGCTTCTGCATTTAACAGAACACCTATACAAGAAAATCCACAAGATTTTGTTAGAGCAAAAGGTACTATGTGCATCAGTGAAGTATGCAGTACTGATATCGTCTTAAAGTATCCAGTCAACGAAAGAATCTTAGAAGTATGGTTAGCAGTTAACCTAGGTCTTAATCACGAAAGAGTATTATGCTACGGCATCAAAGAGCCAAGAAGAATTGAATCAGATATGGCTGAAGAAAGACTTAAAATGGACAAAGATAGATTTGTATCTGAAGAAGATGCAGAATTAAACAACGAAGAAATGGCACATTACGAAAATGAAAATGCTGATGTTGATTTCAAAACTGCGTTCTTTGGTGAAGAATACAATAAGAAATTCCTTGCAGAACTAGAAAAAATCAAAGCAGAAAAAGGTGCAAGATACTTCAGTAACTATCCTAGCAAGGATGAGCTAATGGGAGACAACTTAAGACCAATGTCAGACGCAATGATGGGTCTTCCAAACATGGGCAGAGGTGCAGAACAGGCTAAGCAAGTTGATAATATTGCACAACATGGTAACGGTAAAGTATAATGAACGATTTAGATCTTAATAAAAAACTTCTTAATTTAATGGAATCATATCCAATGATGGGTATGCCACAAGAAGATCAAGATTCTGAAAACGTTACTTACAGCAAAACTAAAAGACAAGGTGATGCTAGTGTAACTATTAGTGCTAATGCAAAAAGCATGGACGAGTTACATGACGTATTAAGACTTGCTGGTATTACATTACCTAAGTCAGATGACCATGCAGAAGAACCAATGGACAAAGAAGTTGATGATGACTGCGGTTGTGATGATGTTGAAGAACCTAAAACAGATGGTCCAAGTATCTTAAAGATGCCTGCATATAGCACAGACAAAAGTGTTATTATTAATGCATTAAAAGATAAATTAGCACAAAAACTTTCCTAAACTAAATTTTCGAGTTTTATAGCCAATTGCTATATAAATAGTAGTATGGCTAAAGGAACAGCAGATACCAGTTTAATCAAACAGGGTTATAAAAAATCCTCTTATAGTACTGACGAATTAAAAGAATTTCAAAAGTGTTGCGACGATAAAGAAGGTCCAATGTACTTTATGAAAAAATTCATGATGATTCAACATCCTGTTAGAGGAGCAATGAAATTTGATCCATATGATTATCAAGAAGATCTAGTAGAGAATTACAACAATTATAGATTTAGTATTAACATGCTGGGCAGGCAGATGGGTAAAACCACTGTAGCGGCTGGATACCTGCTGTGGTATGCTATGTTTAAGCCTGACAGTACAATACTAGTAGCGGCTCACAAACAAGCAGGTGCTAGTGAAATTATGCAGAGAGTTAGATTTGCATACGAAAGTACACCAGACCATATTCGTGCAGGTGTTGTAAATTATAATAGATTCTCTATTGAATTTGATAATGGCAGTAGAATAGTAAGTAGCAGTACAACAGAAAATACAGGACGTGGTATGTCCTTAACACTTATATACTTAGACGAGTTTGCATTTGTGAGAAACAATGTTGCAAAAGAGTTTTGGACGGCATTGTCTCCAACATTAGCAACAGGTGGTAAATGTATTATTACTAGTACACCAAACAGTGATGACGATACATTTGCTATGATTTGGCAACAAGCAAATAAGTTGTTTGATGAATATGGTAATGAAAACGATGTTGGTGTAAATGGTTTTAAGGCATTACTTGCCAAATGGGACCAACACCCAGAACGTGATGAAAAGTGGGCTGATGAAGAACGTTATAGAGTAGGTGAGGAAAGATTTAGAAGAGAACACGAATGTGAGTTTGTTATCTATGACGAAACACTTATTGCACCACTTAAACTTTTAGAAATGCAGGGCGTAGACCCAATGCTAAAAATGGGGCAAACACGTTGGTATAAAAATATTGATCCCAGCAAAACTTATGTTGTAAGTTTAGATCCATCATCTGGTACAGGTGGCGATAATGCCGCAATTCAAGTTATAGAATTGCCAAGTATGAATCAAGTTGCAGAATGGAGCCATAATAAAACTCCTATAGAAGGCCAAATTAAAGTGATGATGGACATAATGGTATATATTCAGAACCAAGGTGCATTTAACATTTACTGGAGTGTGGAAAATAATACTATTGGAGAAGCGGCGTTAGTAGTTATTAGAGATACAGGAGAAGAATCTTTTCCAGGAGAATTTATACACGAACCTAAGAAAATACAAGGTAAAAAAGGACGTAAAGGTTTCCATACAGGACATAAAACAAAAGTAGAAGCATGTTTACAACTAAAAAGATTAATTGAAAATGACAAATTAAAAATTTCTAGTAAGCCACTATTAAGCGAACTTAAAAACTTTGTTGCAAGAGCAAACAGTTTTGCATCTAAGCCAGGCGAAAGTGACGACTTAGTTATGGCATTAGTATTAGGGATAAGAATGATAGAATATATTAGTACATTTGAAGACGATGTATATAATGTTATGAACAGTAGTTTGGGTGCAGACATTTTTGACGATGATGATATTGACGGACCTATGCCAGTAGGCCTCCTCTAGAAGATAAATAGTTGTATGGCTACCAATTTAGAACAAATTTCAGAAAAAGTTTTTAACCTCCTTAAAGGTTTTGGATTCGAAGTCCAAAGTTTTAATAAAGAAGGTAAGCTCAGTATTGATCCTACACAATCAACAAGATTTGTTGTAGAAGAACCTAATGTACTAGTTAGAGTAGATAAAAATACTGATACTATTATTTTAAATACTAGTGAGGACTTATCAGAACATAAACTTAGAAATATGTTAAAAGAGTTAGCAAATGATTATTTATTAGATTTTGATTACAAAGTATTTGATAAAAAAATAAAAGCAAAAGGCGAACAAGCAGATATTGTAAAGAATTCGGAGAAAGACATGGCAGATGTAATGGAAGGTTTTGGCACAATGAGTGGCAGTACTAGGTCAAGTTATCAAGGCCTGGATAATGTTACTATTGTTGTAAGACATACAAAACCTGTTAACGAAGAAGTAAGAGGTTCTAGAAGTAGAAATATACATAGTATCTTACTTAAAAGAGGTGAGGAAGTATTTAAACTACCTGAAAATAATTTAGGAATGGCCAGAGCAATGGCTAGGCATTTACAAAAAGGTGGTCAAACATTTGATGAAGTTGGTACTAAAATAGTTGAAATGGCCGCTGACTATAAGTCATTAGGACAATTTGTAAATTATGTAAGAAGATCTAAATTAGTTAACGAAGACAATCAAACGTATGTTGACCTTGCTATAGAAAACGTACAAAACATTAGAGATACATTTAAAAGATTATCAGGTGCAAAAACTTATGAAACTGCCATTCAAAGTTTATCCGAAACTGATGATCATATCGAATTAGATGAAGATACAACAGATATTGAAGCATTGTTCACAGAAACACATTTTGATGACAAAGTTGCAAACGTTATGGACAACTTAAAAACACTTTCTGTAAAAAGAAAAGCATTTGAAAGTTACTTAACTAAAGCAATCAAAAAAGAATCATTTAGCAATATTAAGAACTTACTAAGTGAGAGTGATGTAATGGATTTTGCAACACCTCATGCTAAACTTGGTTATCAAGTTAGTCAATTAGGTTTTTCAGCAAAAGATCCTAAGTTAGGAAACTACTTACAGGGTATTAGCAGAAAACTTAATGCTGGTAGCGGACTTAGTCAGTTTGAATATGGTGCTATCAAAAGTTGTTTGTTAAGTGCTAATAGTCAACAACCACAAGCACAACAAATAACAGCAGAAGCACAGTATGAGTCCTTTATGGACCAATTTGTAGACTAAACTGCAAGTAAAATACTAAATAAGAGTGTTAGAAAAAAATTGGTACGAAAGTACTTGACTTTTTTCTATCTTGGCATTATTATATAGAAACAGTTATGACAAACATAACAAACATGGCAAACATGGCACAAATAGGAGAAAATTATTATGGCCTCATTAGCAGAAATAAGGGCGAAACTCGCCAACATGGAATCGAAAGGTTCATCCTCAAGTCCGTCACAAAGTGACAACGCAATTTACCCATTTTGGAATATAGACGAAGGAACATCAGCAGTTCTTAGGTTCTTACCTGACTCTGATCCTGACAATACATTCTTTTGGGTAGAAAGACAAATGATTAGACTTACATTTCCAGGAGTAGTAGGTGGTGATAACAAACCAGTTACTGTACAAGTTCCTTGTATGGAAATGTGGAATGAAACTTGTCCCGTACTTACAGAAGTACGTCCATGGTTCAAAGATCCTTCATTAGAAGAGATGGGCAGAAAATATTGGAAAAAAAGATCTTATATCTTCCAAGGTTTTGTAACTGAAAATCCTCTGAATGAAGAGACTCCAGAAAATCCAATTAGACGATTTGTAATTGGACCTCAAATCTTTAACATTATTAAGGCATCATTAATGGATCCAGAAATGGAAAACATGCCTACTGATTATGTTAACGGTACTGACTTTAGATTAGCAAAAACTACAAAAGGTCAATATGCAGACTATTCAACTTCAAAATGGGCAAGAAAAGAAAGTGCTCTTACTGAAACAGAATTGTCAGCGATTGATACTCATGGTTTGTTTAATCTAAATGATTTCCTTCCTGCTAAACCAACTGCAGAAGGTGTACAAGCAATCGCTGAAATGTTTGAAGCAAGTGTAAACGGTGATCAATATGATCCCTCAAAATGGGCTAACTTTTATAAGCCCTATGGACTTGATACAGGCTCATCAACTCAGGCAACTACTCCACAGGCACAAACTGCTCCAGCAGTATCACAGCCTGCAAAAGAGAGTGTGGCTCCTGTAACTGAGACTGTAGTAGAGACGCCTGCTCCAGCAGTAGAAACGCCTGCTCCAGCAGTAGAAACTACACCAGCACCAGCAACTGCAACAGAGTCAGCAGACGCAGGGAAAAAATCAGCAGATGATATTCTGAACATGATTCGTAACAGACAGTCTTAAGGAGTTACATTATGCAGAAACCATTTGACTTAACTAAGTTCCGTACTGGCATCACTAAAAGTATTAGTGGTATTAGTGCAGGATTCCACGATCCAGTAGACTGGATTAGCACAGGCAACTACACACTAAACTACTTAATTAGTAGTGATTTTAACAAAGGAATTCCTTTAGGTAAAGTAAGTGTTTTTGCAGGTGAATCCGGTTCTGGTAAATCGTTTATATGTTCAGGTAACCTTGTAAAGTCAGCCCAAGATATGGGTTGTCAAGTAGTGTTATTTGATTCAGAAAATGCACTTGATGAAGAGTGGCTACAAGCACTTGACGTTGATACATCACCTGAAAAACTATTAAAAATCAGTGTTTCAATGATTGACGATGTTGCAAAAGCAATTAGTGAATTTATGAAAGACTACAAAGCAAACTACAGTGATCTTCCATATGAAGAAATGCCAAAGTTAGTATTTGTTGTTGATAGTTTAGGTATGTTACTTACGCCAACTGACGTAGACCAGTTTCAGAAAGGTGACATGAAAGGTGATATGGGTAGAAAACCTAAGGCATTAACTGCCTTGGTTAGAAACACAGTTAACCAGATTGCACCATTTCCAATTGCCTTAATTGCAACTAACCACACATACGCATCGCAAGATATGTTTGACCCAGATGATAAGATCAGTGGCGGTCAAGGCTTTATCTATGCGTCAAGTATTGTTGTTGCGATGAAAAAACTCAAACTCAAAGAGGATGCAGACGGCAATAAAACATCAACCGTGCAAGGTATTAGAGCGGCATGTAAAGTGATGAAGTCACGTTACAGTAAACCGTTTGAAGGTGTGCAAATCAAAATACCATATGAAACAGGTATGGATCCATATAGTGGCCTATTGGAGATGCTTGAATCAAAAGGTATTGTAGAAAAAGTAGGAAATAAACTATCTTACATTTCTCCCGTTACAGGCGAAGAAATCAAAGAGTTCAGAAAAGGATGGACTGGCGAACGTCTACAGATAATTATAGACGAATGGGGTCAAAATCCACTAGCACAAAATGATGTTGAGTTAGATGCTGATCCTGATGATTTTGAACCTGAAATGGAGGAGATCGTAGATGAGTCCTGAAGTAGCACTCTTATATGAATTGTGGGATAAACTAAAATCACACTTACCTAAAAAAGACAGAGTTGAGTTAGCGGAAGAAATTGTTAGAACATTCGATGAACATTTAGACATTTCTGAAGTAGAAAACGAACTACATTCTTTTGACAGTATGATGAAAGCCGCAATCGTAAGTCATCTTGAACTTGGTTATGAAGATGAAGATGACGAAGAAGATGACTGGGAATATTAATTATGAGTACATGGTATAATAAAGTTACAGCAGATTTAGGAAATATTGTTGACTCAATAGAGTACTATGAGGCTGAACTCGACAGTGCCAAGTACGAAGTAAAAATAAAAGGCAGTCTGGAGAAATCCAGTTCTGCCTTACCAGGTATCACAGAACATCGCTTTAATCAATTACAAGAGATTGAAGCAATACTAGAACACTTAAATATCGAATTGCGTAGAGAACGCAGTAAAGTATTTAGAAAATATCTCGAGAGTTATAACAGACAACTTAGCAGTAGAGATGCAGAAAAGTTTGTCGATGGTGAAGAGTCTGTTATAACACTTACACATTTATCAAATCAATTTGCCCTCCTCCGCAATAAATACTTAGGTATAATGAAAGGTCTTGATGCCAAGCAATGGCAAATAGGTCATATTACCAGATTAAGAACTGCGGGAATGGAGGATATTGTACTTGAATAATTATCATTATAATCTATCAGACTGTGACGAGTTAGCATGGGATCAATTTGAAGATTTTACTACAACCTTAACAACTGATTTAGTTTCTAGTATAGAAAGAGGTGTAAATCCTTCTGATATCCATGTAACTTTTTCTTATGGACCAGAGGGCACGTTACTCTTAGTAGATAATTATTGGTATATACGAGCAATACATAACTTTGCACACAAATATTCAATTCCATTAAAAAATATTACTGTCAAAGTAACCAATGCAAAATTTAACAAAGTGTATAACAAGTGGCATAAGTTACATGCACCCAATGAAGATAAGATCAATCACACATTAGAAAAATATGCATTTCAACTGTACACACCCTATGGATGGGAACCACCTATTAAAAAACCAAAAGTAAATCTCAACAAAAGACCAAAGAAGTTTAATTGCTTAAATGGCAATCCAATGCCACATAGAGTTATGTTATTAAACGAGATGCATAAAAAAGATTTACTTGACACTGAAGAAAATATTATTAGTTTTCATTTTAACCGCGATGAAGAGTTATTAGTAGAACCTAATCCTCAAATAGTTTTACCTATAGAATACGATAAACCTAGAAATAAATTATTAGAAAATCACGTACAGTTTACAGGCGATTTCAGTCACATTTACAATAACACTTATTTCACTGTAACAACTGAAGGTAGCGAGTGTTATACACTAGCAGACTGGCATACAAATAATCAAATAAATGAATACTTGAAAGAGTTTCACGAAGAACTTTTTATAACAGAAAAAACTGTACGGGCATTTTTTAATCTTCACCCACAAATTATTGTAGGCTCTGTAGGAACATTAGACTACTTAAAACAATTAGGATTTAAAACGTTTAGTAATTATTGGAGCGAAGATTACGATACAGCAGTAAATGGCCATGCAAGAATAAATTTAATCACTGATGAGATTAAAAAACTTAATGCAAAATCACAAGAAGAACTGCATGAAATGTATGTTGACATGTTGCCTATATTAAAACACAATCAAGAACACCTCGTAAATTTTGATTACGAAAACATTCCCTACTATGCATGAATTTAGGGTAGATTTAAATCACTGCGACGAAAGACTTTGGTTTGCTTTTGAAGATTTTACAAAAACAAAAACACAAGCAATAGTTCAAGAAATTCAAAATGGCACAAATCCTGAAGATATACAGATAGATTTTTTATATGAATCTGAAGGAACTACACTGCTAATCGATGGTAAATGGTATATTAACGCAATACACCAGTTTGCTAATAAGTATAATATTCCTCTATACAATATCACAGTTGTAGTTACAAATGCTAAATGCAAAGATGTGTACAATAAATGGCATTCACTTTATTGCAACGATTCAGAAAAAATAAATTTACGTCTAAGTAATTTTGGTATTAGGCTGTATCGATCAGACAAGGATATTTTTATACCAACTGGTCCTAACATACAAAAGCGAACAAAGAAATTTAACTGTCTGAATGCAAACATGTTGCCACATAGAATGATGATGTTAAAAGAATTCTATGAGCAGGATATGTTAGATACTGAAAATAACTTAATAAGTTTTCATCACTATATTCATCATGGCAAACTTCCAGCAGAGTTAGAAGCAATGTGTCCTATACAGTTTGATATTGTAGGCACTTGGGACGAATTGTATGGAAAACTATTCCATGGTAAGGAAGGTTTTATTAGAGATTGGAATAAGGTAGGTGATTATAGTCACATTTACGAAAATACCTACTTTACTGTTACAACAGAAAGCAGTGAATGTTATACACTTTGCGATTATCATGACGACGAAGAAATAAACAGTCACATGAGATCTTTTCATGAAGAGTTGTTTTTAACAGAAAAAATATTTAGGCCTATGTTATATTGGCACCCACAATTGGTTCAATGTTCTACAGGCACACTAGATTATCTAAAACAATTAGGATTTAAAACATTTAACAATTACTGGAATGAAGATTATGATAATGAGCCTAACGGCGAATTGAGAACTAAAATGATTGTGGATGAAACTAAAAAGTTAGCAAATAAGTCACTAGATGAACTGCATGAAATGTATATAGATATGCTACCAATTTTAGATCATAACCACAAATTAATTACAAATTACGATTATGAAAAAATTAGATCTGCATGGTACAAGACATCATGAAGTTGACTTAAAAGTCGAAAATTTTATATTGATGTATCAAGATGACATACCGTTAACAATTATATGCGGAAATAGTCAAAAAATGATTGATTTAGTGTATGATGTAATAAATAGAATTAATTGCAAAACAGTTGCAATGGATCAATACGGTGTAATTGTTGTTAGAGAGATATAATGAAAAAACTATGGAACAAAACTACTACTTGGTTTAGATCTCTACGAATCAAATATATACTGTGGCGAGCAGACAGAATCTTCAAAAAAGCCCACAAAAAACTTCAAAAATCTTCATAAAAATCCACTTTTTCTGGTTGACAAATCTCCATTTGGTGCTATACTATATGTGTAAGGTAAGGAGATAAGATGTTTTTATTTACAATATTAATTTTAGGACTATTTGGATGGTTTTTCCTATCTGAGATGGGTGCTATCATTGATGGTGGTTTTGAAACTTTTATTGGTAGAATACTTGCTTATCTTTTTGTTTTAATGATGTTAGGCGTAATTTTCGGTTGACAAATCCGGAAGATTTGCTATAATATTTATATTGTTTATTAATGCTGTGGGAGGCTAATATGACAAACTTTGTAAAAGTAAAAAAAGGTACATACCGTAACGCACCTATTAAAGATACGGTTTTTCCGGTGGTAAAGCCACTTTCATTTGGTAAGAAAGGTCCATTCATTACTGTTGATGGTTCAGCACTAATGGGTCCTGATGCTACCAAAATTCGTGTATTACTTAAAACACCTGCTGATGTTGAACCTTCTAATCAAGAAGAATTCAAGATCACTAATCCAGTTGCCCAACAAGAGGAGAAAGCAAAAGAAACTCCAGAAGAAGCAATGGATAGAATTAAAGGTCGTTTTGAGATCTTAGATCAAATGACTGATGCAGTTGCAAACCAAGTTGTTAGAGGTTTGATTGTATCAGGCCCTCCTGGTGTTGGTAAGTCGTTTGGTGTTGAAACTATTCTCGATGAATATGATGCAATGACTAAATTGGCTGGTAAGCCACCTAGAACTGAAGTTGTAAAAGGTTCTATGACTCCAATTGGTTTGTATCAAACATTGTTTAACAATTCAAACCCAGGTGATATCCTAGTGTTTGATGACTGTGATAGCATCTTGTTTGATGAAGTATGTTTGAACATGCTTAAGGCTGTTTTAGACTCAGGTAAGAAAAGATACATTTCTTGGAAAGCAGAATCGAATGCTTTGCGTAGGGAAGGTATACCTGATAGGTTTGAGTTCAAAGGTGGTTGTATCTTTATTACAAATGTGAACTTTGAAAATGTTAAAAGTAAAAAAATTAAAGATCACTTAGAGGCTCTTATGTCAAGATGTCACTACATTGACTTAGAAATGGATAGTGTTAGTGATAGGTTCCTTCGAATTAATCAAATTGTACGAGATGGTATGTTAGACGAGTATAACTTTGGTGACGAAGGTAATAAAGAAATTGTTGACTTTATGGTATTGAAGGCTAATAGGCTTCGTGAGATATCATTGCGTATGGTTCTCAAGATTGCAGACCTCAGAAAGATGTCTCCAAAGACTTGGAAAGAACTTTCAGAGTCAACATGTATGACTAGGATCAATATCTATGAGTCCTAGTCAGAACCCCCTACTAAATAGTAGTATGGGTTCCCCCCTAGTGTTCGATAACTAGTCCTCCCACAATCGAACACTTTGAAGCCCCCGGTTCTCGGGGGCTTCTCTTTTATGCACATTTTTTAAGAAAACACTTGACATTGTGTGTGTTTCGTGTATAATTAAAACTGTTAATTAACTTGGAGAAGAATGAGCAATTTTGATAAAAACTTTCATCTCAACATGTCTCCTTTATATGCTGTATTTGTATTCATGCTTTTTATGTTATGGGCAAGTGAAGTAAAGGCAAACGACGATGTTGAGGAAGTAATTGTAGTTGGACAAAAAGTAGAAACTTTTAATGTAAACCCAATTACAAGTTCTAGAATTATAAGCAGTATTATACCTGCTTTCACATATAACGCAGGAGGCTATGGTGGCTTTGTTGGATATAATCCGTCAGGTGCTCAATTGGTTCACACCTCAGTTTTTGTTAACGATGTGCCTGCTAATGAGCCTGGTAGTGGTTGGTATGATTTTGGTCATGATTTAGCAACAGGTCAAACTGTTAAAGTTATTTCAGGTCCTAATGGTGTACTTTACGGCTCAGGTAGTATTGCCGGTACAGTGTTGATAGAAGACACAATTAATGCAGGTTCTTTATACAGATATGGAGATAGCAAATTTATAAGTATTGCACCAAATAATAACATTCAACTTACTAATTTTAGTTCCACAGAAGAAGCAAGAAACGACAATGAAGAAGAAGATGAATACTCGAATCAGTCTGCAAAATTTTCTTTTAATGTTGGTGACTTTACTATAGATGCAAAATACATAGACTATGAGTATGACTTTGATAATTGTTATACAGCAGATTTTGAATCATCTAATAACTGTTTGCAAGACGGTGATAGATATGTTGTTAGTATAAGGAATGAAAACTTCACAATAGGCAGAAGCGAAAATAATGCAGAATATTTTACAGATAATGTTTCAACATATATCAACGAAAGTAGCAGAGATTATTTTAGATTTCAAAATACTGTAAAATTATCTATGTTGTCTGATATTACTTACGGTTTAGATTACAGTAAGGAACAATACGGAGAAATCACGGAAGATAATTACGCAGGTTTTGTAAGTGCAAATATTGATGTTTTAGGAAACCAATACAACTTTGGAATTAGAAAAGGCAACGACAGTCAAGATGCATATAGATTAGGATTTCAAAGGGGATTATTTTATGCTAGTTATGGAACAAGTTTTAGAAAACCTAACCTATACGAAAGGTATGGTGACGGCATTATTCAAGCAAATCCTTTATTAGAGCCTGAAGAAGGTATAGGCTACGAAATTGGTTTTGGTACATTAGGCATTTTTCATTATAAATTCGATCAATCAATTGATTTTAATTTTACAGACAGTGTCTATTACAATGCAGGAGACTATAAAACTCAAGGCACAAAATATACACAAAACTTTGGACCTGTTAAAGTTGTAATTAGATATACGGATACTGTACAACCTAGAATAGCAAAGTATATGGCATCGCTAGATTACAGACATACATTTTATAATGATATGCAAGTTAGAGCAAAATATTCTGTAAACTTAGATAGAAAGCCAGGGCCATTCGATGGCGCAGAATTAGAAGACTTAGAAAAATTAAATTTTTACTTAACTAAAAAATGGAATAATTTTACAGCAAGTTTAAAAATAGAAAATGTTTTAGATCAAGAAGTAGAAATAGTTCCATTTTATAACAATGAAGGTCGAGAATATTACTTGACATTTAATTACATATGGTAGTATAATAAACTATGCCTAAAACTAAATTAGTAATCAGAGATGAAGTAAATGTAAAATTTACTGATCTTGATGTCAAAACAAGACGCAAAATCTCAGATAAAGCAAAGTATTTTTTGCCTTATGCATATCACATGCCAGCATACAAATTGGGTAGATGGGATGGGTGTGTAAGATTCTGTGATATAGGAGGTCGAACTTATCTTAACTTATTAGATTCGTTATTGCCTATTGTACAGCAAGAAGGATACAGTATAGAAGTTGAAGATCTAAGACAACCTTGGAATATTAAGTTTGACAAAGTAAACTCTACTGATTACGACGACATAGCATGGCCAAAAGGACATCCAGTTGAAGGCACCCCAATTATACTTAGAGATTATCAAGTTGATGTAATTAACAAGTTTTTAGAAAACCCCCAATGCTTACAAGAAGTGGCTACAGGAGCAGGTAAAACATTAATTACTGCTGTGCTGAGTCATAAGTGCGAGGAGTTCGGAAGAACTATTGTAATTGTGCCTAACAAAGATCTTGTTGTACAAACAGAAAAAGATTATAAAAATTTAGGTCTCGACGTAGGTGTATTGTACGGTGATAGAAAAGAATACGATAAAACACATACAATATGTACATGGCAAAGTCTTGCTGTATTAGAAAAGAAAACAAAAGCAGGTGAGGCGCCTATTGATGTAGATGTGTTTGTACAAGATGTTGCCTGTATAATGGTTGACGAAGTACATAAAGCAAAAGCAGATGTATTGAGAAACTTATTAGGCGGTGTATTTGCTAATGTTCCAATACGTTGGGGACTAACAGGTACTATACCTAAAGACGATCATGAGGCTGTGGCTGTTACATGTTGCTTAGGTCCTGTTGTAGGTAATCTAAGCAGTAAAGAATTACAAGACATGGGTGTACTAGCAGACTTAGATATAAGTGTATTACAACTGCAAGACGGCGCATTAGGCTTTAATAGTTATGCACAAGAACTCAAATGGCTTGTAACAGATCCTACTAGAATAGATCAAATTAGTCAAATTATAAATGGTTTATCTACAAACGGCAACACACTTGTTTTGATTGACAGAATTGCAACAGGAGAAATGTTAGCAGAAAGAAACGATGACTGGGTATTTGTAAGTGGCTCTATGAAAACAAAAGATAGACAAAAAGAATACGAAGAAGTTAGCGAAATGGATAACAAAGTTATTGTTGCAACATATGGTGTCGCCGCAGTTGGTATCAATATACCTCGTATTTTTAATTTGGTAATGTTGGAACCAGGTAAAAGTTTTGTCAGAGTAATTCAAAGTATAGGACGTGGTATACGAAAGGCACAAGACAAAGATTATGTAAATGTAGTAGATATAACAAGTAATTGTAAGTACAGTAAAAGGCATTTAACAAAAAGAAAAGCATTTTACAAAGAGCAGAATTTTAGATTTCAAGTAACTAAAGTGGAGTATAAATGAAAATATTAACATTAGAAAATACAGCATACGATTTAGATCGTGTCCCGGATGAAGTAGAAGATTTAAGGTACTGCGTCTTTGACGCAGGTGATGAAGAATTTCAAGATTATTATTGGTTGCCGTTGATCTTTTTAGAAAGTTTTCATGCACCAGCAATATGCTTGGAAATAGGAGAATACAAACTACAGATGCCCATGGATTGGAGTATTTTAACTAGCGATGAAGACTTTGGTGGAATAGAAATTATTCCATTAGCAAGTTTAAACAATAGAGGGTTTGTTACACCAATTTTAAACCCAATGAAATCTTGGATGCCAAAAGCAGAAGAAATTAATATTACAAATGTGTATCAAGATGTAAAATGGTATTTTCCAAAATTAAAAAACGGACATTTATTATCAGTGCCACTAGAAGATGGTCCTGAGCCTAAGTGTGCTTTATTTGTTAAAGAAGCAAATAAAATAAAAAATATTGATTTTTCAGATATGTTATAAGGAGAAAAAAATGGCAAAATATAGATATAGAATTGAAGCAGGTAATTACGGTGGTGAACTTACTATCGGCGAAGTACCTGAGACTTTTGTAGAGTATTGGAAACACGAAGATCAAGAAGATCTTATAGATGCAGTTACTAGTTTTGACGAATGGGAAGATTCTGAAAACCCAGACGATGCATTAGAGGATCCTGATGCACCACCAATGTTAGACAGTTACTGGCACGACATCGATGACTTAGAACACCAAAACGGTTGTTACTCAGATGGCAGTTGGACAGTTACACCTGTACCAGCAGATGGTTCGGATGATTGGGCGTACGAAGATTCAATTGAAGTTGAACCTACTCACATGTACAGTAGAGAATGTTATAGTTCAGATGAAATTGATGAAGAATACGCAGATCAAACTGTGCCTGTGTTAGCATTTCACAGTTCAGAGAAAGGTTCATTTGCATGTTGGTTCTTAGACACTGACGAAGAGTTTGATGCAGAGAAATTGAGATTTGGCAGTTGCGAAAGTGACCTTGCAGATCTTGTTGAAACTGTTTACTACGGTAAAGAAGAACTTGAATCAAACTATGATTACAACGACACAACCGGCAAGGCATACTATGCTCATGTTGGTTATGTGAATAGAAAGTGGCATGACCCGTTAGACTACTATACTCCAGAACAACTAGAAGAAGATGGATACTTTGATTAAATAGTATACAATTAACTACAAGGAAAGTAATGAAAAGAATACTTTTGTGTGGTCTGCCAGGAGCAGGCAAAACAACGTTAGCAAAAAGACTAGTCGAAATACTAGGTAATGCAGATTGGTATAATGCCGATGAAATAAGAGAAAAATTTAATGATTGGGATTTTTCTCCTGAAGGCAGAGAAAGACAAATGAATCGTATGCAAGACTATGTACGCAAAAGTGTTGCAAAAGGTAGATATGGCATAGCAGATTTTGTGTGCCCTACAAATGATTTAAGAGTTGACTTTATGCCAGAATACGTTATCTGGATGAACACTATAGAGGAAGGTAGATTTGAAGATACTAACAAAATGTTTGAAAAGCCAGACGATAGAGTTAATGTAGATATAGAAATAAAAGCAGAAGATTGGTGGACTGAAGAATCGATTGAAAAATGGGCTAGATTAATTGCTGTAGATATTAAAGATTCTGAGTTCCAGCAAAAACAACCAACAACACAAATGCTTGGAAGGTTTCAGCCATTCCACCCGGGACATAAAGCATTGTTTGAAAGAGCACTAGCAAAACATGGCCAGGTAGCATTGTTAGTAAGAGATATGCCAAGGAGTGAAAGCAATCCTTGGACAGTAGAAGAAATTTGCGATAATTTAGAATACGAGTTGGCAGAATACGCCGGTAAATTTAGATGCTATCCTGTTCCAAATATTCTTAATATAACTTACGGTAGAGATGTGGGTTATAAAATTGAGCAAGAGGTTTTTGAAGATTCTATCCATGATATCAGTGCTACTAAGATTAGAGAGCAAATGAGAAAGGATGGAAAACTTTAAGAACTTTATAACTTATTGGTTAGGAACAACAGATAAACATGGGAACCCATATACATTTATAGATGGAAAGAAATATTTAATTAATCCAACAAAAAATATAACAGTTTATGGTACCCATGGGCATCCAGCATATACGAGGTATCCACATTTGAAACCAGGACCTACAGACGCACAATATACAGAGTGGAAAAAAATATTTGCTTGGAAACCTGTAAAAACAAAGAGCGGACAGAAAGTTTGGTTACAGTTTGTTTATAAAAGAAAACGTACTGTGCCCTGGACTCCGCCACAATTTCCGCCTAAGGCGTTTGATCAAATTCAATATGAAACTTGGGATAAAGTAACAACAGAAAGAATAACGAGGTAATTATGTATCAATTTACAAGTGAAAGTGTAAGCCAAGGGCATCCAGATAAAATAGCAGATAGAATATCTGATGCTGTAGCAACTTACCTTATAGATAAAAATATTGCTCACCGAGCCGCAGTAGAAACATTGGTTACTACTAATATGGTTACACTAGCAGGTGAATATAAGAGTAACAAATTTGATAAAGTGTATATTGACAAACTTATTAGAGCAATAGTTAGAGACATTGGTTATGAACAAGATGGGTTTCATTGGGAAAAACTAAAAGTTTACAATGAACTACACGGGCAATCACCAGACATTGCATTAGGCACAGATGAATTTGGTGCAGGTGATCAAGGCCTAATGTTTGGATATGCTTGTAACGAAACAGATAATTATATGCCTAGTGCCATACATTTTAGTCATAAAATATTACAGAGGTTACAAAATGAAAGACAAAATACTAGTTGGATATTACCTGACAGCAAAGCACAAGTAACTATGACATATGACAGTGTTAATAAACCTGTAAGCATTGATAAAATTGTTTGCAGTACTCAACACGAAGATGCAATGGATATTGCTGATGTTAGATGGTATATAGAAGATTTAATCAAAAAAGAAATTACAGAATATGATTTAAGTAATACTGAATTTTTAATTAATCCTACTGGAAGATTTGTAATTGGAGGACCTGATGGAGATACTGGACTTACTGGACGAAAAATTATTGTTGATACTTATGGTGGGTATGCTCCACATGGCGGTGGTGCTTTTTCAGGTAAGGACTGCACTAAGGTCGACAGATCAGCGGCATATATGGCTAGATATTTGGCGAAGAACATTGTAGCAAGTGGTAAGGCAAACAATGCCACAGTACAATTAAGTTATGCTATTGGTGTTGTAGAACCGACTAGTGTGTATGTTTATGCTGACGGTGAAGTTAGAACAGATTTAGTAGATTGGATTACTGAAAATGTTGATTTAACACCTAAAGGTATTATAGACAAATTTAATTTATTTGAATTGGATTTAACAAGAACAACAAACTATGGACATTTTGGTAAACAAGATTTGCCATGGGAAAAGGTGGATTTATTTAAATATGGAGTTTAAAGATACAATAAGAACCATACCAGATTTTCCTATACCGGGAGTACAGTACAGAGATATTACAAGTTTGTTGGAGGTTCCTGATGCATTTGATAGTGTACTAACAAATTTATGCTATCATGTACATCGGTTTAGAGCAGATGTTATTATAGGTATAGAAAGTAGAGGATTCATTTTCGGTACTCCGGTTGCTAATAAACTAAGATTACCTTTTGTTCCTGCACGAAAACCAGGTAAGTTACCAAATGAAACTGTTAGTAAAAGTTTTGATTTAGAGTACGGTTCAACAGAATTACATATTCAACGAATTTCTCCCATAGAGGGCAATGTTACTATCATAGATGATTTAATTGCAACAGGCGGAACAGCATTAGCATGTGCTGATTTAATACACGAAGAGTGGCATATTCCAAAAGAAAAAATACAAATTTTAGCAGTAATAGACTTGCCCAATTTAAAAGGAAGTGCTATAATAAGAGACAGCGGATATAACGTTGAAACATTAACAGAATTTGAGGGCGAGTAATGGCCAAGAAGGCACCACAAATACCTCTGAAAGATGTAATGGCGGCTATTGATAAAAAAGATAGAGGCTTTTACAATAGACTTACAGATGAACAAAAGAAGGCATTCAGTGCATGGATGATGATGAGGTATTGTAGCAGTGTGCAAGGCAGAGATGCCGCAAATTATATTTACATGACTAACGAACTTGTAAATTATCAGTTTATGGAAGTGAGTAAACACCCTGAATTGCAATGGTTATTATTAAGTGCCTGTGGTACTGGTAAAATAGGCTTCCATCCATATTTAAAACCACCTAACAGCAGAAAAAAGAAAAATAAGATATTTGATTTTATTAGTAATCTATACCCGCATATGAAGATAGAAGATATAGAAAATATGATAAATTTAAATACTATCGATGACTTAAAAGAATACGCAAAAGAAAATGGGTACGATGACAAATCAATCAAAGACATCTTTGGCAAGTAATCTAACTTGTAAGTGGTGTGATAAAAGTTTTAGCAGTGAGCGAACATTGAGTGCCCACATGTGCGTAAAAAAACGTAGATGGGCAGACAGAGATATGACTCACACTAGATTAGGTTATCGTGTCTTTCAAATGTTTTATGAAATGAATACAACTGTAAGCAAACCAAAAAGCCAAGAAGATTTTATTAAAAGCCAGTACTACGAAGGCTTTACTAAATTTGGTAGAAGTTGTGTTGTAAATGAATATCTAAATCCTGAAAAGTTTGCAGAATGGTTAATTAAGAACGGTAAAAAATTAGCAGACTGGAGCAAGGATAAA
>Ga0181568_10001841_pt1 | contig 19304 bp, 12 predicted proteins | sample 101ome_20_FD_133758 | JGI IMG/M metagenome (GOLD analysis project Ga0181568, IMG submission 133758) | Coastal salt marsh microbial communities from the Groves Creek Marsh, Skidaway Island, Georgia - 101404AT metaG (megahit assembly) | ecosystem: Environmental > Aquatic > Marine > Intertidal...
AACTCAAACTGTGGGTTCACCGAGTGAGATTTTCTCACAAAAAGTTGACGCACATGCTGCAGCTGCACTTGTGCTAACAAGAGCTGACGATGCATCGAACAATTCAGCTGGAGACGGCCCAAGCTTGTCTGGTGGCTCGTTCACATTCGTAGAATTAGGATCTGTGAATGCGGATGCTGGTTTTGTTGTATCTTCTGATAGCACAGTACCTTGGCAAGTCGACCAAGATTTCGATGGTCCGATCTTCACTCAGTTCTCTGGTGCTGGTTCTATCGTAGCAGGCGATGGTCTATTGAAAGCAGGAAACACCATTAGTGCACAAACTGGCGGTGGACTTTCTATCTCTTCTGACACAATCATCATCAGTGATGCTGGTATTGTTGAAAGTAAACTTAAGATTGCTTCTGCATATAGAGTTATCGATGCAAACGATATTGGCGGAGACTATGGTATCAAAGAAGATGGCCAGACTGGTGAAAGACAGATTGTTCGCTTGAGCGCTTTCACTGCGTACGCTGGTGCTTCTGGTGTGGCGGCTTTGATCGAAGGTGCTGACTTGACCACTGGAAATACTGCGGCTCGAGTGGATGCTCTCAATCAGAATGGTTCAGTAGAAGTGTTCTTGAACGGTCAAAGATTATCTATTGATCCTGCGTCTGTCAACGATGTATCCCAAAATGCTGGAAACACACCTGCTGCAAACTTTGATTGTAAGTTCCTCCATGAGGATATTTCAACAAATCGAGTGCTAGTGCTTTCTTTCCCTAAGAACTCTATTGTTGCAGGCGATTCTATCGCTATTAGAGGAATTGCATTCGCATAAGAATAAAATTTCTTTGCATAATTATTGGGGTAGGGACGTAAGTTCCTGCCCTTTTTTATTAGGAGAATTATATGTTATTTTACGTGAAATACGTTTGGTTTTGTATCAAGTTGATGTTTAATCTAAAGCATTATAAAAATTTTTTAGAATATAATCCGAAAAGAAACAAAAGTTATGTGATTGAACTTCGAAAAATGAAAGAGAAAATAAGGCTTGATCTAAGGCAAAGGAGAGAACCACGAATGGATCAAGCTTTCTTATTGATGTTTTACGAAACGATGGGTTCTGAAACAATGGAAGAGTTCTCTAATGAATTAGAAGCCATCTTTGCTTTGTCGTATATGTGGTGGTATATCAGTACATCTAAGTCTCAAAAAGAAGGCGAGTCGTTCTTAGAATAAGTTTACGCAAAACATCCCAAGCGTATAATTATCTCATATTGGGAGTTAGCGAATGGCAGGTTTCTTAGATCCGAAACAAAGGGTGATGGACGTTATTCTCACCGAGATCGGTCGACAACAGATGGTGAAAGGCGATTTTGACGTAAAATTCGTTTCTTTCTCTGACAAAGGTGTTGATTATCAAGACCAAGGCGATGGTGTCTTAGAACCTATAACTGAGCGTTTGTTTTTCGAAGCATTCAGTCAAGCCAGTGACGAGATTATTCCGGAAATCGACTCGTTGGGTAAGTTTATCATTGATCAAGAAGTTCCCGGCACACTCGAAGTTAGAGACGGTGTTCTTTATGAACTCACTGGTTCTGGTGGATATGTCGAAGTAGATGGATATAGTAGGGTTTCTACTTTCACGGAGAATACGAAACAAAGATTCGATAACTTACAAGTTCTGAATACGATATCTGCGGTTCAAGATTTTTCCGTAAGCCCCTTTACTTTTGGAGCTCTTTCTGGAAGCGTGACATCCGATGATGGTGATATTGATAACATTGATGGCTTGATTCCATTATCGATAGATCCGAGATTTGAAAATCAAATAAACATGAGGTATTTGCCTCCGAAAATAGAGACGAATGGTTCGTTGAATGATCTCAAATCTTTCAATAAGTGGACTGATACAGACGGTTCAAGTGAAAATTATCCAGACGAAAGCACCCTTCAAAAGAAATTAACAGAAATCTCTGGATCTATGAAGGGTTCAAAAACTACGTTCACGATTGGAAATCAGAATACAGAAGACTATGAAGAGTATAACATACTTGGTCAAGTCTTTGTGAAAAAACAACAGACTTTAAAAAAATACGTTATTATCGACGCAGGTGAGTTCTTCGATGAGGAAAATATTCCTGTTGCGAGAATATACTATCTGGGTTTCGTATACAAGGATGGTTTAGGAATCACAAAATTTGTAAGAGAATTTTCTATGGTATTTCATAAAGGAGATATATCATGAGCACAAAGGTTTTTGCAAATCCAAACAACGATTCTGTTATCATTTCTGTCGACACACTCGATGTCCAAAATGAGGCGATAGCTAGCGTAAGCCTTCAGGGTGTTCAATACGTCGAGCCCCCAAATACTGAATTGGCACTTGCGCAACAGAGGTTACCTTCGTCGCAAACGTTCACTATAGATGCCAACGCTCAAAACGTAAAGTTGATTTCTTCTGATTTAAGTAATTTACAAATTAGCTCTACGCCAATCAGGATCGACGGCGCCATAGCTACTAGTACTCCCGTAGAAGTGATTCAATTACCTAGCTCTTACGTAATAGATGAAGACATCGGCAAATGGGAAAGATTGTGTTGGGAGCAGCAGAAATCTGAATATGGCCCATTGGAGTGGTGGCAAAATTTCTTTTATCTAAAATCTGACACGTTGAGTGCTGGGTATGTGCCTAACGAAATGGAATTTCCAGTATGGGACCCTGCTGGTGGTGAACCTCCAGTCGACTCTTTTGTGAAAAGTTTAATCGGCAAAAATTATAAACAGATTCACACCACAAAATCGAATCCAACGATTGAGGGAATCCAAACTCTTTGGAGAACACAAACTGAACACCAACCTTGGAAGATGTTGAGAGAAACTGATTCTGAAGATGACCCTGAAGAATGGTGGATCCCAGGTGCTTACGAAATTAGCACGTATGCAACGATAGACAGTAAGCAGGTACCTCTCCCTCCTTCTAACCCGGGAGCTTTCGCAGGATATTCTGGCTTTCGACAAGAACCTGCAAAATTTGAATTAAACCAAGATTTTGACACTAGGCCAAAGATAACGTCATACTGGGGTAGAGAAAACGGCATTGATCAACTTTGGGTTCATTACAATAACACAATCCTTAGTATCACAGAAGAATTAAGATTTTACAAAGACGATGAACTTATACACATTGAAGATCTTACAACTCCAAAAGATACTCCAGAAGCCCTTGTTGGTACTTTCGATGATGATTCGTTGAAACCTTTGCCATTCACGGTTACTGTTGACATGATCAACAAAAGTAGAGTTCGAACTAGAAAACCTGCTTCTTGGATAGCTGATCAACAGTTTCGTACACAGATGCCTATGGTTGCCGAAACTTCAACTATAATTCAAAGTATCGAACCACCCGACGGCGCAAAAGATTACTTCACTATATACATGAACATCGACAGAGACAAATTGTTTCTTCCAGAAAATGAGCAGACTGGCTGGGACGTAAACATCAATCAAGATTCTAATTATTTTCTAGGTATTCACACAAGAAAAATAGTGAGTCGATTGGTTGTTGCAAAAAGATTCTCAGGTATCGAACAGTACCTGGGGGCTTTCATCATAAACCCTATACGAAGAGTTGATGATTCCACGACTGTCACGAATTTGGATGGTGTATTTGAATATCACAATGATGATCAAACAGAAACTCAATATGTAGTGAGATTTTATCCGACTCGTGGCGCATTGCAATTTTCGAACACTTCGGAACCTTCTGAGACTGAGGTGCAATACGATTTTAGAATTGCAGAATGGACGCTAGGTATCGAGTACGGTTTAGTCACAGGAAAAAAGTATGCATATCTTCTAGAAGACACGTCACCAAGACAGAGATATGACACGTGGGATGAAGAACATCCTGTAAGAATCTGGAAAAGAATGAATCCAGTAGATCCTACGTATGATTCAGTTAATAGACTTTCAAGATTGGCTAAATCTAGAAAAACATATACGATCTATGCGAATACGCCTGTCAACTCTCAGATTGAAGAACCCACCGATACAGATGATACAATAATTATCAACAATATGGGTTGGAAGACAATTTACTCAAAGATTAACAACTTTGATTACTTCGGCACGTGGCCATACTTTAGTCTAAATTTTAGATTGAACAATAAATATAAGAATGCCACATCTATACGGCTAACCGCGAAGTATTTCTATATAGGCAATAGATTAACTCAGCAAGAAATTGATACGATCGACAACATAGAACGCGATGTTATCCTACAAAGTGAATACGCTAGACCCGGTATTGTACAAATAGAAGCTATTGGAAGTACACCATATCAGCAATCTTTAGAATTTTCTGGCACTTTGCTAGCAAGATGGTCACATTGGTCAGATGAGCTTCATATCTGCGATTTCACATCGTATCAATACGTGTTTTATTTGGTGTGGAATTACCTCTTAAGATCTGGCAAGTTACAACCGCCGACAACTGAGATCACAGATCCATTCACTGGAGCTACTTTGACGATTCAGCAAGGCCCAGATGAATATTATTTAGATGCAGAAACAATGCATCAATACGAAACACAATGCTTGGAAATGGCACATTTTGTAGATCAGTGGATCAAAGACAACGTTTTCTTTACATACACCGCAACCATCGAATATAAAAACATGGCAGGAAATCTCATTGTTGAATCTGTCCCTGTTCGTTCTGGTGGACAGAGTGGAGACAACGAGTTTGGTCACACAATGTTGTCTACGACAGATTCAGTGCTATCCAGCCTGATCGATGCATACTACGGACCTATCGGTAATCCAGAATATGAACCGTTTGGATATGAACTTGTGCCGAACAATGACCCGAGTCAAAACGATCCTTTCATATCTGTCGGGTTTGCATACGTAGCAGGGCAATTACGACTTGGTGATTACGAAACAGCTCCCACTCCTGGGCTCGTACCTGCTCAAAAGCCAGTTGATATAAACTTTGATGAGATAGGAGTGAACGATGTCGACATGTCTGGTACAATGGAAGCAGAAGAAATATAGTAAGGTGAAAAATGAGTATATATCCTGATTACGATGCCGCGGCTAATGCAGAAAATTCTTTCTTTAGCGTACAAGGCGTGATAGCTAGAATCTCCGAAGTGATCACAGAAGAATCGCAATTGATAGCGTTAGAAGATATCTTAAAAGAGTATTACATTCCTGCGTTCACAGTTAACATCTCTGCAAATGAAGTGATTATCGGAATCTATCCTTTGTACGGAGAGGGATCGACAGTCACGATGGCTAGATCTCCGGGAGCAAGTCCGACTATTACTTCGTCTCCTCCAACCGGACAGTCGACTGTTGATTCTGGGTATTTCCAAAACATTGCGCCACTTGAAAAGATTATCTCTGTCGAAGTAAACCCGGGCATACACACTGACAGTGTCATCAAAAGACCTTCTGGTTTCGAAAATTTGCCAGAAGATGAGAAAACAAATTTCGGATCTTGGACAATCGGAGAAGTGGATTGGGAACCGATTGAGACGTTATTTTTGACCAAATTTCCTCAGGGAGATGCAGATCTTGCAGACTTACAAGAAGCTCAAGCGAAATTAGGAATTATTAATGACGTTGTGAAATCCCAGATTGATTCTTTCGATCCAGACGTAAAAGAAATGATAATAGACGAATATAATTCGTGGGTCAGTAAAATAGAAAAATTGAGAGAATTTTTACAACTGATCTCCGAACAACAAGAAGGGCTACTCGGAATCATCGATGAAAGTTCGATAAAACAAAAGTGGCTAGCAAAAGTTGCCACAGCCGTCGATGGTGGAAGTGTCAATTGGAAGAGCGCGCTGAGCGACTTAGGAACCACACTTGTGCGAATTAAGAATCATCTTGCCAATTCTCGTTTTTTGAATACAGATAATCCCGTAACAGCTCCAATGACTGGGAATAGTGATTACTGGAATTGGTCCAATCCTTTATCGATAAACCGCAGCATGTCTGTATACACTTGGGAACCTTTTTTTGGAACGGGATTGGGTATAACCGATATCAACAGCGATAAATGGATGCCGTTCCAGCAGGACACTGCATATCGTAGTTTCTTAGACTCTTACTTAGGACTGAACAATGCTGTTAGAAACGATCAAGGCACCTTGAGCACTTTAGAAATAGCAGACGTAGAAACAGAAACTTTGTTAGATTGGTATGCAGAAGAAATAGATGCGTTGATGAACGATAAACCTAGTCCTCAAAGAGCTCAACAGTGGGTATCAACATTTGAACCTATCAGAGAAATTATGACAAAAGTCTTAGATGTTGATACAGCAGGAGGTTCAGGTCTTCTGATAAACCAATGTATACTGAAAGCTATCGACGAGATGGTCGATGATGGACTTAACATCACTGATTATCTCGGAACAGATGACAACAACGAATCATGACTCGACATCATCGGCGGTTCGGGTGAATTAGGATTTTCTAAAATTGGGGTGACTCCTAATTTGACTTTCACAGATGTTCAGGGTCTCGATAGTGGCGATCTTTCAGAATCAGATGTATTCGTGCCTTCTAAACTCAGCGATGTTAAGTATCTTAATTTCGCAGTACTTGCAAGAATACTAAGTTGCGGCCACGAGTATCTTGAAGATCAGTACAAGTCTTTTGATATTCCAAAAGAGTTCTTCACTGAACAGATTTTAAATAGCGGAAATCTCTCCGAAAGATCTAATTGTTCAATCTTTAATTTAGGCGATATGATTCGAACAGATGCCTTAGGAACGACAAAACTTGACTTTAGTGTGAATGCTGCAGATTTTGCACCCAACACGGAACCAACTACAGATTCGGATGGATTAGCACGCTTGAGTCCCAGAACCCCCGTTGGTGTACATTATCTATATCATACTGCTGGAAAGATGCATGCAACACCACTTTTGAATGATGTATGGTCATCCGATGCACGAAGTACTAGTGGAATCTTTGATGCGATACAAATTCTTGGCTTGAATTGGCCAAAATGGGGCAATGGAGATCCTCGTATTGGCTTGCCACCCAAAGAAAAGTCGCATTCGTACTCAGATTCTACAAAAACAGGTGGAATTTCGAAGTATGGCCCTATTAATTTTCATTCTGTTTTTCCAAGACAAGATTACGAAACCGATTGTGGCGGAGTGTATAGTGACTTAAAATATACAGAACGAAACAGAGAATATGATATACAATACGATGAGAACGCTTATTTTCAATTAAATCATTCCAAATCTCGAAGAATATTAACCATATTGGATTCGTCTGATACTCGAAATCATTTTGTCGATTGGCTTAATAACAGCGTGTTTGACAATGAAAATAATCCTCCGAGTGGGGATCTTACTAGCATAGGAAGAGAAAGTAATTTTGTCGTCAATAGTGGAATACTCGGTGGCCATTTAGGACTGCAGCATCGGTTCGAAGGTCGCGATGGGCACGAATCAGCGCCACAATTATTCGATTTTGTCCAAACATCGATTGGAGATTTAAGGTCACCATCGAATCCTGCTTTGATGCTGAGTGTACCTCTTGGTGGTGCAGGGGCGTTTGGAGATACATTACGAGGGCCAATTTCTTGGGATGCACACGAGTGGTTCTACGAGAGCTCCTCTGGGTCAGGAGTGTATAACCAAGACCGGGTAGATAAAAGTGAATGGGACTCTGGCGAATGGGGTTCTGGTGACGATACACCCTGTCCTACGTATTGGATTATTGAAAAATTCAGCATTGCAGCAGTGAAAGATTGGAATTGGGTCAGAGAGAATCGGTACCGAGGGAGCTGGATTTTTCCACTTCGATGGAAATACATAACTTCCTATGATTCCCATCCATCCGATTTCGATGACATCATATACAAACCAGATAGGATCAATGTAGACAATGACAACATGTCGATGGAAGATTGGATCACTTACTTCAAGATGAAGGGTGGTGGAGCTATTCGACTTTGGGGAACCCTAGAAGGAATTTACAAGCGATTGTATCGTAGAAGTGTAGAGATTTTACTTGAGTCTGTAAATGCTATGTCAGAAGGTGAAGTCTCTTTCGATGCATTTAATAACTACATGATGGATAATGACACGAATATGGTGTTCTTGAACAGTTGGGTCGATTGTATACAATCGTTATTCACACAAGATGGCAGCGGTTTTTTCGAAGCATTATCGTTAGACAGTAATTGGCTTTTAAGAGTGAATCATGACGGTAAAATCGTACTTTGGGATAAATCTGATTTGGGGAACGATAGGAACCTTGGAAGAAAATCAACGCTGTATTCAAATTATCAGCGAGAACACGAAGGGTCAGTTTCAGAAAATAATTCTTCTTTAGTGAAAGAATATGGCAAGTTCAAAGCTCTCCTGTCTGATGTTTCTGTGTTTGAAATCACTGACAACACCACCAAAGAAATTAGGTGGAATACGTTGTTTCCTGTAGAAATCCTGAGAACTAGTTCTAACAGAAATTATGCCAATGGTCACGGGAATGCAATGATGTATACTCCGGTATACAGCCCAACAGTTATCGAGGACCCACTCAAAGTGAACTTGGAAACAGCAAGAGGGCTAGGAAGAGCAACATACGAAGATAATACTCTCACTCCTTTTGGTCCTGTCGGAGCTTACGCAAAACAGAACTTCTTGAAACAACATGGTCCTTTCGTATTAGTTTCCAACTTTTTGAAAAACATTAGAAACCCAATAGACCAATTCGGTCTCTACGTAGAAGATCTTGTCATTGACGAAGATGTGAAATCTCCATACCAAGAAGGTCTCATCTCTTTTGAAGATATAACGAAAGCTTCGAAGATTCTTCCTTTGATAGATTCAAACTTGAGCAAATACAAAGCCGATGAACACGGAATCGGTGAGTTTTGGAAAGACTTAGCAACTAATAAGACTCTGAAAAGTAGTGTCTTTGATGGCACGTTTGTGTCGGATAACAACATATTCTTAGCATTTGTTGGAATTAACGAAGATTTCGTACAATACACGCTTCAGGAAGAATCTGGTGTCCCATTCTATATCGACGTCGATTTTCACACCGATGGTTGGGCCACAGTCGATTTTCAAACTCAAGGTTGGAATCTTGTCGGATCAGAAAGCATTTATGGTGTCATGATGCCTAATTTTAATTACGACAGCGACGGCCTGGCTGACGTTGGACAAAGTTGGGAGAGAAAAGTTATCAGAATCCAGAATGGTATCGTCGATATCGTTGATTTGGATCTGGAAGAAAGTTCTAATCCAGAGACAACAACTGTAGACGGAGTCAATGAAAAAGAAAGATTATTTGATGCTCTTCACGGATGGACCCAGATGATCAAAGGTTTTCGACTTGATCCAAGTGTTTTCGTAGAAAATTATGAACAAATATATTCTGAATTTCTTCAAAACAACGAAGTAGGCGTTTTCCCATGGTCATCTGCAGATTTCGAGAATGGAAAACCAAAAATAGAACTCGAATCGATATATAATGTAAGTCCGTGGCTATTCCCCAAGAACTTCTTTATGGAAGTTGTTAAACCACGAGAATTTCGACATGTTGTTCCTGTATTTGTGAAAGTTCCTCCAGATTCAAACGGTTCTAACATGTTTCAGGGTAATATCAAGTTCAAAATATATAAAGAGAGTTAACGATGGCAACGTATTATGGTGTTTCAAGTCCAATCGGCGTGATTGAACTGCCTTCAAAATTGGAAAAGATAATTGGTAATTTCGTTTATATAAATTACGATGTAAACGAAAGAGAATCGGTGGCAACACCAGATAATGAGTCAACGGGTGACGAAGCGTATCTTCCTTTAAGAAGAACGTCGGTTGGGACGCTACTACCAGATAGATATAATTTAATTAAAATAAAGAAACCAGCTCAATACGCGCCAGAGCTTAGTGAAGACGACTATAATGGATTTCTAAATACAAATCCAACTGATCCCGATGCTGGTGATGACCTGAGAGAAGGTTATTGGAAGCAAACGGTTGACGGACCAAATACGTTTTTTACGCAAGATTTTATCACAGGGTTTATACGAGTGACTCCTAATGATGTAACTTCCACTCAGGAGTTCACAACTAGAGCTTTGCAAGGAGCTAATAACCTAGAAACAAAGACGCTTCTTGAGTATCTTAAAAAGAACGCCGAAGGAAGTTCTTACATTGCAGTTGATTTAAACGAATATGAAAAGAATCTTAAAAACAACTCCGGAAGTAGCGACTCCGTAATTGTTTTGGATCCAAATACGAATTTGCCAATTTCAGAAACAGACGTTTCACCGACTTCTACGTCTAATGATTCTTACGTGTCTTCGTACTTTGCTGACAAAATATTTTCTAGATCTAAAGAATCGCCGGTAATCTGGGGTATCACTGATAGATCTATTAAATTAGCTGAATTGATTTCGAATCAATCGAAACAAGATAAACATGTTCGATATTTATCTAATTTATACAATCAACTTGCCCAGTTTAGTGACAACGGTAGAGAAATTACTTCTGTATCAAATACCAACGCTACAATCGATTATCAGCATTTTGGATGGCATGTCTTAAAATACGAATGGGACGGTGCTACATGGAGATTTAATGCATCTTTCATCGTGCCTCCAACTCAAGAAGAAGTTCATGAAACTTATCCCGGTTCTAGCGACATAGATGCGTCTCTTACTGATTCTTACTATGTTTTTAAGGATCCATACGTACTATACGGAAAAACGTATAGATACGAAATTAGAGATGCATGGTTGATACAAAAAGCGACGTCATCATCGAGTTCAAAACAGTTCCTTTTAATAGGTACTCAATCTACGTCGATAGAAATTGACTGTACAGAAAAATTGCCTCCTCCTTCTCCTACTGGATTTTCGTTTGAATACGTAGGAGAAAATAATATACAAATCGGTTGGCAGAGAAATCTAAAGAGGATAATCCCAGATCCATACGAAGGCCCAGGCACACCTCAAGAGATAGAAACCAACGATGTAGGCGGGTATCTTTTCTTTGTAAGAAATTCTTTAGATCAGTCATATCGTTTGCAACGTCAATTTCATATCGTAAAAAAATCTAGAATAAATTATGTTCTGAACTCCTCGACAGAAGAAGTGGAAATAACGTCTATAATCGATCAAAACCTACAGACAAAAATAAATCCAAACATCATCGGAAACACTGTTCCTGACGACCAATTAGAATACATTGTTGACATAAACGCATACCAATACGATTTTCAGATCCGGTCAAATTTAGATTACTATATTGCTTTTTGCTCGTATGACGTTCATGGAAATATCAGCAATTATTCAGAACAGTTTTTCGTGAGAAGAAATAACGTGACAGGCGAAGTAAGTACCAGATTGGTGAGCTCTAAGGGTGCATCATTGGCATACCCTAATTCGTTGATACCTAATACTTTCGTACTTAGTTCACTGACAACGAGTGGGTATAGATATTTAGATCTATATCAAACACCTGACACAACGACATCGTATCCAGAGGATGGTTTGGTGACTATTCAACTAATAGATCTCGAAACATCCGAAAGTATTTCCTTGGAAGGGTCGGCCACATAAGGACAAAATACGAACAAAATTATCTAAAATCGCTGAGTGCGTTATAATTAACATCAATAAACAAGGAGAGGCAAACATGGGTTTCTTAGATCATACAACTAACAACATTATCGTTGATGCCGTTCTAACCGATGAAGGAAGAGCCAAGCTAGCAAGTGCGAATGGATTAAAGATCATCCAATATGCGTTCGCAGACACTGAGGTCGACTACACTTTACTAGCTAAGTACGGTGAAATCGTCGGAAAAGAAAAGATAGAGAAGAACACACCAATATTTGAGGCGAATACAGCGCAGTCATCCGACTTGTACCACAATCTGCTGCAGGACTCAAGTGGGAATACAGTTGAAACTTTAGTTGCAGGAACCCCATCAGGTCCCAACGGATCGGATGAGTATACGATTCAAATCACTCCCACGAATTTTACCGGTAACCAAAACACTTTGTATTTCACTTTAATATATAATACAACGCATCTGTCGTTTCAGAATGGTGGAGCATTGGGATCCCCAAATGTGACCAGACCGGTTGGTGATTCAGGAGGAGCATTAGAAGAAGTCGTATTCAATGCCTACAATAACACCAATGCCTTCACTTTGACTTTTAAAGACAAGGATCCCACGGGTGGTTCGAGACAATCTAGTTTCCAATTGTCAGAATACCAAGGTGCTTCAACCGGAACAGTTTCAATCACTTTGAACCCATAACAGGAGTTTTCGATGCCATCGAAAAAATATTTTACATCTGATAAACGTCAAGACGGCGTGAACTCTTTTTTGAACCAAGTGATTGACGTAATTCAAGAAGATATTAGTGGAAGTGCAACAAGAAGAAAGTATCAAACTTTCGTCACAGGCGGCATTGGGCCAGGTGTGACTAGTTCTTTGTATCAAACAATTTACGATCAGGATTTCACGTTACAGACAGCTAATCCGATCGCAGACATGACAGTTGGATTGTTCTGTGATCAGGTAAATTCAGATCCTCGACAAAACCTCGTCACTATCAATTCAGAGACCGGTTTTTCTAAATCAGGAAACGGTCAACTTTTATTTGATACGAAACACACGATGATGATGCGGGAAAAAGTTAATTTGTATCGACAATATGCAAAGCTTCTTTTGGACAATGCTGATGCACCTTTCGCTTTTGTACAAAATCCTTCGAACCCTACGCTACCGGAAGGGGATTGGGCTGCTTCAGATAAAATCATGGACGCATGTTTATTCATAAACATCAAAAGACTGTTCGCAAGAGATTCCATACGAAAAGAAACGTTTGGTTTAAGACTATATGAAAATGCTCCTAAGTGGTATGACACAGCTTCTAGTACAACGACCAGCCTATATGCTTCTGGATCTGATGGAGTAGACGACGATTGGGATCATGGATACCGCGTAGACACTGGAGCAGACGAACTTCAAGTACCAACCTCGGGAGTACCAAACACTGCGGCTTCAGCTTATGCTGATACGGACAGTGATGGAAAGCTCGATTCCCAAGAGGCTAATTTATTTGGTACGACGGTTGCCTCTTCTATAGATGGTGTTAAAATCATCGCAGACATCGGTGCCGAAACCAACACTTATTCTGGGCATGCAGGTGGATGGGCATATCTTAAGCATGCTGCAGCAACCGAAGAACACGTTGGCATTATATTCTACGATGCTGGGATCATCGTATTAAACTTAGGCGGAAGCACACAATACTCAGGTTCAAATTGGGGAAGTGGCGCTACCACTATCGCAGCTAATTATGCTGGGGGTGTAGCTGGCAAAGGCGATGGCGGCGAAGGCCAATATGCTTCCACCTCAGGTTTGGTCGTACGGCCCGTATTCTCACCAAGGGATAGAATCAATGGTGTAATTAACGGAATGGTGTCTTGGACAGATACTACTAATCCTATCGCTGACGCAGCGCTTCTGGGTCTGCCTGCTTCTGATATATCAAATGGTAGAGTTCTGATAGGTTACGCACCTGATTCAGATGGTACAGGTGCAGGATCACAGGCTGCACAAAACGGGCCTGAAGTGAACCCAAATGCAAGATTTTACCCAGATCTTTTGGTATCTGCGTCAATTGACGATATTGTCGATCATATAGGATTCACTCGTTTCTCTTCTGGGTCTTTGACAGCGTGCGCATTCCAGAACCAAACGAAGATACAATCATCTATTTTCTTCTGCCGTGCGACTGCTTCGCAATTTAATGGAAGCACGAATCCAACGTGGGAAGACGGGAATGGGCAATGGTTGTTATCAAATACATCGAACTCTTCACCATATACGTACATTACAACTGTCTTATTGTACGATGAAGAAGAGAAATTGGTCGCAATCGCTAAATTAAATAGACCCATCGAAAAGAATAATCAGTCTGAGCTGACCATACGAGTACGCCTAGACTTCTAGGAGGAAACTATGGCCATACAAAGGGTCGAAGACAAGAATAAACTTCTTTCAAAAGTCGAATTACATCCTAAGAGAACGTATATATCGGGCTCTTGGGGCGTATCTGGCTCAATATACGTATTTCCCAATAGGTCTGAAACACAAAAAGATAATATCGACGAAAGATTGAACATGTGGCCCATTGTAGATGGCACTGCTGAAGATTATGATCCAAATAGTCCGCCATTGTCCGAATCTTTGATCATTCGACCATATTCAGGAGATTCGCTAGAAGCGAGACGCCTCGAAATATATGCTGGTAATTTCAATAAGTTCGATCAGAACCTTTCAGACGCTGTGTCTTGGGAATATAAATTTTACGATGTATCCGGTGCCGTTGTAGCTTGGGCTGCAGCAAATCCATCAGAGACCGTCCCATTCGATTACGACCCAGCTTCCGGATTGGACTTCTTCTTTGCTAGTTCTCTAAATGCTTGGGTGTCAGAAAATCCTACCGGCATCGGAGTTGACGACTACGTAGAAGTTTATTCTCCGTATGATACTTCTACACCTCAATACACTTTGACTTGGACATCTAATTCGAATTGGCAAAGATCAAGTGATGGTTCAATATACAACAGATTGCCAGAAACAGACAGAGATTTTGCTGCACTTAATTATGAAGTACCTCTGGCTCTTCTTTTCGATGGTGCCGATCCTGAAACGGCTGATCATGCATATAGAGCAGAAGCTGCACATCAATACAATCAAGGAAATACGAATTATTCGTTAGGAAACTCGAGCTTGACGGGTGGAAATCCAGAGCTTTTTCAATTCACCGGTTGGAATTACGAAACACAAAATGGGTATCCTGTGCAAACAACGACCATCACTTCCAAAGAAGAGGTCAATGCGTGGCCGCCAGAGATAGAGAAATGGCAGTCTAATGTTATCACTAATTACGTAGTGAAAGGATATTCAGACCTTTCGATGCATCCAAGAAACAAGACAAAGAAATTAATTTCATTCGAGAGAGCTAATTACGATTATTTTTCGCCAGGATCGATGAAACAAAGGATGTTATATGAGGCTACGAAGAAATCGAGACTCTGGGGTGAAGGCTGGTGGGCTAACAATGATCATTCGCTTTCGCTTTCTAATTGGGTCGATTCTAGCGGTAATACACACAAGCCAGCCTTGGTATACCCAAACGTTGATAATCGATATGTCTTAGATTACTCTCAAAGTGGTGTTTCTTTTAATTTAGAATTTTGGATCAAGCCCGATAGAATGCAAGGTGACATAGGTTGTGTTTGTCAACTCCACGGAAACTACGCAGTGATGTTAATTCCAGACGGCACATCGACTGTGAACGGTTTGCCAACTAGCTTTAGTGTGTCACTACGTACTGGTTCAGCTGCCAACGATTGGAGTACGATTTCTAACGATATAGATTTTAGAGAATCTAATGGAACTTCTGGTGTTTATATATCAGATCCTTACTTAAGCGTAGACGAATGGTATCATGTATCTATTCGATGGGGACGTAATTTCAACAATGGCCAAATGACAGTGTATCTTAATAATGTTGTTATCGATGAGTTTGATGGAATTAACGGGACTGTCAATGGAATAGCAAGATCCGGATTGATCGATATATCTTATCAAGCTACCAATTCTGAGAACAAGGCGCTTTTTGTAGGAGGATATCCAGACGAAGTCTTGAATGGAACAACGCAGAGAACGATTTGGAAATCTTATAGCGACACACAAAGAGGTGTCACTTGGCCAGATGGTGCATCCGGTTCAGATGCGATAGATGCAAATACTGGTATGTTAGATTTCCAAATCCGATATCAACTTAATTCAGAATTAACTGAGTTACGTTGCTGGAACTATCCTAGGACAGAATTGGAAATAGGACAACAATGGACGAGTAGATCGTCATCTAATTTGAATTTGCTTTGGTATTTTCCTTTCTGTTTCGATGCTGATCACGAGCATTTCGAAAGAAAACCTCATTTAGACCCTGGTGAATTAGATTTAACCAATGGGCTTTCTAATATTAGTATAACTGAATCCTTAGAAGATATATTTTATGGAAACTCTGCAGATATATCGTACGATTCGGACGATGGAGACGATCATCAAAAGACTCCTTATTGTGAGAACTGGGGATATATCGCTGGAGTGCCCTTCGTAAATGTTGGATCTCACATCAAAGAATATGTGTATGGCCAAATAGGCGTCGTGATTGGTTTTCCAAAGATGACAATCAGAGATAATAATGTCTACTACGATGTAGAAACAGGTACCGATACAGTGAGTTTTGAAATCGATAAGATCAATTATATCAAAGACCATTGGAAAGAATTAACGTGGCTACGATGCTGGAACTCCATGATTCTACCAGCCACTGTTCCTTTGAAATCTTTTAATAAAAACGTGATTTCGAGTGATTCTTCGAAGAAATCGTACTATTATTTAGATTCACCAAGCTGGATTTCATATGAAGATTACAGAAACTTAGATTACGTAAGCGTGAGCGAAACTGGCACCATTAGCTACAATGATGAATCGAAAAGCAAAAAAATGTTTTCAGATGAACGTTGGAGGGAAGGTGAAAGAACATTCGCAGATCCAGAAATTATCAATAGCAACAGTCAATTTAGTCCACCTATCGAAACCGACGTTTTATATTATAATGTTGAGCCTCAGATCAACGAAGTTATTTATTTAGAAGACTTAGTGAACAATGGGATAATAACTGACTCAGACACGTTACCTCCTTTCTCTCCTGTGATCTCGATCCCTATAATTTACTATGGAAACGCTATTTTAGAAGGATCCTTCGTTATTAAGACCACTCTGGCAAGTGGAAAACATCTCACTATAGTGGATAAGAAAGGCGTATTATACGTAGCTAACAAAGATGGTGAGCCTACTCATGCAAAAGTAGGCCAAATAGATTATAATTTCGGCTATCTCGTTATCTATTCTCATCTTCTGACTGACATCACTTTAGAAGAAACTAGTTTAGAATTTCGAGGAGACAAAAACCTTCATGTCCTACAATTTGACGTGAGATGTCCTCCCGGTCTAGGTAACGAATCTAAGAATCCAAACTTTCAAAACTTACGTCCAACATCGAATGCTAACGAATCAGATTCTGTGGTTACTTATATATCTACAATTTACTTACACGATGAGAACCTTAATGTTATAGGGAAGGTTAAATTAGCACAACCGATACAGAAACGTGAGGAAGACTCATTCCTCTTTAGAGTCAAATTGGATTTTTAATGATTATTGGATTAGATGCATCTACAAGAACAGTGGGTATTTGTATACTAGATGAAAAAGGTGAGATTGTTCAAAATTATTTTCTGAAATTAAAGAGTCAGAAAGAATTATGTACGAAAGGAGACGTGCTCAAAGATGAATTTGAAAAGATTCAGTCCAAGTACGATATAACTAAAGTCTATATTGAGGACTACGCACAGAAGATGTCTAGAGGAACTTCTAGTGCGCAGACTATTACGAGGCTAGCAGCGTGGAATGGAATCTGTCAATACTTGTCCTATCAAGTCTTCGGGTGCCATCCAGAGATGCTGAATGTCGCTAGGGCCCGTAAATTATTACAGATCAAAACACAATCTAAGAAGAAGGCAGGCAAAGATGTCAAGCAACAAGTTTTCGAATGGGTCACTGACCATCTTAATCCGACATGGCCTACGAAGATACTGCAATCAGGTCCTCGTAAAGGCCAAGAAATTATCATAGACGAGGCTTATGACATGGCAGATGCATGGGTCATCGCAAAAGCCGGGTATATTTCACTAGAAGGGACATAATTAAACCTCGTAGGGGATATAGCAGAGTCTGAGCCCCTTCGTACAATTGTATTCAGTTCAATTAAGGAGAACAAAATGAGACTTACAAAGAGACAACTTAAGAGAATCATCCGCGAAGAGTATTCTCGATTGAAAAGACGTGGACTTATCAGAGAAAGCGCAGTTTGGCAATTTAATCCTGAAATGGGAGAGGACGGTCAAGATTGTGAAGAGGGAACTCCCATCGAAGCATGCGCCGCTACTTGGGTACAGTATGCTATCGATTCGTTCGGAGAAGGTGTTATCGAAGAAATCGGTGATTTTGTCAGACCTTCATCACGCGGTGGTGGAAAGGACATCATCGATATGTCGCGTGACGAATCAGACGCAGGTTATGCCCTCGGAGAATGTTTGGAAGGCATGGACATCAATGGTTCCGGTAATTGGGAACGCAATGCTGCAGCAGACGCACTGGCCGATGCATTTTTGAAACGATACTAAGTAATTTGTAAAATGGAAATGAGTACATTACTATAACTTTATGTACGAATCTAAAATCAAATTCTTATCACGAGTCTGGCCGAAACATCAAATCACTTCCGGTGGCAGAGAATTCAAAGTTCAATGCCCAAAGTGTGGCGATCCATCTCGGCCAGATAAGATTAAACTATGTATACGTCTAGACAACGATCTATACCACTGTTGGGTTTGTGACCTCAAAGGTCGGTCAGTTGCTCGTCTTATTCGTAAGGTGAAACCAGCGCTGGCCGGTTCGTATCAATCACAGTTTGGCCAAGTCAAATTTTCAGAACACAAAGAAGATTTCGTCAAATGCGAACTTCCAAAAGACTTCAAACTTGTTATGACAAACTTACACGATCCAGATGCGAAAAGAATACGTAGATACTCTCATACACGTGGGTTATCAGATATGGATCTATGGAGATTCCGGGTGGGTTATTCTGTCGCACTCAGGCGACGTATGATACTACCTTCCTTCGATGAAAACGGCAATTTAAACTATTGGACAGCACGAAGAGTGGATGACAATCCGGATTATCGATACCTCAACGCAAAAGTGCCAAAGACACAGTTCATAGTGGGCGAACTGGATCTTGACTGGAGCCAAGAGGAAATCGTATTAGTCGAAGGACCATTCGATCTTATCAAGTGTAGTTTACTAAATGCTACGTGTTTACTTGGGAGTACATTGTCCGAAAATAGCGAACTATTCCGGAAACTTATCACTTATCCAGAAAGAATCGTACTTGCAATGGACTCTGATGCGAGACAGAAACAAGATAAGATAGCTTCGCTTCTAATGTCATACGATAAAGATGTGTTCTGGGTGCCACCACCTGAAGATGGTTACGATTGGGGCGATATGAACCCAGAAGAAGTGTACGATAAGATGCAAGTCAAGTATCAGTATACGTCTTCAACGAAGTTAATGAATATGATTAATGACCTGTAGTATAATTAACTTCGTAAT
>Ga0181568_10001842_pt1 | contig 19297 bp, 28 predicted proteins | sample 101ome_20_FD_133758 | JGI IMG/M metagenome (GOLD analysis project Ga0181568, IMG submission 133758) | Coastal salt marsh microbial communities from the Groves Creek Marsh, Skidaway Island, Georgia - 101404AT metaG (megahit assembly) | ecosystem: Environmental > Aquatic > Marine > Intertidal...
GCATTTGATCTAATTCAACAAACAGATGAGCCAATTATCTCCCAAGATATTGCTGTCGTTACCATCGACGAAGCAGCCATTGAGCAGTACGGTCAGTGGCCTTGGAAGCGAGATGTCTTAGCAGATGTAATTTGGAGACTTCGAGAAGCAGGTGCGGGTATTATAGTACTCCCTGTTCTAATGTCAGAGCCTGACAGGCTTGGAGGCGACATGGAACTTGCTCAAGCACTTGCAGGCAATGGTGTGGTTATTGCCCAAACAGGAACTACATCAGGAGTAAATCGCAATGCAGTACCAAGAGGTGTAGCCAAGATAGGTGATCCAATACCATTCTTGTTTGAATGGCCTGGCATGCTTGGACCTATACCCATGTTGGGAGACAATGCAGACGGAGTAGGCGTACTGAATACTCCAACAGAAATAGATGGTGTTGTTCGTAGAATACCACTGATAATGCGTATAGGTGAAGACACCTATCCTGCTATTTCAATTGAAGTTATAAGGACAGCAACAGGTGCTCCTTCTTACCAGATTAAGGCTAATCAAGGCGGCGTAGAGGCAGTAAGAGTTCCGGGGTATCCAATCATACAAACCGATCCTAATGGACAGATATGGTTGCGTTGGAACAAACAGTTTGAAACTGTTTCTCTATCAAATCAAGACCTAAGTATTGTTGAAGGCAGAACAGTTATAATAGGCGTAACAGCAGAAGGCATAGGAGGCATGATTGCAAGTCCAACTGGACCACAGTACAACTATATGCCCGCGGCAGTCTCACTACAAACAGTGATAGACGGAGACCAGATCCAGAGGCCCTATTGGGCATTTCTTGCTGAATTAACCGCGACCTTTGTGTTGGGCATAGCTCTTGTTTTGTTAGGACGATTCGCACCTTATTGGTTGGCAGGATCAGCTATAGTTGTGTTTGTGGGAGGTCTTGGCTACGGTGCTTTATATGCTTGGCAAAATTATTTGTATCTATTAGATGCAACAATGCCTATAGTAGCAGTAGTAATAGTAGGTTTACATGCAGTTTTTGCAAGATTTGTCCTAGAGTTTTTTGAAAAACAAAAAATTAAAAAACAATTTGCAGGATATGCTTCACCTACTGTAGTAAGACTGCTACAAGAAAATCCTGCACTTATAAAAGAAGGTATGAAAAAAGAAGTTAGTATTTGTTTTTCAGATCTAAGAGGCTTTACACCTTTGGGTGAGAGTTTTGGGGATGATGTAAAAGGCTTAACAAAAATAATGAATGGGTATATGGATGCTATTACACAACCTATACTCGATGCTGATGGAATGGTTATAAAATACATAGGTGATGCAAGTATGCACATACATAATGCACCCATAGATGATCCTCACCATCCTAGAACAGCAATTAAAACTGGATTGTCTATGTTAAAAGCTGTGGAGAAGTTTAATGATAAAATCACTGCTGAAGGAAGACCTCCCGTGGGTATGGGGGCTGGTATCAATACTGGACTTGGATACTTGGGAGAAATGGGAAGCACCGCAAGACACTCGTACGATGTACTCGGAGACGCAGTCAGCACAGCCGCAAGAATTGAAAGCAAATGTAAAGAATACGGATGCCTTCTTTTAGTAGGCGAAAGCACCTATGAAGCAACCAAAGACGATTTCTTCTATCTTAAAGTAGATGATTTACAAGTCAAAGGTAAAAGTGTAGGGCTTTCTATCTATACAGTCCTAGATGGAATGAATGAACATGCTGACCGTAAAAGTCAAAGTATGCACAAGCAAATGCATGAAGCATATAAATCACAGAAGTTTGATGAAGCAATCTATATATGTGAAAGACTAGCAAGACACTTTGATGGTAAAATGGAAAATTACTACAAAATGTGGATTGAACGTTGTGAGTATATGAAAACACAAGACCTTCCAAAGGATTGGAATGGTGTATTTATAGCATCTTCTAAATAATTAAAACTAACAATGTGATAAGACTATAAGTCAAATAATGAAAGAATTGATCTATAGCTTGTATACGCCAAAAAAGTTTTGACTGTCTATCTATTGAAAACTTTTTTACAGACCAACTTTTTGCAAAGTCAATCTGCCAGTGAAGAATATAATCTAAAAGAGCAAGTGCCAAAGCTAGTGTCCAGTCAGTAAAAAATATAACAATACAAAATGTTAAAACACCATGTTCAATATAATGTCTTTGACCGTTGCCGAAATAATTTGATTTATTTACTGAACCATGAAATGTTTGCAGAAACAAATCTGCAAAAGCGTGTTTCCATAATAATGCTGTAAGTAATAAGAGTCCTGTCACAAGGTATTTATATATTTAAATTATGCACAGAGTAAAGGTGAGTCCTATAAGTAAGCCAATTGTTAAGCCTATTCCAAAAGCACAAAACAAATCGCAGTGTGTCCAGATTTGATTCATGCCAGGGGTCTTTCTAAACTTATCCCAGGATCTTATTTCATTTACTGTTTGAGTCATCACACTTACAATCATAGCAAACATCGTTTGCACACTTTGGGCAGTCTTTACCACAGTGGCAATTATGACCGCATGTCTTACATTCTTTATTTGTCATTGGTTTCTCCAGTAGAATCAAAAGTTTCTCCTGTTGATCTATATTCATCAACAAGTCTTTGTAGTTCATCTTGCCTTTGCGGATTTAATTTTGCCCTGTATTCAAGTACCATTGAAAGTTTAGTGTTGAGCCTTATCATATCGTTGTCTAACATTCTGATACGATCTACCAGTTTGATTAAGGTGCTGCTGGCTTCACCTATTTTAGGTTGTATTTCAGTTGTGACCCACTTCCATACATAGTAAACAAAGTAGCCCAATCCCATTGCGGCTATTATAGGAAAACCGTACTGATTAATTGCTTGAACTAATTCATCAGTCACGTCTTGCGTCCTCCTTGCCCTCGTTAGCCGCAATGCGATCGATGTTTGGGCGAACATTTAGAACATAACTTAGTAAAGCATCAACTTTGACTAGGTCATTGTTCATTGTCTGAACGCGATTGTCTAATGCTGAAATAATATTTTTTAACCCGTTGACTGATCCAGTCACACCAGCTAGAATAAATTTTAGTGTAAGAAACACAAAATATCCTGCTCCTAATGCACCTGCTATAGGGAAGCCCACTTCCCCAACTAGAGTTAAAAATTCCATAACATAAACGCCCCCACGCTCTGCTATATGTATTTACCAATTAGTTTAAATAAAATGGTTGACATTGCTATATATTATGTTATTATATAGTATAACCCTTAAGGAGAAAATAATGATTGAAGGATTTAGTCCTCCATGTGTCCATTTCCGAACTCGTGTACGTGACGAGTCTATCGAAGGACCAAACCCATACCGTTGGGAAACAGTAGAAAGCAATTCTTTATTTAAAAATCGCAGAGTTGTGTTGTTTAGTTTGCCCGGCGCTTTTACACCAACTTGTTCAACTTACCAATTGCCTGGTTTTGAAGAAAACTATGATGCAATCCGTAATATGGATATAGATGAAATCTACTGTATTTCAGTAAATGATGCATTTGTTATGAATGCTTGGGGTAAACAACAAAACATTAAAAATGTTAAACTTATTCCAGATGGATCTGGAAACTTTACACGTTATATGGGAATGTTGATTGGTAAAAACCATTTAGGTTTTGGACAACGTTCTTGGAGATACATGTGTATACTTAATAACGGTGTTATTGAAAAATGGTGGCAAGAGCCAGGCATCAACAATAACGGAGATGATGACGACCCATACGAACAAACAACTCCAGATAATTGTTTGTCTTATCTGCAGAGCAAGTAATGGTTGAGTACGAGTATTATGATTGGTCTTATTTGATAGGGTCAGACTCAAGACAGCAGATGATCAAAGATATTGATGCTGTAATTGACAGAGGGGACTATTGGAAAAATAGTCCTCCCTATCAGACCAATATTAACATATTCGGACTAAACACAGAAGACTGGATTAATCTTAAAATGAGCTTTATCTGGTCTTGTTTTGCTTATATGAAAACAGAACGTCAAATTAAAAGTGTTAAAAGTTGGGCATATAAAACTAACATAGAAACACAAGAAAATAGAGACAATTATTGGCATCAACATTTAAGAGATGGCAGTACAGTTCTCAGTGGTGTGTATTATTTGCATGTGCCTCTAGAAAGTAATCAAACAACTTCAGGAACTGAATTTGCACCTAATGGAGTAGAATCAGGTGACTATGAATTTGCTGGTTCTCGAACAGGCAACTGGATTATTTTTCCAGGTAAAACTTGGCATAGACCTGGCATATTAGATACACAAGAGTATAGATATATTGTAGCTGCAGATATGGAGATATAAATGGCAACATCAGAACAAAAGAAAGAACTGGTTGAGGAAATCAAAGGTCCTCACTATTACAGAATATCAGTAAGTGGATATGGTGCAGAGACTGCATACATAAAACTTAACAAGGAAGCATATGACTTTTGGAAACAAAGCCTTGAAAGTGGAGATGGTGATTGTTTACATTATGTTCTAAATGCTGAAGATAAGAAACCTGCAGATGTAAATGCAGATGAAGAATACTCAGACATTAATGGTGCAGACATTCCACGAGAAGCAATGTTTCTTCATGAGGATGACGACAACGGAGGCAGTTCTTGGTATGAAGCACCGAATGAGTTTGATCATGTATGGGGTGTTGCTTCGGACAGTGCATATATCAATATTGAAAAGGTTGATAGCACAGAGTACAATGCAAAACACTTGGAAGACATAGTCGAAAACGAAGACCTAAACGAATTTGCAAGTCGGGTATCAGAAGAAACAGATTGGGAAGTTGAGCTTACCGAAGGACTCAAAGACGGTAGCAAGTATGCCAACAAAGGTGACTATGTGCTACAGTTTATGAGTTCTGAAAAAGGTACTTTTTTTGACGGCATTTTAGAAACACCAGGTTTGATCGATCTAAAGAAACTAAAGTTTACAATTGATGAAGCACCAAACGGAGAAGATACACTGTTTGATGTTAGTTATGATGGTGAAGAAATTGATAACCAAGGCGGTGACACTAACGGCAAAGGCTACAGTGCATATGTGTGGCAAGAGTAGGTTAAATACAGTATGACAGACAAACCAAAAACTTGGACATTCAAAGCAGAAGAAATTTTTGAAGAGATTCCAAAAGACCCAAAAAATGTAGTGATGAAAATACCAGATGAAGTTGCCCAAACAGTGGGCATTAAACCTGGTGATAAAATTAAGGTTTTGGTAGGAGATCAAGGCACTATCAAAATCGAAAAAGTTTAACCGTTTTGTTTGACTTTTAGATTAGATCGTGTATAATAATATTATTACTTAGGAGATCTATTATGCACATAGAAGTTTTTGGTGGAAGCAAATCACAAAAGAAACATACCAAAAAAATGGTAGAATTTTGTGTAAACACTTTAATGCCAAAGATTAAAAATCTAGATATCACAGTATATCTTTCTAAGCCAAAAGGTGCAATGGGGTTTTGTCTAGAATTAGATAAAAAAGAATTTGAAATTGAAGTTGATAAAACTCAACCTTTACGCAAAGTTTTAGAAACAGTAGCCCACGAAATGGTTCATGTCAAACAGTATGTGAGACGGGAACTGCATCCTGAGAAGCATGTTTGGCTAGGTAAAACTATTGATCCTGATGATGTGAGCTATTGGGATTTACCTTGGGAAATTGAAGCCCATGGTAGAGAAACAGGACTTTTTATCAGATATTGCGAAACTAATAATTTGGCAAAATATAAATGGACTCAGGAGTAAATAAATATTAAAAATATGCCTAAATATGAAAATTGGACTAGTGTAGAAGCAGTAGACAGAAGTCTACTAGATGCTGACGTACACTATCTACATGGTGAACTTACAAATGAAAATGTAAGTGAAGCTATAAAGTGGATTCTAAGTGCTAACCTTACAAAAAAACCTAAACGTGTATTAGAACTTTATATTAACACACCAGGCGGCGACTTATACGAAATGTTTGCACTGATAGATATAATGAAAACAAGTTATCATCATATCAGCACAGTTGGAGTTGGCGCTATTATGAGTGCAGGCTTTTTAATATTTGCAAGTGGTTCACAAGGTTATCGTTATATTGGTAAGAACACAGGTATAATGAATCACCAACACTCAGATAGTTTAGATGCCAAGATGCATGACATAAGAGCACAAATGAAAGAGAATCAAAACTGTGAAGCAAGATGTCTACAGATTCTAAAAGAAGCAACAGGCATGACAGTACAAGAAGTACGTAATAAATTTATAAAAAATCCTAGTGATCAATACTACACAGCCAAACAGTTAATAGACTTAAAAATTGCAGACGATATTTTATAGGTTGACAAATTACTTAAAATATACTATATTAATAACATAAGGCAACAACAAAGGCAAAAACTATGATGGCATTTCAAACTAAAGATCGTGTACCACTTAAAACTGTTCCTACACAAGAAGCATTGGCTGTAGCATTTGCGGCATATCGGATTCGTAAAGGCTATCAAAAAGACACACGTAGATACAGTGAAGAAACCCCTACGGAACATTCTAACAAAGAGATGGTTAAATTTCATTTTGCCGTAAAGTCTGCAAGCTATGTAGATCCGGACTTCAAAATGTTCCAACCAACAGAAGAAGACTTTGCCGCAGTAGAAGATGCTCGTAAATGGATGAAGCGTTATATACTGTTAGGTCTTGGTGAACTTGATGAATTCAAAAAAGACATGATCGACAGTGTATCAGAAGATACTGTCAGTGTAAACAATCTTGGTCGTGTTGCTTTTATACCAGAATTTGTTAAACGCGACCGTCATGAAAATGATCTTACAAAAGAGATTCGTGTAGAGTATCGCGACAGTCAATATCTTGGCAAAGAAAAAGATACTGTAGAAGGTGTCATTAAAATACTTGACCAACGCTACAGTGAACGATGGGAGAGTTATAACTACACCGCAGTGCTTGATGGCAATCTTGTTAGTTTCATGAACAAGTTTGATCATCCTGTTGGTTGTATGAAACGTATCAAAGCAAAAGTAAGATCACATACTAAGAATCGCTTCTTTGAAGCAAATGAAACACGTCTAAATTATGTAAAACTATACAAGGTGTAGTGATGATTCAACTTCAAGGCAAGTTGCCTCGCAAGATTATGGTTGCTGTTAGCGGCGGAGTTGACTCAATGGCCGCACTAGATTTCTTACGTAGAAATCATGAGGTAGAAATATTTCATTTTAACCACGGCACTGAACATAGTAAAGTTGCAGAAGATTGTGTGCGTAGATATGTGCAAAAATACGATTTGCCTTTTCAAATCCGTGGTATTAGCAAAATACATAAACCTAAAGGTATGAGCCAGGAAGACTATTGGCGGCAAAAACGCTATGCATGGATAGACATGTTTGCTGATAATCATTTACCTGTAATTACATGTCATCATTTGGACGACTGTGTTGAGACTTGGGTTTGGAGTTCAATGCATGGTACAGGTAAAATTGTGCCTCGCACAAGAGGCAATGTCGTCCGTCCTTTTCGACAGACTCGGAAACGTGATTTTCAACTGTGGGCAGACTTAAATAATATTGAATACGTTGAAGACACAAGCAACACTGACACAAATTATATTAGAAATTACGTAAGACACGAAATGATGCCACATGTGTTGCGAGTTAACCCCGGCATCTATAAAACTATTAGCAAAAAGGTTAAAGCGGATGACGGAACCAAAAGTTGTAAGTTTTGAAGAAGCACTAGCAGATGATGACTGGGGAATTATTATAGGCAAGGACGGAACTCTAAAAGGAATGTTTATTCCTGAGGGAAGTGATGAAGAAGAAGTGCCGGAAGTAATTGTTAAATTATGTATTCAATACTTTGGAATTGATCCTACTGAAGAGGTGACTTTACACTAATGTTAAATCAAATACAGAATATACTAACCGTTATTGGACTAATTTCACTTGACAATACTAACAAAATATCTTATAATAATTAATAATAAAGGAATGATATGAAAACTATATACGATGATAAATGTTCTATTACCTGTACTGACAAAGATCAGGTAGTTGAAGCTGAAGTTATGGATTTTAGGCCTAAGCAAAATTTAACAGTAGTTTTGGCTAGTAATAAAATCCATATGAAATATAATGGTCGTTTATATGTAGGCAATGCAGTAGGCATGGAGTTTACATCTAAAGGACCAGAAGAACATGTAATTAAACAAGGAAGAGGATTATAATGCCTAACTTAGTTCCTGTAGTGATTGAAAAAGAACAGCGTGGCGAACGCAGTTATGATATATATTCGAGACTACTAAAAGACAGAATTATTATGCTTGACACAGATGTTAATCAAACAAGTGCAAGTTTAATAGTTTCACAGATGCTGTTCTTAGAAAGTCAAAATCCAGACAAGCCTATTAATTTTTACATTAATTCACCAGGTGGTAGCGTGACAGCAGGTATGAGCATTTATGATACAATGAATTTTATTAAGTCGCCAGTACATACTATTGTTATGGGCATTGCCGCAAGCATGGGAAGTTTTCTTGCAAGTGCAGGCACTAAAGGAAAAAGATTTATTTTACCACACGCAAGGCATATGATTCACCAGCCATTGGGTGGTACAAGAGGACAGGCAAGTGATGTTGAAATCCAATACAAAGAATTACAACATTGGAAGGACACACTTACTAAACTTTATGTAGAACACACAGGTAAGGACTATGCTACACTTGAAGCAGACATGGATCGTGACAACTTCATGAGTGCCAAAGAATCAGTAGACTATGGACTTGCAGATAAAATTATGGAGAAACGTTAATGCCTATTCCAGAAAAGATTATTATTCCTGCATCTAAAGATCCAAGCACAAAACACTTTTGGATTAGTATGGCTAAGAGTGGAGTGCGTATAGCAGGCTGTCTTATTGCTCTATTTACAGGTAGTGTGGCTTGGTTAGCAGGCGGATTTCTTGTAGCTGAGATTTTAGGTATCGCAGAGGAAATGTAATATGACCGTTGTAGCAGAAAAGGTTGCTGAATTAAAAGGCATACCGACTCAAGAAGATTTGAATAAACAACTAAGAGAAGGCACTTTGATAGTCACCTTCAATAAGTTAAATGGAGACGAGCGGGTAATGACCTGCACAAAAAAACTGGACCTCATTCCTGAGGACAGTAGACCTAAGACAGATAAAGAACCACCCAAAGGTAATGTAAATGTCTGGGACTTATCAGCAAAAGGATGGCGATCATTCAAATATGATCGTGTCACAAAAGTTATATCAGCATAGGAGAAACAAATGAAGTTCCGTGAAATATATTTTCACACTGTTGCTATTGCACTAGGTGCAGGATTTTTGACTGGATTTAGTGGAGTAGCATCAGCTCAGCAAAATGACATTCTAGAAATTAGAGACCATTATAAAACTGTAATTCAACAAAATCCCTACAAAGTTGAAGTATGTAGAGATGTTGTAGTATCTGGAGATAAAACTGGAGATACTTTGAAAGGTGCAATCATTGGAGGTATTATCGGCAACAATGTAGGTGATATTGAGAATGGAGGTGCTGCAGGTGCAATTATTGGCGGTTTGCTAGGACATCAAAACAGCACTGCTACTGGAGGCACAAAAAGAACTTGTTCAATTGAGACTAGATATCAAGAAGAAAGTCTTGAATTATATAGTCATAGTTCAATTACATTTTTAGCCGATGGCAAGCAATATACAGTGAAGTTCAGCAAATAATGCTACGGAGGGTGGGCAGGACGGTAATGCAGCGGATTGCTAATCCGTACTACGTTTTTAAGCGTAGAGTGGGTTCGACTCCCACACCCTCCGCCATTTTGTTTGTTGTTTTATGTTTTATGGCAAGTTGTCATCCAGTTTTTGCTCAAGAAAATTATTATCAATTTTTATCAAAATATGTACCAATTAAATACGAAGGATACTATTGCAAAGATTATAGTATGAATGCATACTATCTTCCTAGGTCGAACAGTATTACACTTTGTAAAGATAATATTGTTAATAAGTTTGGTGTAAATGCAGAAAGCATTATGATCGATAAACTTTTACATGAAGCAGTGCATTTAGCACAGGATTGCAAAGCTGGATTTCAAAATGCAGAGCTAGAATCATTACAAGAAGTTAAATACATTTCTGCTAAGGTCAAAAGACTTTACAAGGAAAAGTATCACATAATAGAAGCTGAAGCAAACAACATCTATAAAAACACAAGATTAGTATTTGATTTAGTTTCTAAATATTGTGGGCGGGTATAGTATAATGGTATTATCGCAGCCTTCCAAGCTGAGGATAGGAGTTCGATTCTCCTTACCCGCTCCAGAGCTGGCATAGCTCAGTTGGTAGAGCAACTGATTTGTAATCAGTAGGTCCGCGGTTCGAGTCCGTGTGCCAGCACCATTAAGGAAGTGACATGGAAATAATTTGGCACATTTTGTTAACCGTATGTTTGGGTTCGACTTGTATCGAACAAGACGTTCAACGGTTTGACACTAAAGCAGAATGTGATCAAATGCTAAAGGTTTACATAGATATCCCAGCAGACGGTGATTGGGATACAGTGCAATATGAATGTAAACCAGTTGGTTCAACATCTACTTAGCCCCGGTGGTGGAACGGTAGACACGCTGGTCTTAGGAACCAGTGCTGAGAGGCGTGAGAGTTCGAATCTCTCCTGGGGCACCAATTTTTTTTACTATTTTGGTAAAAAAGAGGTTGACATTATAGTAATAATTTGCTATAGTGTATACATAAGCTAAAAACTTGTAGCTAGAGTTTTTATATAGTGCAAGGAAGAGGCGTTTACCAGAGCGTCGAACTTGACTGCTTAGGGGTGGTACCCAGGCTTGGTAGTAGAAATACGCTGAGTCACATCGCTCTACCGAGCGGAAGTAGGTTCCCTGGTTATCAGAATGGCATCTGTGGCGAGGGGTTGGAGGTATAACCGAGTCCTCCCTATAATTGCTTATTTTTAAAAAGGCTTATTCAAGAAATTGAATAGGTCTTTTTTCTTTTATAAATACCATTAGAATGTTCAAGGCCGTAAAAGAAATAATATGGCATCTCACATGCACAAATTGTAATAACTGGTTTACCTATGCAACAATGGAAGACAAGTTATGCATAGATAGATTTTCCTTCCATTGTCCGCACTGTGGCAAACAAGGCGGCGTTAAAAAAGAAGTTGACAAATAATCAATTTTTTTGTATATTAAAATGACTGCGTAGGTGTAGTGTCAACGGTTTAGCACGACAGTCTCCAAAACTGTAAGTCAGGGTTCGAATCCTTGCACCTATGCCAACTTTTTATACCAATTTAATTGTTCTTGTCTAGTTTTATTTTTTGCTAAAACTGCACCTATGCAACTGCCCGGATCACCTGGGTTGGGTGGCACATATACATTATCCCAATGTCCTTGTATTTTATCAACTGCATCTTTGTTTAATGCTCCGCCACCCGCTAATGCTAGATGTTTTGAATCTGTTTGTACTTTTGTCCATATACTTAAAACACTTACACAATATTCAAAAATATGTTGTGTAGCTGCCGCAATATCATACATATCCTTTTGTGACGATAATTCAGGTCTCCACCACATACAACCTCTGTGTAAGTTGTGTCTCAATTTGATCTTTTGAGGATTTCTTTTTTTATGATCTACATCTATAATTTCTTTCATTAAAGTTGATGCTAATCTACTAGCCTTGCCCTTCTTTGCCCACTGGCTAACAAGATATTCATCACGTTGTGCCTGTAAACCCATACGTTGTGTCATAGCACTATAGAAAAGTCCAAGGCTATGCGGATAACCTTGACTGTAAATCTTATGTAATTTATTGTTCTTTCCGTGCCATACAGTTAGTGTTTCAAACTCGCCTATGCTATCCAAACAAATGACAGCACAATCATCATGAGGTTGAGTGTAATAGGCATATGCCGCGTGAGATAAATGGTGTTGTGTATATTCAATAGGAGCATTTATATCCCAACGTGCTAGATAATCTGTAATGTTATTTTCTTTCAATAACCAACCTTGTCCTGCCCGCCATTGACGAAGTGTTTTTAAAAAAGGACGCTCATACCAAATAATTTTGCTAGGACTTCCAAAACTTTGTTTAGCGACTTCTAATTGTGTCCAATTAGGATTTGGATCATTTGGTACATCTGAAAAGTCTTTTGCCAAACTAGCCCAAAGCAATTTATTCTTGTCAAAAACAGCCAAACTAGCATCGTGACTATTTCCTACCATTCCCCAAATTATCATAATTTATTTCTCCAATATGTACTATTTACTTACTAAAAGGTTGACAAACTGCTGTTGTGATTGTATAGTAAATATATAATTAATAGTGAGAGGCACAAAATGAGAACACAACCGCAAGATATTATAGCTAAACTTGAAGCAGATAATTCACGTTTAGGCAAAGAAGCAATACTTAAATCAGCATATGAAGAAGGACTACCTGAATTTTTTGAAGGTATTACAATGGCACTTGATCCACTTGTCACTTTTGGAGTAAAACAAGTTGCAGTCAAGGATGAAGTGATATCTGCACAAGGTTGCGAATGGAAAATTTTTAAAGAACTTGCAGAAAAATTAATTGCTAGAGAACTAACAGGACATGCGGCACGAGATGCTATTAACCTTGTAATGAGTTCAGCAACATCAGAACAGTGGAATGGTTGGTATCGTAGGATCCTTATAAAAGATTTACGTTGCGGTGTAAGTGAAAAAACAGTGAACAAAGTAGCCCCAGGTACAGTGCCTGTGTTTACATGTCCACTTGCACATGATAGTGCAAATCACGAAAAGAAAATGGTAGGCAAAAAGCAAATTGAAATTAAACTAGATGGTGTAAGAGTAATTACTATTATACGTGGCGATAAAGTAGAAATGTTTAGCCGTAATGGAAAACAGTTCCATAACTTTGGTCATATCATTTCAGAGATTGAAGAAGTTATTGCACAAAAGCCTGCTCCGTACGATCTTGTGTTAGACGGTGAAGTAATGAGTGCAAACTTCCAAGACCTTATGAAACAGGTTCATCGTAAAGACGGCAAGCAGTCAGATGACGCAGTTCTACACTTGTTTGATATGTGTCCACTTGCAGACTTTCAAAAAGGCATTTGGGACAAACCTCAGTCATTTAGAAGTCAAGCAGTGAAGGCTTGGGTAGAGCAGAATGAAAGCGTTTTAAAGCACGTACAAGCACTTGATTGGGAAGATGTGGATCTAAGTACACCCGAAGGACAAGAACGCTTTGTACAGCTTAATAAAGCGGCTGTAGACGGTGGATATGAGGGTGTTATGATCAAAGATGTAGATGCTCCTTATGAATGTAAAAGAACACATAGCTGGTTGAAAGCAAAACCATTTATTGAAGTCACACTAGAGGTAATTGAAGTTGAAGAAGGTACAGGAAGAAACGAAGGAAGACTCGGTGCTGTTGTATGCACTGGGAAAGATGACGGGAAAGATATTAGGGTTAATGTTGGTAGCGGATTTACAGATGATAACCGCACTACTTATTGGAATAGCAGGGACGCTCTTATTGGTCAACTTGTAGAGGTTAGAGCAGATGCTATTACACAAAATCAAGATGGTACTTATTCGCTTAGGTTTCCAAGGTTCAAAACGTTCCGAGGATTTGAAGTCGGGGAGAAAATCTAACATAGTCCGTTGGGACTTAGAAAGAGAAGGATAAAATGAAAGAATTTGTATATAATGCGTGGACCGTTGTAATGGATGACAAACGCAATCCACTTAGTAATATTCCAGATCTGCAGGTAAGGCATGTGATCATGCAGGTGCTTGCTTGGATGTGGTGTATTGTGTTTTCAATGTACTTGGGCAGTATTACTGCATTTGGTATCAGTGCAATCGGACACGTTCTGTTGATTGGTGCTATTGTTGTCACTGTGGGAACATTTGAAACAGCCAAACGCAATCCTGGTGTTTTTAGATTTAAAAAAGGATATCACACATATGGTAGACAACGTGGTTATGTTATCTATCATGATGAGCAAGGCAATCCTAAAAAGGTTGAATTAGATCCCAAAGACCCTGGCGGCGAACACGCTTAATCCAAAAAGTTCTTGACTTTTACACTTTCTAATATATACTGTATATTTTAGTAGGAGAATAAAATGGCACTTACTGCACTAAAAGGTGTAAAGACCAAACGTAAACAACCTAGAGCCGCCTCACGTATTAAACGCGGAGCCAAACTGACTGAACCTAGTTGGGAAGGTTGGGAAGAAATGACAGGCGAGCAATTCCATAGAGCTAAAGATGCCGCAAGAGCATGGTACTATGAAAACTTTAAGCCGCAGGATTTATATCCAAGTATTTGGGTATATATGAAAGAACAAGACTATTCCAAAGAAGATATCAAAAACGCAAAGTCTGCACCAGCGCATACACTAAGCATCACAGCCGCTATTGTAGCTAAGATGCTACTGCGTGGCATGCCTGCCTACAACGAAAAACATGCACAATATTGGGAAAGCCTTCCTGGCACAATGGGTGAACTTGCTCCTTCCACACAATTTCTAAAAAAACGTATTGAGGCTGCCATCAAAGAAGGCAGTGGTGTTGTAGAAGAAAAGAAAGAAGAAGAAAAAGAAAAAAAGAACGTGTATGTGCCTAGTATTCAAGAACGCATATTTGAACAGGCTAAAAAAGCATGTGAGAAAATAGATGATTGGTTAGAGGATCATTATAAGCCAGATGTAAAATTTAATCCAAAAGGATTTGATGTTAAAAAACACTTCAATGAATACAAAGTCACACAAGCACATGCAAGAAAAATAAAGGATTTTTATCAAGAAGAACTTGCTGAATATAGAGATGTGTTGAATATTCCTACTGCTGGACAGTTAAAAAAGATGGACGAAAAAGAAGCTGATCTTTGGGAGCAACTCAAAGAAGGTTATAGCAATATGACCAAACCAGAAGTAAAAGAAATCATATCTGCATTAGAAGTTGTTATGGATGCTTGTGATTTTGTAATTGAACAGTCTAAGGCAAATCGCAAAACACGTAAACCTAAACCTAAAAGTGCAGACAAATTAGTTGCAAAGTTAAAATACAAGAAACAAGACGACAAGTATAATATTGTAAGTTTTAATCCTATTGATGTTGTAGGAGCCAATGAAGTATGGGTATTCAACTGTAAAACAAGAAAACTTGGAAAATACGTTGCAAAAAATATTGACCCATTAGGTGCTGGCAGAGAAGGCAGTGGCTTGAGTGTTAAAGGCACTACTATTACACAATATAACGAAGCAGAAAGTATTCAAAAGACACTGCGTAAACCAGAAGAACAGCTCAAAGAGTTCAAAGGTGCTGGCAAAGTAAAACTACGTAAATTTTTAGAAGAAATTAAAACTACAGACACAAAACTTAATGGTAGAATAAATCCTGACACAGTGCTTCTTCGTGTAAACTGATAAATATTAGTATGAGCATACAAGATATTAGATCAGGTTTGACAGCACTGAGCGAAGCTATTGATACTTTGCAAAGTGCTCCTGCACCCAAAGTAGAGATATTAGATCGCGAATTAAGTGGTAATAAAATTAATGGTGGTATGATCACCAACTTCAAATCTGTAGGTATAGTTGATGAAGCAAATAAAACAGCACTTACAGTACACAATGATGGTATAACAGTCAAAGCAATAAACGTACAGCAAATTAATAACGAATTAACTATTAATGGTAATTTAGATGTTAATGGTCATATACATGCAACAAGTTTACATGTAGATGAAGTATCTGCTGATATTAGAAACGAAAGAACGTCTTCATTAGAATTTAGGGCTGAGAACGGAGAATTAAACGGAAAAGGTTTAATTTGGAGTGGAGAAGATTATACCAAACAATTAGTATATAGAAATACTCCAAACAGAATTTGGAGTAGTGAAGATATAGATCTTAATCGCGAGAAGGTGTACCGTATTGATAACTTAGCAGTTTTGACTTTAGAAAGTTTAGGAAACAGTGTTGTCAACAGTAATCTTCAAACAGTAGGAACTTTACAAGGACTACATGTTGAAGGTAGAATGAATATTGATAACTTTGTTTATTGGGATAGCGATTCTGAAAGATTAGGTATAGGAACTGATTCACCTAATGGTATGTTAAGTGTGAAAAATATCGATCATGAATTCGTTATAGATAACACAGAAGATAAAAAGTTTAAACTAGGCACCTGGACTACTAGTGCATTACAATTGATTACAGATGATACAACAAGGTTAGAAATTGGCACTGACGGAAATATTGCTGTGACTAATAATTTCTCTGTTCAGGGCAATCTCGGCATCGGTGTTAAGAATTTTAGCAGTGATGTATCTCTAACTACATCTGGACCTGTAAGATTACAGAATAAAAAATTTGAAACTGGAAGCTCTATTCCAAACTCAGGTTCTTATGTTAAAGGAGATATAGTGTGGAACACAAATCCTCAGCCAACTGGCTTCGTAGGTTGGATCTGCGTAAGAGCAGGTACGCCAGGCGATTGGAAGCCTTTTGGTCAAATAATAAATTAGATAGATCTATTACAATTTGGTGGTATGCAGCGAAAGTTTTACCTATTGTAGGTATACTTATGGTGTCTATTCTACACTTTTTAAATATTGATAGTTTGTTAGATTATATTTTAATTATGATAACTGTTGTATTTCTAACATCAAGTATTGTTTGGTGGTGGTGGGTTATGCGTGTAGTCAAAGACTTCAACAATATTATCAATACAAGTATTACCAAGTTTGATGACATTGCAAAAGAGATTAAAGAACTAAAAAAAGAGTTCAAAAATGTACGTAATCGGTAATGGCGAAAGTAGACTTTTAACAGATATTTCTCAGTTGACTAACACAGTTGCCTGTAATGCAATGTGTAGAGACATGTATGTAGATGATTTAGTTTGTGTTGACAGAAGAATGGTCGACGAAGCACACAAAAAATACAATAATAATTATAAAAATTTATATACCAGGCGTGACTGGTTAGTTGGTAGAGAATCTTATGAAAATCTATACGAAGTACCTGAATTACCATACAAAGGCAACACTAGACCAGATGATAGTTTTAATTGGGGTAGTGGACCATATGCAGTATTAATTGCAGCAAATAAAAGTGAACACATTAAATTAATTGGTTTTGATCTATACGGTATTAACAATAAAACTAATAATGTTTATAAAGACTCAGATCATTATAATGATTCTAGCAAATCAGCTGTCGATCCTAGATATTGGATTTATCAAATAGGTGTGTTATTTCAAGTTTTCAAGGATAAAAAATTTACAATTTATAATAAAAAAGATTGGATTTTACCAGAATCCTGGAATAAACCAAATGTTTCACTTGACAACATAAGTAAACTAGTGTAATATTAGTAATATTAAGGACTTGGCGTCAACCCTTCTAATTCTGCCGCCATTATTATATAGGAGATAACAATGGCAAAACATTATAGTACAAAAACATACGGACACAACATAGGCTTATCAGCAGTGTTCCGTCAACCAAACGCAGATCATTCACACTGTCATCTGCTACACGGATACAGTCTAGCATTTAAATTTACATTTGGATGTGATAAACTTGATAACAAAAATTGGGCAGTAGACTTCGGAGGACTCAAACCTTTGAAAGCGTGGCTTGAAGATAGTTTCGATCACAAAACATGTGTAGATATAAATGATCCACACAAACAAGACTTTTATGATTTACAAGATAAAGACTTGTGTGAAGTAAGAGAGTTTGACGGTGTTGGTGCAGAGAAATTTGCAGAACATGCATTTAAATTTGCAGACAAACTTATACGTGAAGCAACAGACAATCGTTGTTATTGTGTAAGTGTTGAATGTTCAGAACATGGTGCCAATTCAGCAATATACGAGGCATGACTTGGGAAAAATTGATAAAACAAAATTTTCTAAACAGGAAATACTACAAATGCGTGACGAAAAACGCAGGCGCAAACATGGCAAATTAATTAATAGATTATCTGATAAACAGCAAACCGATAAGAATATTCTTGTTTTAAAACACGGACAAAAATATTCAGTAGATTATGTTAACAAAATGTATAACATGGTTAGCAGGCATTGTACCTATCCATTTAAAATGCATTGTTTAACAGAAGATGCAACTGGATTAGATAGCAATATTAACCATATACCTTTACCACCATCATTACAAGTAAATGGGTGGTGGTATAAACCTTACATTTATTCTTCTGAACTTCCGATTGAAGGAACTATATTATATTTAGATTTAGATATGGTGATTGTAAATCGTATAGACAGACTGTTTGATTATTATCCTGGTGAATATTGTATTATAAGAGATTTTACACGTGCCATGCGTCCTGGCTGGGAAAAATATAATTCTAGTGTTATTAAGTTTCAAAAAGGACAGTTAGACCATGTGTGGAAAAAGTTTAAAAGTCAACACTTACATATCATGAGGAGACATTTTGGAGATCAGGATTATTTGTATGAAGAAACGAGAGACCAAGCAAAAATATTTCCTGATAATTGGGTAAGAAGTTGGAAGTGGGAAATTAGGAGAGATAAAACTTTTAAACCAGGAGCTACAAGAGGTAATAGAGAATTTGCAAAAATAGAAGATATTTCTGCTCCAGACGATTGTTGTATTGTGGCATTTCATGGTGATCCAAATCCTCATAAATGCAAAGACCCATATATCATAAAAAATTGGATTTAACTTGACACATTTAAAAATTTGTAGTATTATATGAGTATGATTAGACGTATAGGTTTTGCATGTAAGTATATGCATCCAGACCAAACACAGAAAAAGAAAGTACTTGAAGAAATTCAGCGACCGCTAAATACTCGTAGCACAACAGTACAGTGGCTGAACAGACAGACACGTGATGTTGCTGAAGAACGCTTGTGGGATATCATGGTCCACAACATAGCGTCATACAAGAGGTTGATTGAATATGTGGGAAGCCTTGAACCTGAGCTTCGTATGGTCCGATTGGGTAGCGATGTGCTTCCTGTTTATACCGAGCCTACTTGGTGCTATTACTGGCGCAAGTCTGATGTACGTGATTACGCCGCCAAAGAATTCGCAAAAGTCGGTGAAACGGCAAGAGCCCTCGATGTCCGATTATCGATGCACCCAGGCCAATTTACTGTACTTGCAAGCGACAACGAAGAAATAGTAGAACGGAGCATAGAAGAA
>Ga0181568_10001844_pt1 | contig 19282 bp, 10 predicted proteins | sample 101ome_20_FD_133758 | JGI IMG/M metagenome (GOLD analysis project Ga0181568, IMG submission 133758) | Coastal salt marsh microbial communities from the Groves Creek Marsh, Skidaway Island, Georgia - 101404AT metaG (megahit assembly) | ecosystem: Environmental > Aquatic > Marine > Intertidal...
AAAGAGACCGATTCGCGAACGGCATTCATGCCGCTTTCCGCTCCAATACCCAGGGCCGTGGCCTGCGTGTAACCGTCCGCTCCGACCCAGACGGCATTGCCGCTGATGGCGGCCGGATAGGCGAAGTAAAGGAAGGCCCGACCGGTCAGCGCAGGGTTGAGAAAATTCTTACCCGTGCCTCCGAAGACTTCCTTACCCACAACAACGCCAAAGCTGATTCCCAGAGCGACCTGCCACAGAGGAATGGTTGGTGGTAAGGTCAGGGGAAAGAGCATACCTGTAACGAGAAATCCCTCGTTGATCTCGTGCCCGCGCAGGGTCGCAAAAAGTCCCTCCCAAAGGCCGCCAACCATATTACATACGAGGAATACCGGAAGAAAATAAAGCGCTCCGTGTAGGATATTGGCGATGAAACTGGAGGGAGAGTAACCGAGTCCGATAATGTCCATAACTACGCCGCGCCAACCTCCTGCCGTCGAAAGGCCCATCTCCTGCATCGCCAGGTTGGCCTGATAGCCCGTATTCCACAGGGCCATAAATATGCAGGGGACTAAAGCGACAACCACCGTTATCATCGTGCGTTTGAGATCAATGCTGTCTCGCACGTGCGTCGGGCCGTTTGTCACTCTTCCCGGCGTGTACAGAAACGTATCAGCAGCTTCATAAAGAGCATACCCTTTTTCTAAGGGACCCCCCTTGTGAAAAAGCGGTTCGGCCTGATCCAACAAGTCTCGCAGCAGCTTCATCTTCCTATTTTATCCTTCCAATTCGATCTGTTCGAGATTTTTCCGCAAAAGCGGTCCGAATTCGTGCTTACCTGGACATACAAACGAACACAAACCCAAATCTTCCTCATCCAGTTCTAACGCGCCCAATAGCTGGGCTTGCTCCGTGTCTCCCGTGATCAGAGAGCGAAGGAGAAACGTGGGAACAACATCAAGCGGCATGACGCCCTCGTAGGAACTGATCGGCACTAACGCTCGATCACTGCCTTCGGTAGAGGTCGTAAAGTTGAAAAGCTTGCCGGGAAAAAGCTTAGAAGCGAAGACATTCTTAACAGAAAACTTGTCAACACCGGGCTTTTGCCATCCCAGAAACTCGCGCTCGCGCCCCTCGGCCAATACCGAGACTTGCAAGTGATAGCGCCCGAGAAAGTCGAATGGACCAGCAGCGGCACGGCCGGATAGAACCGACCCGGAAATGATGCGATTCTCGCCCGCTCGTAGCTGACCGCCTGTCAACTCGCTCAGTTGAGCGCCCACGCGCGTCCGAATAAGGCGCGGACGTTCTACCTGCGGACCGGCTAAGGCGATAGTGCGCTCTACGGAAAGACGGTGAGTCGAAAACAACTTCCCGACTGCAATAACATCCTGGTAATTGATGTTCCAAACCGTTTTGTTTGCACCCACCGGATCCACGAAGTGAATGTGCGTCCCGGGCAAACCGGCCGGATGTGGACCAGCAAACTCAACCTCTTGGCCTCCGCCGCCATTAATAGACGCACCCGGTGCCTTACACAGATACGTCGGCCCATCGCTTAATTTGCTCAGCAATTGAACGCCCAGCGTAAAATCTGCCTCGTGCCCGGCCAGAACAACCTGCGGATCGGCAGACAGCGGATTGGTATCAATCGCTGTGACGAAAAGAGAGTGTGGCGTGCTTTCCGGAGAGGGAACCTTACTAAATGGACGAGTCCGCAGTGCAGTCCAAAGACCGGAGGCAACCAACTTGTCGCGCACCTGCTCGCGGCTGAGTTGATCAGGAGCAATTTCGGAGAACTGTTCGAACCGCTCTTCGGCATCACCCGACAACGCGATGACCACGGATTGAAGAGCGCGCTTAGCACCGCGATTTACTGCGACAACCTTTCCACTGCCAGGAGACGTGTAGCGAACACCCGGGGTCTTCTTGTCTTCAAAAAGCAGCTGTCCCAGTGCCACATCGTCGCCCTCTTTGACGGCCATTGTCGGCCTCATGCCGTTATAATCGGAACCGATTACGGCAACCTGGGTTACGGCTGCGCCTTCTTCAATCGTCTGTTCGGGCGCCCCCGTAATAGGTAGGTCAAGACCCTTTTTTACTTTTATGCGACTACTAGCCATAGGTAGTGAGAACGATCCCCCCTGAGAAAGGGGCCGCACAGAACGACCCCGGAGCGTATGCGTGGGCTTATTTTCGCCAAACTAAGCGACCTAGTTTAAATCCGTATTCTCTGTCTGTCAAGGCAGATAAATCACATACGAGCAGCAACAGGCGCTGTCTGTGCGTCCGCTCATCTATGGCCTATATTTGGCAGGCCGACAGCACGTCCATTTCTGCTTTTCCCACACTATAGAGAAGATATCACACTCATTGGAATAGACAATGGTAAAACAGAGTTTAACCGTCATATTGCGCCACATGACTTTCCTATGGCTGGCAGCCTCTATCGGCATGAGCCATACGGCCTCCGGACAGACGTACCTCATGGACCCCGTGTATGTGAGCGCCTCGCGCCTGTCTACAACGCCGGGAACCAGCAGTCGACTGGTGGCCGTACTCGACAGTGCGGCGATTGCACAGACGGGCGCACACAGCATTGCCGAGCTTATTCACGCACTTCCTGGCGTTCACGCGCGCACTCGGGGCCCGCTGGGCGTGCAGACCGACCTAGCTATGGCGGGCGCGACCTACAGCCAGGTGTTGGTGTTGGTAGACGGTATGCGCGTAAACGATCCACAAACGGGTCACCACACGCTCAATCTACCCCTCAGGCCACAAGACCTTCAGCGCATAGAAATTGTCTACGGAGCGAGTTCAGCAGTGCATGGGCCCGATGCCTTCGGTGGGGTTGTCAACCTAGTGCCGCGCTCGACGCCTCAGCGCAACGCGACGCTGTCAGCCCTGTGGGGAGATACTAAGAAGGACAGCGACGTCGCCGCTGTAGCACAGAGTGCTTCTATTCGCTACGGATGGAACAGAGCATGGGGCGACCTATCGATCAGCGCGGGAAAAGAGCGCTCAGACGGCTATCGCGATACAACAGAATTCGACATTGACCGCCTGTTTGCCCAGCTACGCCTGCCGCTTAAATCTGGCGAACTCAAGCTGAGCGGCGGCCTCGAAGACAAGGCCTTTGGCGCGAAGGATTTCTACGCTCCCTATCCCTCCAAGGAATGGACCAGAGCATGGATCGGAGGTGCGCAGTATCAACGTCGCTTTCACAACAATCGGCTGCTCAACAGCCGCCTGTTCTACCGCCGACACCGAGATCGCTTTGTGCTGTGGCGAGACAACCCGAGCGCCTATGAAAATCGCCATATCAACGAAACCGCAACCTTGGAGACGCACCTACTGCAACCCTGGAGAGGAGGACAAATCCTATGGGGAGGCGAATTGAGCTACCTTCGGATCGACAGCAACAACCTAGGACTACACGCCCAGCAACGGGGCGCCCTGTTCGCAGAATCGTCTCACCCCTTCGACAGAGTGGTGCTCAGCACGAGCGCACGAATCGACTATAGTAACACCTATGACACGGAGTTTTCGCCCTCCATACGCATGGCGTATCGAATCAAAACGGGACAGATCTTTCTGGGCATCGGACGCGCTTTTCGCGCTCCCTCCTTTACGGAACTTCACTACACAGATCCCAACAACGTTGGCAATCCGTCGCTCAATGCCGAGCGCGCCTGGAGCTACGAAGCCGGCACTGAAGCGCGTCTATGGAAGCACCTGCATATACAGGGCCAGACCCACCTGCGCCGCGAGAGCAACCTCGTGGACTATATCCGACAGACGCAAACGCCTCCGTGGCGAGCGCAAAATTTGGGACAAATACGCACCGTGGGCGCACTCCTCAACCTATCTTACCGGCGTTGGAATGCATTTGCGCCATCAGTCAGTTACGCTTGGAACGACAAAACGCGCAGTCTAGCGGAGGGACTCGAATCCAAGTATGTCTTCACACAGCCGCACCAGCGGATTGGCCTACTCTTAACCCATCGGGTTACCAACGGCACGTATGCGCGATGGACGTATGACTTTCGACAATTCAACGGGGGGAAATCATACGGCGTAGCTCGCGTAACGCTCAGCAGGCCCATGCTACAGGGTCAGATCCGTTTGCGCGTCGACAACCTGACTAACACCCGATATGAAGAGGTTCCAGGCGTACCGATGCCGGGGCGCTGGTTCACAGTAGAAATGGTTTCGGATCTGTAAAAAGCGGCTTGCTCCTGCACGTGAGCCTGTATATCATTTGCCGACGGGCCGTTGGACTACTTGTTCAATGCGCTACTTGCTAAATCGGATAGATAGTCGGCCGCACAGCAACGGAGAAAATAAATGCGCTCTCATATGCGAATCTCATCTGCCCTCTGGGCTCTCTTCCTACCCCTTATTACAGCGCTCCCTGCGCTCGCACAGGAACCGGAGCAAAACAGTTGGATTCAAGGACGTCTATCTGAACTCGACTCCATACTGGGCGGCACCGTTGGTTTCTTAGCTTCCATTCTACTCTTCGACTTTGGCACGGGCGTGCCGTTTATCGTGGGCGTGCTGCTTATTGGCGGCATCTACTACACGCTGTTTTTCGGCTTCTTCTCCATACGCGCTTTCGGTCACTCCATCGACGTAGTGCGCGGCTTGTACGACGATCCAGATGACCCGGGCGAGATCTCCCACTTTAAGGCGTTGACCAGTGCACTCTCTGCCACCATAGGCTTGGGCAATATTGCCGGCGTCGCCGTAGCCATTGGCACGGGCGGGCCCGGCGCATTGGTTTGGATGATTATCACCGCCATCTTCGGTATGTCGTCTAAGCTTGCATCCTGTACGCTCGCCATTATGTACCGCGACATTCACCCCGATGGACGCGTCACCGGCGGGCCGATGTACTACATAGAAAAAGGCTTAGAATTGAAGGGGCTTAAATCACTGGGGCGCGGACTCGCCATCCTATTTGCGCTGCTGTGTATCGGAGGATCCATCGGTGGCGGCAACATGTTCCAGTCCAATCAGACGCTGGAGGCATTGGGCACGCTCAGCCCATTCTTTAAGGAGTACAATTGGCTTGTTGGTATGATCCTAGCCGTCTTGGTGGGCATCGTCATAATCGGAGGTATACGCCGCATAGCCGGTGTGACCTCTCGGTTGGTGCCCGCTATGTGCCTGCTGTACGTCGTGAGTGCCCTATTTATCATCCTGTCGAATATCGGACAGGTACCCGCCATGTTCGCCCTAGTCATCAGTCAGGCCTTTAGTGGCGATGCCGTTTACGGCGGCGTGCTTGGCATCATGGTGACGGGGATCACGCGCGCGGCCTTTTCAAATGAGGCCGGTATCGGTTCCGCCGCAATAGCCCACTCTGCAGCCAAAACTGAAGAGGCAGCGCGCGAAGGGATCGTCGCAATGATTGGCCCCTTTATCGACACCATTGTCATTTGCACGATGACCGCGCTCGTGGTCATGTTGACGGGCGTATATCAAGACCCGGCCCTACAGGGCAAGGGTGCTGAGATGACGGCTACGGCCTTTGGCTCGGTCATACCAGGAGCCGAATACGTCTTGGCAATCGTCATCTGTCTCTTTGCCTATTCCACCATGATCTCTTGGGAATATTACGGAGAGCGCGCCTGGGAATACCTCTTTGGTACTGGGTCTATGATTGTCTTCCGCCTTCTATTTGTATTCTTCGTCTTTGTAGGCGCGGTAACTCAACTCAAGAACGTGATAGACTTTTCCGACCTCATGATACTCAGCATGGCCTTCCCCAATATCATCGGCGGCATCCTCCTAAGCAGACAAATTAAGGAGCGACTCAACGAGTATTGGGATCGACTACAAAGCGGCCAGATGAAGCGATATAAATAGTCCGGATCACACTAATCCTGAACGGTGGGGAGCGCATTCTTGCACTCCCCACTTTTTGTTCTATTATCAGCAGATACAAACGCCCCATTTCCTGCACACCCTGTCGCTTTCTATCGAGTTTCACACATGACACGTACAGTCTGTTTTCTCGCCCTCTTCTTGCCCGCCGTCACAGGAGCAAGCGAACTACCGCGCATCGGCATTATTCAACTGCAAGAGCAGTCCATATCGCATCAGCTCAATCTCGACGGCACGCTCCATCCCCATCGCCATAGCGCGCTCTCATCCGAAGTCAGCGGTGTCCTAATCAGCCGACGAGTGCAGATCGGAACGCGCGTCGCACAAGGGGATACGCTCCTGCAGGTAAATCCGGAGCGATATATGCTGCGGCGAACGCTGCGGCGCGCTGAATTAAACGCGGCACGAAGCCGTGCGGTACTGGCAGAGCAAACGTGGCAACGCGTGAACCAACTGTATAAAAACGATACAGCAACTGAGGAAGAGCTGCAGCGAGCTAAATTTGACAGAGACAGCGCCCAAGCACAGAAAAAAGCAGCGAATACGGCGTTAAAGATGGCCCAATTGGATCTTGAGAAAACCGTATTGCGCGCGCCGTTCGCAGGCGAAGTCGCAGCCATTCACGGGGAAATTGGCCAAACTATAGCAGCGGGCCATCCACTCGTAGACATAGCCAGCACTGACACCCTCATCGTGCGCACAAGCGTCTCTGCTAGACAAGTTCAATCGTTGGAAGAAGGGCTCCCGGGACTCGTGACACCCAGCGACGGCAGCGCACCGTTTCAAACCATTCTGCGCTCCTATACACAGGTTGCCGACCCCCATTCCCACCGCTATCCCGTTGAATTAGAAGCCCGCAATGATGCCCGTCGCTCGTTTGGCGCGCTAGCGTCGATTGAGTTGACCACTCGCAGGGTGATTCGCGGCGTTTTGGTCAGCGAAAACGCGTTGCGATCGTTCGCGGGAACGACCTACGCTTACGTGGTTGAAGAGCGAGAGGGAAACGCATTCCTCCGCCGACGCGCCGTCTCGATAGGCCTTGAACTACCAGACGGTCTCTTCCTGATATCACAGGGAATCACCCCAGGCGAAAGAGTTGCGGCTGGAGGTTCACTCATGGTCGATGGGCTGCAGATACAGCCGGCCGATGTCCGCATCCTCACAGCTGAGACCACCCCGTGAAGTCTCTCTTTCGCTGGGTAGTTTCCAACCCTCTAATCGCCAATCTTCTCAGCGCCTGCTTTCTACTCGGAGGGACCGGTGCATACGTTACAATGCCTCAGGAATACCTGCCGCCGGTCAACCTCAAGTGGCTACTGGTCGTCCTGTCCTATCCGGGAGTATCTGCGGCCGACATAGAGAGGCTGATAACGCAACCGGCAGAAGAAGAGCTGGAAAAGATAGACTACGTAAGCCAGTTCAACTCGATTTCTAGCGAAGGTGCCGTCGAGTTTTCCATGCAGTTTGAGGATATCTCATCGGATGAATTCGAACGACAATACCAGGAGACTCGGCAGGCGATCGATCGGGTCAACCTACCCGACGCTGTGTTCGATCCATTTTATATCAAAATCAAATCATCCAACTTCATACCGCTGGTTCAGGTTGCTCTGAGCGGTGACTCCCACATTACATACAGTCAGCTACGTCAGCACGTTGACGACCTGCGCGACACCATAGAAAATTTCTGGGAGGTTGATCGCGTCTTTCTATTCGACGATCGCGAGCGACAGGTCCACATCCAAGTTGACCCGCCGCGCGCACGCGAACTGGGCCTATCCCTAAACGACATCAGCGCAGCCGTGGCCTTGCAAAATGCCGACTTACCCGCCGGCACTCTTCAACTGGGGCAATCGGAGTTTCTCGTTCGGCATCAGGGCCAGTTTCGCAGCCTGCAGGATATTGAGCGCACCATCGTGTCGCGCGACCCTCAAGGCAATCACGTTACGCTCGGCCAGGTGGCCGCAGTCGTGGATACTTACGCGCGCGAAGAAGCCCGTTCGCGGCTCGAAGGACGACGCAGCATTGCGCTGGGCGTGACTAAAAAAGACGTCGGATCCTCTCTGGATTTACTCGACAAGATCCATAGCCTCCTCGAACAATCAAAGCAGATGCTGCCGAACGGCATGTATATCGACTTGGTCAACGATACTTCGATTCGCGTGCGAAACGCGCTGGTCAACTTACAAACCAACGCGTTGGCCGGCGGAGTCATAGTAATCGTCGTGCTCTGGCTCTTTATAGGGTGGCGCAACAGCATTCTGACTGCCATTGGTATCCCGATCGCTTTTAGCTTGGCCTTCATCATGCTGAAAGCCATCGGGTCTTCGATCAACGAAAACACGCTATTCGGTCTCGTTTTGGTGCTGGGTATGGTCGTAGACGATGCGATCGTCGTCATAGAAAACGTCTATCGCTACCTGCAGATGGGCTATGAGCGTTCAGATGCCGTTATCACCGGCACGCAAGAAGTGCTGTCTCCCGTCCTGACGTCGACGTTGACGACCATTGCCGCCTTCATGCCGCTGGTGCTCCTGCCCGGAACAATCGGCGAATTCCTCAAGGTCGTGCCCATTACCGTGAGCCTAGCCTTGCTTGCATCTCTCGTCGAGTGCTTTCTCATCCTACCTTCTCACATTGCCGACTTTGGGGGCGGCCAACAAAAGAGCCGGCTCGACGGGACGATAGGACGTCTAACGGAGCGCTACACTCAACTCGTATCAAGTATCCTTCCCTCTTGGCGGCGCTATGCCGTGGCCATCGGCGCTCCCGCGGCGATCCTCGTTTCTGCGGGCATCGTGTTTCCCCAGTTACGGCAAGAGCTCTTTAGTTCAGATCCGCAAAGCTACTTCGCCGTCTGGTTGACTCTGCCTGAGGGCACTGCGCTGGACGAAACTGACCGCCAGACTCAGCGACTTGAATCTGTGGTCCGCGCAATGCCGCCGGAATACACCGCGCATATTGAGCGAGTCTTAGTAAACGTCGGCGTGCAAAACACGGAAAGCCGAACGTTCACCCGGCCCAACTACGCGGAGATCATCGTCGATATAGAAGATGGGTCAGAGGTTAAAGAACGCCTAGAGGGCATGGTCGGTTACATGCGCCAGGCCGCCGCCAAGATGGGATATACACAGGAAGAGGTCCGAGTTAAGATTATCGAGAACGGACCTCCCAAAGACTATCCCATCGAAGCAAAGATCCAAGGCGATGACTTTGCCACGCTAGATATCATTGCCGAACAACTCAAGGATCGGTTGGCAAGCTATCCGGGCTTGATCAACATTGGCGATGACTACGTGCCCGGTAAGGGAGAGCTGACATTCCAGCTCAGAAGAGCAGAGGCCCAGCGCTTGGGCTTAACTTCGCGCGACGTTGGTATCGCCCTGCAGAGCGCGTTGAACGGACAGCCAGCAGGCACCTTCAACGCAGAAGATGAGGAGCGCCCCCTGCTCGTGCGCTACGCGCCCTCTTGGTTCACGTCCGGCAGTCGGTTAGAAGACATCGACGTCCGCACGCCGAACCGCGACTTTGTCCGCCTCGGTTCGGTGGCAGACCTGCGCAGAGACACCGGCTTCAGCGAGATTAAACGCCGTGATTTCCGCCGCACGATTACCGTCTTTGCCGAGGAGAGCGAGACCGGTGCTGCGGCCAAGACGGTAGAAGACCTCAGCGCATACTTTCGGGAACAAATCGCGCCTGTATATCCGGGATACACCCTCGTTTTCGGTGGACAGTTCCAAGAGTTCAACCAAGCTTTTGACAACATAGTCCTGCTATTTGGCCTGGGTGCTATGTGCATCTTTTTCATACTTGTCGTTCAGTTTCGCTCGCTGTTACAGCCCTTCATCATCCTAATGACCATACCCTTCGCATTGGCAGGTGCCCTGGTAGGTCTCATAGCCAACGGGTACCCACTCTCGATTACTGCAATCTACGGTATGGTGGGGCTGTCGGGAGTAGTAGTCAACGATTCTATTGTGCTTATCAGCTTTGCCAACTCGGCCAAGCAGCGAGGCCTTTCCGTGCGCGATGCAATACTCGACGCAGCATCAAAACGCCTGCGACCCATCGTGCTAACGACCGTGACGACCGTGGGTGGCGTGTTGCCCATAGCACTGGGCCTCACGGGCAAATCGGCCGTCTGGTCACCGCTGGCAACGCTCATAGTGTACGGCCTGACGACGGCCACCATAATCATGCTTATCGTGATACCATGTCTATACTGGGTAGTCGAAGATCTGCGCCACTTTATACGAGAGACGCTGGGATGGAGACGCCTGGAAAACCGGCTGCGACAGACGGACTAATTTAGTCAGCAGAACTTCCCACGGGCTTGGGACGCCGCTCCTCTTGACTTAACAGGGGAGCTGTGCCCGCCATAAACTCGGCAATCGCTCTTATCTCAAACGGATAGCGACTAGCCGGATTCCACAGCAGCCAGCCGCGCGCTCCTCCATCCTCCGCCCCGTACAACTGCTCTGTGATGTACGCAGCGTCATATTTGGGAACGCGATAGTCGAAGGCCTGCACCCAAGGTCTTACCTCAACGCCGCGCTCAGCGGCGCGCGCACGCAGTCGCTGACACCCCTGGTATAGGAAGTGGTACGGATGCGCTACGGGACTCGATATTCGACCAAATCCATCTGCAAAATGAGAAGGGTACAGCATGGGCGAGACCGCATCGAGATGTTCCAGAAGGTCGTCTACGTCTTGACCGATTGTCTCAACATCTGCTCGACTTCCCCACGCCGTAACACCGAATATGTCTGCCGACAGACGCGCCCCCGTTGGCTCTAGCGCCGCACGCATACGGCGCACAAAGTCAGTTATGACAGCAGATTTCGACAGCACCTCTGGATCAAAAGAAAAAACGGCTTCCTCTATTCGGCCTTCCGTGGGAAAACGGACGTAGTCGAGTTGGATCTCATCGACGCCGAATCCCACGACCTCCAGCGCTAGATCGATCAGATATTGTTGCACCTCTGGTAGCGCCGGGTCAACCCAGTTAGGCGTCCCCCGCTCCGACCAAACGCCCGCTCCTAGGCGAGATAGCGGAGCCATTCCGGGACGCTGCTGAGCCAGCAACGCGTCGTGAAAACACGTTAACCGAGCAATCACATACAGACCGCGATCACGCCAAGATCTCACAACTTCATCTGGGTGATCGATGGTGGCCTCTTTGCTTGCTCCGATTGCGCGAGCAAGCTTCACTTCTGAAGGATAACTCAGCCTTCCAAGGCGGTCTTTCACGTCAAAAACGACGGCATTTCCACCCGCAGCAACGAGCTGGTCTACCAGCACATCACCGCGTGTTCCTCCGGCGGCGTTGGCATTTATGTATATACCATGTGCCGCTGGATGAGCCCACTGCTGGGCCCAGCTAGCGTTAGCAAAAGCGGCCATCCATGCGAATATGAATAGGAAACCGATAGAGAGATACACGAAAGAATGGCCTTTTATGCTGGTATAGGAAGTGAATTTGTAAGATAAACGATGCGTCGGAAATAAAAAGTGAATGCGTAAAATACGCTTCGAATCCGAATGCTATGGACCGGCACCTATCGACTCGACCTCCTGCGCAGATCCAATGCCCTCCAACCACTCCCGATCTTCGGCGAGATAGATTTCTTCCAGCTGCAAATCGGAGAAAGCCTGCTGCCACCGCGCTAAACCCACCTGTTCGTCCTGCTGCTCCAGGCGAAGCTGGCTCATAAATGCAAAGCGATTAAGCGCAAAGTTAAGCGTGAGCACTTTGCCTCCTCTCAGCGAAAAGTCCAGCTGCTGAACCTCTCCGCCATAGGACAGCTCAATCCAGTGATCTCCGGGCGGCAGGTTGTGTAACAATACGCCGTTATACCCCGTCTTGAGGAGTTCCAGCGTATAGCGACCGTCAATCCGCAGCTGCAAATCCCGATCGATCTGTTCGCCCAAGGGTGCTTGCACGAGCGCAAGGGAAGCATCGAGATCCATAAACGTCTCTTCGTCGATCTCGTCGCGCTTCGTCACGCTCTCAGGCGAATCAGACGGGCTCTCAACGCCAACCACTGGACGGCGGTTCATCCACGCTGCAGGCGGCAACTGCGGCGTGCGCCCTCCGTCTCGAGTCAGCGCGTAGGCGATGATATTTGTGCTCGCTCTGAGCGCCAATAAAACGGACTCTTCTCCGCTATCTTCCACGTTGAAAATAGATGCTCCCACATTCATTAAACCCATATCACTCAGCACGGCGACAAGTTGTCCATCCAGCTCAACTCCCCAGATACCTAAGGGAGGTGGCTGTTCAGCCTGCATCTCATCCTCAATGGCCTGATTAAAGGCGGTGGGGCGTTGGGCTGCGATCTGTTCGTCGACAGCCCGCGTTGGATAATACCAGCGGGGATTATCACCGACTTCAGTCTGGCTCGTTTTATCTTCACCGGGAAACCCTCCACCAAACTCGTAAAAAGCATAGTACAGCGGATGAGTAACTGGCACGGGGCGCAAGACAGCATCCTGACCGAGCATCGTCTGCAAGTGCGTTCGCATCTCGCGCAGGTAGCGATTATCGCCCTCTATGAACAAGAATCCTCCTTCGCGCACGTAGCGTTCTAGCATGGCCATTTCTTCGGGAGAAAAGAGCGTTAGCACATCGTCGCGATAGGCTATTAACCCCCCACCCTGCAGCAGAAAGTGTATTGGATCCTTGAGTAAGTTTTCCGACAAAAAATTTCGGTATGTTTTTTCGCGCACGTTGGCCAGAATAAGCGTATTGTCGCGCAGATAGCGGGTCAGCGCATCGAGTTGGCCCCGTCCGCTTCCCGCCCCGTATACTCGCAGCTGCGTAAAGTTGACGTATCCCATCAGATCGCGCCGACTCGAACGGTCTACAATCACGGCGGCATGGTCTTTATTTGCACGCGCCATATCCACGATGCGCAGCAGATCCATCGAGGGAATACCCAAACTATCTGCCAGACCAAGTTCCGACGGAGACAGCATCTTCACGCGCTCGAGAAACGGATCATCTTCCTTCGCTCCGCTGGCCACTTCCCGCAGCGCAGCGGGCGCATCTTCCACCTCAACTTCCTCAACGACGATCTGCATAGGCAGTTCGCGCTCATCCAACTCTACGGCTTCTCTATCTGCCGCAATGTACTCGAGTTCAAACTCAACGGGCGTTTCTACGAGCGGCTTCTGAACGGTATTGAGGCGGCGGGGCTTAAATAGCGGCGCAATATTGGCCAAGCGAGCGCGGAATGATTCCGTCTCCAGCTCGTCGAGCCAAATACCACGCGCCATATACAACCCTGCGATGTGCAGCAGTATGGAAGCCAGCACGCTGAGCCATATGGCCCGGTGTGTTTTACTTTTAGTCATTATGTATATCCAAATGAGATCAGCACTACGCTGAACCAGATCAGCCCCGCTAACACGGGAGAAGAAGACGCTCTCACCAGGCATCCTGTTCCCGCGTAAAGTTCGTACAGAATATATGTTAGGTGCTGGGCTTTCGCCTAAACAGAGCACATTCCGATACCGGGTTGCGTCTTTGCAAAACCTGCCGAAATTCTTATTTTGATCTGTTTGACAACGCGCTGTCTGCGCGCCTTACCCCAGAAGACGAGGACTCACGTTCGCCATGAGTGAAGAAGCGAAAGAACTAGACCTAGAACTGCGCGAATGGTTAGAATCGCTTGACTACGTGTTGGCAGAGCGATCTCCAGACCACGTGCGCCATTTGCTCGAGCAGCTTGAACAGCGAGCCCATCAGGCAGGTATTGATATACCTTTCACCGCTAACACACCCTATGTCAACACCATACCCCGTTCAGCGCAGGCAACGTTCCCCGGCAGCCGAGAAATAGAGCGTCGCATAAAGAGCATAGTGCGCTGGAACGCCATGGCCATGGTCGTGCGCGCAAACCGCGATAAAGCAGCTCCCGGTGGCCACATATCGACATTCGCTTCATCTGCAACGCTGTACGAAATTGGTTACAACCACTTTTTCCGCGCCCGCACAGGTGACCACTCAGGTGACCAAGTTTACTTCCAGGGCCATGCAGCACCCGGAATGTATGCACGGGCCTTCGTCGAGGGACGTTTAAGCGAAGAGCAGCTGAGCAACTTCCGACGTGAGCTGCAGCCCGGCGGCGGCCTTTCGTCTTACCCCCACCCATGGCTCATGCCTGACTTTTGGCAGTTCCCCACGGTTTCAATGGGACTCGGTCCGATCATGTCAATTTATCAGGCACGCTTCAACCGCTACTTGGAAAACCGCGGTCTAAAGCAGAAAGACGACGGCCGGGTGTGGGCCTTTCTCGGCGATGGAGAGTGCGACGAGCCTGAAACACTTGGCGCCATCACACTGGCTTCGCGCGAAAAGCTCGACAACTTAACCTGGGTTATTAACTGCAACCTTCAGCGTCTCGACGGGCCCGTGCGTGGAAACGGCAAAGTTATTCAAGAACTCGAGGCAGCCTTCAGGGGCGCTGGATGGAACGTGATTAAAGTCGTCTGGGGCGACGATTGGGATGCGCTGATCGAAAACGACGACAAAGGCCTGCTCATACAGCGCATGGGAGAGGTAGTCGACGGACAGTATCAGAAGTACACGGTGTCAGACGGAGCCTTTATACGAGAAGACTTTTTCGGCAAAAATAGCGATCTCCTCGACATGGTCGCCCATCTATCCGACGAGCAGATTGAGAAGATGCGACGCGGTGGCCACGATCCGGAGAAGGTGTATACGGCCTACAAGGGAGCAACCGAGCACAAGGGCGCCCCAACGGTCATCCTCGCTAAGACGGTCAAGGGATACGGCATGGGCGAAGCCGGTGAGGGAAAGAATATCACTCATCAGCAAAAGTCGCTTAACGAAAACGAACTGCGTTCTTTCCGCACTCGCTTTGGCATTCCCATCTCCGACGACGAAGTCGCAGCAGCCCCCTTTTACAGGCCCGATGAAGACAGCCCAGAGATGGAGTATATTCGCGAACGTCGCGCTGCGTTGGGCGGTTCCGTACCCAGCCGCAGCACCAAAAGCGAACCCCTCCAGATGCCTCCAGCCGAACTTTGGGACGAGTTTAATAACGCATCCGGAGATCGAACAATTGCCACAACGATGGCCTTTGTCGCCGTCTTGCGCAAACTCCTTCAAGACAAGGAAATCGGCAAGTATATCGTGCCGATTATTCCCGATGAGGCACGCACGTTCGGCATGGACCCCCTGTTTCGCCAATTCGGCATTTACTCGAGCGTCGGCCAGCTCTACGAACCGGTAGATAAGGACGTAGTCTCTTACTACAAAGAGGCGCAGGATGGACAAATCCTGGAAGAGGGGATCACAGAAGCTGGTTCTATGTCATCCTTCATAGCAGCGGGTTCTGCATACTCGACGCACGGGATAAATACGATTCCCTTCTTTGTCTACTACTCTATGTTTGGCATGCAGCGCATTGGCGACTTGGTTTGGCTGGCAGGGGATATGCGCGTCAAGGGCTTTATGGTGGGCGGAACCGCTGGGCGCACTACGCTCAACGGCGAAGGGCTACAGCACGAAGACGGCCACAGTCACCTATTGGCGTACCCCGTGCCGAACATGATGGCCTACGACCCGGCCTTTGCCTATGAAATTGCAGTTATTGTTCGCGAAGGAATCCGTCGTATGTACGTGGAGCAGGAGGACATATTCTACTACATGACGGTAGAGAATGAGCAATACCCCATGCCGGCTATGCCCGAAGGCGTAGAAGAGGGTATCCTCAAAGGTCTTTACAAATTTCAGAGCTCGAAAAAGAAAAGGTCCAAGCTCAAAGCGCAGCTATTTGGAAGCGGAGCCATAATGAACAAGGTCCTCGAGGCGCAAAAGATCTTGGAAGAGCAATATAATGTGGCCGCTGACGTATGGAGCATAACCAGCTTCAAGAACCTGCATCGCGACGCAATCGACACAGAGCGCTGGAATCGCATGCATCCGGGCGAAACAAAGAGGAAATCCTATATCGAAGAGAGCCTTGAGGGTGAAAAGGGTCCCTTTGTCATTGCGTCTGACTACGTGAAGGCCCTTCCAGAATCCATTGCACGCTGGTTCCCAGAAGCACCCGTTTCCTTGGGCACAGACGGATTTGGTCGCAGCGAAAGTCGCGAAGCCCTGCGCGACTTTTTCGAAGTCGATGCGCGCTTTGTTACGCTCGGTGCACTGAGTGCACTAGCGGACGCTGGACAGATCGAGCACGAGGTCGTAAAGAAAGCAATGCAGGATTTGAATATAGACTCAGAAAAACCCAACCCCGTTTATCGCTAGCGCAGCGCGCGACAGGATCGAAACGAATATGCCGATAGAATTCAAAATGCCCGACCTGGGCGAGAATATCGAGAACGGGGACGTGGTTAGCCTGTTGGTCAGCGTGGGCGACCGCATAGAGGAAGACCAGCCCGTCCTCGAGTTGGAAACGGATAAAGCCGTTATCGAAGTGCCATCTTCCACGGGCGGAACCGTAACCGCGGTTCACGTGAAGGAAGGCGATAACGCGGCCGTCGGCCAACTCCTGCTAACGCTGGAAGCGGGTGATGCACAGAGCGCCGAAGCGTCCGCAGATCCGCAGCCCGATCCCACCTCAGCCCAACAGACAGCAGAAACGCAAACTGAGTCAGTATCCGAAGCACCCCCTGCTCCTGCGGCTCAGCCGGCGGGTTCAGTCGACTTCAACATGCCCGACTTGGGGGAAAACGTTGAAAGCGGTGACGTGGTTGGCGTCTTGGTCTCGGTCGGCGATACCATTGACGAAGACCAGCCGATCATTGAGTTAGAAACCGATAAGGCCGTCATAGAAGTTCCCTCTTCCGTAGCTGGCACCGTTGAAGCGGTCCACGTTAAGGAAGGCGATAATGCAGCAGTGGGACAACGACTACTAACCGTTGCGACGGCAGCATCCGTCACGGCCGCTGAAGAGCCAGCTGGCGAAAAACAGGTGCAGGCTACGTCCACTCCCCCTGCGACACCGGCCGCTCCTCAAGCCAAATCTCTTCCATCTTCACCCGCGCCAGCGCTCGCCCAAACCTCGCAGCCACCTGCCCCCGCCAAAGGCGTGCCAGCGGCCCCTTCCGTGCGCCGTCTCGCGCGCGAAATCGGCGTGGACATCACGCAGGTAGAGGGACATGGGCCAGGAGGTCGCATCTCCTCAGATGACGTAAAGGCCCATTCAAAGCAGCTGCACCAAACGCGAGCCGCGTCGCCGGCTGGCGCTGCGGCTGCTCCCCTGCCCGATTTTAGCCAGTGGGGTGAGATCGAGCGCGCGTCGATGTCGAAGGTCCGCCAGATAACGGCCGAACGTTTGTCTCAGGCCTGGTCGACCATCCCGATGGTAACGCAGTTCGACAAAGCAGATGTCAGTGACTTAGAGGTTTGGCGCAAAGAGCACGGCAAGCGCGCTGAGGCAGCAGGTGGCAAGCTGACACCGACGGCGATTCTTATCAAAGTCTTGGGGGCCGCACTCAAAGTGTTTCCGCAGTTTAATGCGAGCATTGATATGGCGAGCAATGAGGTCATTTACAAGAAGTACTGCCACATCGGTATCGCCGTTGACACACCGCACGGGTTAATGGTCCCCGTAGTGCGCGACGTAGACCAGAAAAACATCATTGAGCTGTCGGTCGAACTGAGCGAGATGGCACAAAAGACGCGCGATCGCAAGATCACGCCGGCCGACATGCAGGGCGGCAGCATGACTATTAGCAACGTCGGCGTCATGGGTGGCACAGCGTTTACCCCCATCGTCAATCCGCCCGAAGTTGCGATACTAGGCGTAGCGCGCTCAAGCGTTGAAGCCGTCTACATAGACGGGCAGTTTCAGCCTCGTACCATGATGCCTCTATCTCTCAGCTACGACCACAGACTGATTGACGGTGCCGACGGTGCGCGCTTCCTGCGCTGGATCTGCGACGCTCTGAACAATCCTTTTGTCGTACTACTAGAGGGCTGATTGATCCATGCATAAAACACAACTGGTTGTCATAGGTGGCGGCCCCGGAGGCTATGTGGCCGCATTCAAGGCCGCCGACCTCGGCTTGGACGTGACGTTGGTTGATCCAGAAGCCAATCCCGGCGGCGTATGCCTCTATCGCGGCTGTATTCCATCTAAGGCGCTGTTGCACGTGGCTAAACTCCTCAACGAAAGCAAAGAAGCGCATCATTGGGGCGTGCAGTTTGGGGAACCCATCATAGACTTGGACAAGCTGCGTGCATACAAAGATGGCGTGGTAGCTAAAATGACCGGTGGATTGGGCCAACTAGTAAAGGCCCGTAAGCTGAACCACGTTCGCGGGCGCGCTCGCTTTGCCAGTGCAAACACCCTGAACGTCGAACTGGTTGAAGGTGGAACGCAGGAGATTCAGTTTGACCACGCGCTTTTAGCCAGTGGATCGCGTCCTGCGGTGCCGGGCGTCTTTCGCTTCGACGATAAGCGCTTAATGGATTCGACAAGTGCTCTTGCCCTAGAGGATATCCCCGAGAGCTTGCTCATTGTGGGCGGCGGCATTATCGGCATGGAGTTGGGACAGGTCTATGCCGCACTCGGCAGCGAAGTGTCCGTTGTCGAAATGATGTCCGGCCTCGTCCCGCCAGCCGACCGGGACTTGGTCAAACCTCTGCATGCCTGCGTAGAAAAGAGCTTCACAAACCTATGGCTGGACACAAAAGTAACGGCCGTCAATCCAAGCGATGCCGGCATTGAAGTCGATTTCGAAGGGGCTGATGGAAACGCGTTCCAACACACATTCTCCAAGCTACTGCTCTCCGTTGGTCGAGTGCCTAACTCCGACGATTTGGGCTTGGAACACACGCGTATCCAATTGGATGAACGCGGCTACGTGCAGGTAGATGGCCAAATGCGCACCGGCGAGTCCAATATATTCGCGATCGGAGATATCGTTGGTGCAGCCCTAGCCCATACCGCTTCTCATCAGGGAGCGCTCGTCGCAGAGATTTTGGCGGGACACAGCAAACTCGTTTTTGAACCCAGCGCAATACCCAACGTGGTGTATACCGATCCCGAGATCGCCTGGTGCGGGTTGACTGAGGAACAGGCAAAAGCAGAGGGTATTGATGTCAAGGTAGCGCGTTTTCCCTGGAGCGCATCTGGACGAGCTACGACCGTTGATCGCAATGATGGCCTGACAAAAATGCTTATTGACCCGTCTACCGACCGCATCCTCGGCGTTGGTATCGCTGGAGCAAACGCAGGCGAACTCATCGCCGAAGGCGTTCTCGCCGTAGAAATGGCCGCACTGGCTTCAGACATTCAGCTTTCTATCCATCCACACCCAACGCTTTCAGAAACGGTCATGGAAACGGCTGAGGTCTATTACGGACAGAGCCCACACTTATACGCTCCCAAGCGATAAGTCGCAGGCGGGCAAAGTTTTCTCTCGTAAA
>Ga0181568_10001845_pt1 | contig 19281 bp, 17 predicted proteins | sample 101ome_20_FD_133758 | JGI IMG/M metagenome (GOLD analysis project Ga0181568, IMG submission 133758) | Coastal salt marsh microbial communities from the Groves Creek Marsh, Skidaway Island, Georgia - 101404AT metaG (megahit assembly) | ecosystem: Environmental > Aquatic > Marine > Intertidal...
AGTTTGATATGTCTAAACTACACTCTTGTAAACCCTCAAAATTCTTAGAAGTAGTTGAATGAGAACCTCTAAATTGATTTGGATTGCAATCTAAGATATGGTTGGTATCTTCATTAACTATAAATTTAAATGTTGGCCTCTCCTGCACGGTCAAGTCCATAGATTTTATGGTATATTTTGGGTAGATAGCTAAGTTGTTTCCATCATTATAAATTGAATATTCAGGAAAAGGGCTCCAGCCGAAGTCTAGAGCAGTTATTGCTGGTAATTTGTTTTGATAAAGAGTAGTTGTAGTTGTTGGAATTGTAGTTGTTGTAGTTGTAGTTGTAGTTGTAGTTGGAATTGTAGTTGTAGTTGTAGTTGGAATTGTAGTTGTAGTTGTAGTATCTAGAGTTATGAAGGTAACTTCTGAAGTGCTGAAATTACCTGCTTTATCGTATGCATCAACTGAAAATGTGTAACTTTTACTACTTGTTAAGCCTTCAACTTCTTTAAAATTATTTGTTCCTTGATAAATTATGTACGAACCTTCTCTTAAAACGTAGTAACTAATTTGGATATTATCAGATGCTTCCCAGCTTATATCAACTTTTCCTGACGTGACATTTGCTGCAGTCAATGTTTTTGTAAAAGTTGGAGCAATAGTGTCATTTATAGTTGTTGTTGTTGAACCTAGAGTTGTTGTTGTTGAACCTAGAGTTGTTGTTGTTGAACCAATAGTTGTTGTTGTTGAACCTATAGTTGTTGTTGTTGAACCTATAGTTGTTGTTGTTGAACCTATAGTTATTGTTGTTGAGTCCTGAGTTGAACTCAATTCAATGTTTTGTGTTTCAGTATCTACAACTATATTTGTACTTAAATCAGCTATTTCTCCAACACTTTTTAATAATGCTTCGTCTGAAGTTAAAGAGTCCAAGTTTTCAACAGTGTTTAATTGATCAGCTAAAAACTTAACTGCTGCTGACTCAGCATTTATTCCTCCACTTTCAATTCTTTGTTCGTAGGCTGCTATAAGAATTCTGGCATATGCATCAGTTGTAGTAAACCAGCTTAACCCTACAACCAAACTTAATACACCAAAAGCCCATCTAACTTTTTGAATACGGCTTAATTTTGTTATTAAATCCTGACCAGGAGAGAGTGTTCCCCCTTTAAGAACTTGAGAAATATTAGCGTTAATATTTTTAAAAAACCTTTTTCTCTTAAGCATTGAAAGATTTTCAAGTGTGTTTTGTTTTTCGATTTCGTATATTTGAAAAAAATCTAAAAACTTAACTTCTTTCGAGTCTTTTAATGTTGTAAAAGTATAGCTATTGAGCTCTTTCTCAACATCTTCTAGAAATATTGGAAAAAAATTGAAATCGTCTTTAGGATCTCTCAACCTTTTTGATATTAAAGGTATCTCCAAGCTTCTTATCGGCGAGTCTTTTTTTAATGCATTTTTTGAAATAAAAAATATTGCTGCATCAGAATCATTAATTTTATTTTTAATATTTTCTTTCCAAAGTTGATTAAATGGAATCTCTTCATCATCAATAACTATTTCAAAATCTCGAAACTTTTTTATTGTTTTGAACTCTGCAATAGCTAATGTGTCTTTTCTTGAGTAAGATATAAATACTTTTTTAGACATTGTTAATTAATTTTAAGGTTAATTTCTTCAATAATTTCATTAAAAATTTCTAGAAAGCCATTTAAAGTATTTTGACCATCATTATTTTCAACTAAAAACTTATCTAAATTTATAAAATGATCTCTTTTCGTAAATGCATTATCATTTGATATCGACGCAAGCTCTTGACCATTATTTGTTAAATTTGCACCAAATTCTGAAAATCCTAGTTTTGCAAATTTTTCAAGAATAGATGATTGGAAATCAAAGTCATTAAATGGTTTTTTGTCTTCGTTGGAGTAGTTCTGAGTATTCCACCAGAAAGATGGTGAGATTAACCCTTGTCCACTTATGCGAAATAAGAAATATTTGTATTTAGAAGTTTTCCTACCTTCTTTCCAGTAAATCCAACCAACCGAACCTAGGTCTTTTCCAGAAGTATTTTGTCCCCAGTAAATAGTTCCTCTATTTTTATCTAAAAGTTTTTCGTTTCCCCAAGATAGAAATGTATTAAAGATCTTTTGAAGTTCTTGATAAGTCTCTGGATGATATTTTTTGAAGAGTCCATGCATTTGGTTCTCATCTAATTTTGTTGTTAATTGAAACTCACTTTGTAACTCTAAGAACTGCATTGCTGTAAGAAACCAAGGAGTTTTTGCAAAGGCTTTAGGTTTTGAATAACCTTTTTCAGTTAAGTATGTATAAACGTCTTTATAGTTTACATTATAAAATTCAGCTGCTTCTTCTACAGAATAAGAACGTTTTGTGACATCTTCAGGAAAAAGATTCCAATTCTCTAATGATGATTTTTCAAAATCATTTAACATTTCGAGATTGTTATTTTTTACTTGTGATTGTTCAATATCTTCAACTCTATAATTTTGTGGAAGAATTGTGCGAAAGAACTCAACCGCTCTTTCATCAAATGTGTTTTCATTCATAGATCTTAAGGACTCATTACCATCTGGATAAATTTGAAACTGTTCTAGATCAGGTTCACTGACCCAATCACATTCACCAAGCAAAACAGGTAAAATTCTCACACCATCTTCTCTATGTTTTTTAAGAAGCACTTTTAATTCATGTTCAAAGATAAAATCTGATGCTAAAAAATTTACACTTATCATTAAGATAGCTATGTCAGTTTTTTCAAGTGCTTCATCAATTTTTACACGCCACTCATCTCCAAAGTTAATTTGTTCCGTATCTTTGAAAATAGAGATTTCACCCCTTCTTTCTCTTGAGCGACCATGTTTTAAAAATGCATCTACCAGATTATTCTCCGTCTGAGCATCTTCTCTTGCATATGAAACAAATACATTGTTTGTCATATAATTAAAATACTTAGAATTAGAGGAAATTTAAATAGTTTTATTAGAAATTAGGTAAATTTTTTGTATTTGTTGTTAATGACCAAGACTTGTGTTCATTAGAAATTCTATTCTCAACATCTTCAACAAATTCTGAAAATACGTTTTCATCACCACGTACATCGTTGTCTGTATCGTTAATTTTATTCAAGCTTTCTGATAGATCGTTAGCACTTTTCTTATAATTGATACTTAATCTTTCATGTTGAAAGATACTGTTTGCTGACTCCAATGCAAATCCAAGAGCAATTGCAATTGAAAACCAGTCAGAATTATCTAGAAAGCCAATAATTGGAAGTCCAGTTAATTTATAAGCACCAACTAGCAATCCAATTATTACCACAACACCAAAACCAATTTTGTATTGTTGTTCTTTTTTCTCCATAAGAAGTGACTTCTTCTCATACCAACTGAGCTGATCTTTAATTCTTTTCTCTTTATAAAGATCTAAACGATCTTCAAAAGCTATGTTTCTATATCCTAGAGTTGTAGAATCAAGTTTTAAATTAAATTCTATTGGTGAACCTCCAGCATTAATTATGTTTGATCTATATTCCGATATCTTTTCTTGGATGTTTTTCTTAAATAAATCTGTGTAATATTCCTCACCAACACTCTTGTTGCAAGGATAATCACCTCCTCCAACAATAAATTTAAACCACTCTGACTTGATAGATTCTGCTACAACTCTTGTATAAGTCCACTGTTCGTTTAATTTTCTTCTGCTGCGAATTACATAAAAAAGCAACGCCGCACTTGTAAATATAACACCAAGAAACAAAGGAATATCACCTGATAAATTGAGATCAACAAACAATGCTCCAAGAAAAAGAGAAATTATGAATGCTGCAGTGAGTTTAGAGCTTGCTTTCTTTAATTGAATTGACTTACGATCAAACTCTTCACCTATATCAGCATTGAACTGTGGTATCACTTTATTCATTTCTTTTATAATCATACATAAGTTACTAGTGATAAGTTTTGTAGACTTTTGTAATTTATGACAAATACTTAAATTTTTTAATCAATAGGATATACAGCTCCCATAGTTAAATCTTTACTAGTGTCCATTGGACCGCTGTAATCTGTTTTACTTTTTTTATTTCTCCATCCCATAGAAAGGTTAAACTTTTCGGCAAATTCTAAAATTGGATGCTTTTTAATTAAATGAGGGTGGTCTTCTAATTCCGATAAATAACTTCTTGCAGAACTTTCACTGACATTAATCTTTGGATCATCTTGGCTACCAGGCATTCTTTTTGATTCTTCAGTCTCCCTATACCCTCCATCAAGGTAAGATTTTGGTTTTTCGCTTGTTGGATCGTCATGGATTAGTTCCTCATCTGTTCTCCAGAAGCTAATTTTTGATATATATTTATTAAAATTTAATTCGGGGTCTTTTAGAGTTTCAATTAGATTTGAATCTTTTTTATTAATCCAAACAGAATTAATAAGTTTTTTTTCAAGATGTGAATAAGCGTAAGTTTCTTTTAATTTAGGATACACTTTTTTAACTTGTTCTCTGCAAAAACTTTTAAAATTTTGTTTTTCATCGTCATCATAAGTAACTGTGGTTGAACTTGACCACTCTGGAGGTAGATCTCTAGAGTCTAACCACCAACCTTTTGCAAACCTTCCATCATGACCGCTGCATTCATTTTGAGAACGGGCACTACATTTAAAGTCTGGAGCACGTGGATTTCTCTTGTCTTTTCGATTGTCATAAACCATTGAATCACATAAAGGACATGTGCTTATGCCAGTCTTGAAGCCTTCTTGGGCCATTTTTGATCTCTTTTGAAAGTTAATATCTGTTTTGACATCTAATGAGGGTAGGTCATAAGGATTTACAATTTTAACCTGTTCATCTTTTGGTATTTCATCTTTGATAAAGTTAAAATAAATAAATCTATATGCTACAAAAGTACTCTTAAAGGTAGAGAATACTTCTTTTAGTATTTGCATTTTTTCTTTTTCAGAAAATCCATTTAGCAGTAATTCAATAGCTAGAAAGGAAGTGTCATCACTGACTTTACTATTTTTGTATATTGATTTCCATACTTGAAGTGCTGTATTAGACATTTTCATCCTCTGGATAGTTAACAATATAAAGTTTTGTTTTCGCTCTCGTTATCGCTGTATATATCCAGCTTGGAGGAAGGTGTCCAGTTTCATCACTAAAACCAGAAAAATCTATGATTATGTTCTGCCAACCCCCACCTTGTGATTTATGTCCTGTAATTGCATAACCATATTTGCATAAAACAGGATTAAATTGTTTGTCAACAAATACACGCTTATTCCCAGCTTCTTTTGAAATACTTTCTCTTGCTTGCGACAATAAATCATCACCGTCTTTATCAAATGAATCAAATTCTTCTTTTGTTAAGTTAAAGCTATTGATTAAATGATCAATAGATAAAATTATTTCAAAGGGACTTCCAGACAATGTTCCATCTTGATCTATTATGTCAATAATCAACTTTTGATATAGAAATGGAAGGTAAAACTCTTCAGACCCATTTTTTTGATTTGTTAAAATAAATTCTTCTACATTACCAAGTTTTAGAATCTCAATAAATTGACCATTGTATAACGGTAAGTCATACTGTGTGTTGTAATTTTTAAAAATCTGTAACTTATCACCTACTTCAGGTGCAAGGTACTTATTTGCAATTTGATAATCTTCAAAGTAATTATTACTTGCTGATGATAACCTAGATTTTATTTCATAGTTATATGTATCTGATAACTGGTTAGTTGATGTGATTATTTTAATTTGGTCAGGATCCTCAACATAGTGTTCAAAAAATACATTTAAAATATCTTTTTCATCAATAAATTCTGCAAAATTTTTAATATCTTTAGTTTTAGGAATTTCAATTTCTTTTTTCGAATCAGCTTTTTTAAATTTATCAGCAAGATCTAATATTCCTGACCCTTCTTCTTGTCTATAAACTTTTTGTAAAGATACTTTTTTTGCGGTGAGGTTATATCTAGTTTTAAAATAATTTTCATCTAAAGCTGGAACTTGAACATGTTTTAATGGTGGAAGCTGGCTTTCGTCACCAACAAAAACAAATAAGATTTTATCAAATGGTAGATAGCGAAGTGAAGTGTAAATAATTTCATCTAATTTAAAATCAAGTTCAGGATCTTTGTCCTTAAACACTATGGCTCCATTTGAAATCATTGAAGCTTCGTCAATAAAGAAAATAAAACAATTAGATGAGTTTTTTAACCCTTCTATTGTTTTGCTCCTTGCTATGTTAAAAAACCAAGAATCTATTGTTTTTGCAGTTCTTATTCCTCTCTCTCTTAGTACTGATGCTGCTCTACCGGTAAAAGCAAGACATTGGCTAGCAACACCACTTTGGTTGCAATAATCAATTGCTTCTTTGATTATTTGAGTTTTACCGGTTCCAGCACTACCGGTTAAAAGTAAGACATCACTAGTGCCTCCACTGATTTCATCTTGTAGTGTATTTAAAAAATTTGATTGAGTGACATCAAGTTTTACCACAATTACTATTATAAAGTTTGATATATAAGGAACAAAAAAATTGTCAAATATTACAGACTTCAAAACATTATCATTTTCAAAAGCATCAAGTTTTAATGACTGTGAAAAAAAATTTAGTTTTTCGTATATTGAAAAAGTAAGAACAAAAAGTGGAATTCATGCAGCTGTAGGTACTTTTGTACATGAAGTTATAGAAGACTTTTTTAATCAAAAAAACTTCCTTGATCTTCTTGTGCTAAATGATGACAAAGAACTAGGTTATTTAACTGAGATTTATGAAAGAAACTGGAAGAAACACTCCTCGATGCTTACCAAGCTTTACGAAGAAGAGCCTAGGACACCAGAAGAGTTCACTTCACTAGAAGAATGGGTTAAAACTTTAATAAAAAATTATATTGAACTTGAACACTATCTACAAATAAATAAAGATAAATACCCAGATTTACTCCTAGATAGTTCGATATCTATTTTAAATGAAAAGCGTTTCACTAAAAATTTTGAATACGAAGAATCTAATGACAAATTAGAGTCATTTGAGCTGCAAGGATATATCGATAGATTGGTCTTAAAAAATGAACCAAATGAGAATAATCAATTCAGTTGTTCAATAGTAGATATTAAAACTGCTAAACCAAGTGGATACGGAAATAATGATAAAAAAGATCAAATTAAAACCTACCAATTTTTAGTCACCAAAGGTTCAGATAAGAAATCTCAAGAGACCAAATCCTTTGTAGTAACAAATGGATATCTATTTTTTCTTGGAGGAAAAGATATAGAAGTTGAGAAAAGGATATTAAAAGTAGATAAAAATCAATTCCATCAAATTGATGATTTTATAAAACATAAATTTGAAAAAACTCTAGAAAATATTCTTACTAAGAGAAGATTTGATATTGAAATGAATTCACCTGGCTCTACCTCTAGTCCGTGGAAAACAAAACCACAAATTCTGTGTGGTTGGTGTGACTATAAGTCTGTATGCGATGAGTGGGTGAATAAAATTGTTGATAATGATGTCATGAGGCCAGCTAATGAAACTTTTAAAAGAGTTCGACACATTGGAGGCATAAACAAGTTAAAAACATTACAAAAGAATAAGTTTTATAGATTATTTTATAATTCACAAAATTTGATTACTCAGATAGTTTCATATTATGAAGACGAGTTTAAGCCCGATATTATTTTGTTTGGAGAATTACTCAAAAATGTATCATCAAGTACTGTTGTTGAACAAGGTCATCAAATTGTTTTCAATGAATTAAAAAAGTATATAAAGCTGGCAAGATCAGAAGATGAAAATGTAGCTTTAGAAATTAAGAATCTGATGCTCTTACTTCTAAAAGATGAAGACAAGTTCATAAATGAAAATGTTTGGACTGTTATAACAGATGGGATCAACTTATTGAACAATAACAGAGAAAAAATTCAAAATGTTAACTTTGATGAATTCAATGAATTTGTTTTAAACTCAAGAGAAGTTTGGAAAAAGTCACAATCAGAAGCTAACTATAATAAAGATCCTTTTGAAGAATTAATATTATTAGTTAAAAAATTTGAAGAGTATAAATTTTTTAATTTTAAATTTAAATCAGGAATTAGAAATTTTAAAAAAGAGCTTAATAGATTAATAGTTGAGATTGAAAACTTTTATAATTACTTAAAACTTCAAGAAGATACACATAATATAAATTTAAGAAATAAAGAAATAACTACAAAGTGTTTAAAACTAGATAAGCTTTTAAATAAATATGCAAATAACTTGAAAAATTTTGAGAATGTTAAGACTTAAAAATATATAAAGAAATTACACTTCTACAGTAAGGTCTTTATAATTAAACTAAATGACTTCAAAAAATTTTCAAAACCTAGAAAATATGGTTGCTGGTGAAACTAGTGACCCAAAAGTAGAAAAAGATTTAGTAAAGTTTCCACATTTAATTAATGTATTTCCATTTGATCCTGATGCATACATGGATGAATCAAGCGATTAATTATTTTCTAGGTACTTATCTTTATATTTAAAACAAACAACAACCGCATCTTTTTTCTTGTAAACATATGTAAAAATTCCAATTTTTCTTTTTAATAAGGAGTTATTAGGTTCCTTAAAAAATAATGAGAGTTCTCTTTTTAGAGACTTTACATCTTCATTAAAATTGGGTTTTTTGACAATTTCTATATACTGACCTTGCTTCTTTATTGCTTCTTTGATTTTATATTGTGGGATAATTTTTAATGCGTTTATTACAACCTGTTCCTCTAGCATTTTTTGCTTTACTTTTTGCTCCTGGAGATCTTTATGAATTTCTTTTATAGCTTGGTCAAGTAGGGCAAAGAACATTAATATCAAATGAGTTTATTTTTTTGGTTATTCTTTTTCTTCATTACTAAGTACTAGTGATTAGTTTCAAAACTTCTCACTAGTAAGATATGTATGAAAGAAATTAGATTAAAAAATGAATAAATGTACTTGTGGTTCTAGGACTGCTGATCACTCAATATTTTGTTCTGGATATTTTTATATTGATCCATTAAATCATGGAACTTATAAACCAAAAAGCTCTTCTGAAAAAACTTGTGGAAATTGTTTTATGCTTTTGAACTCAAGCTTATTTAATAAAAACAGCGGTGTTTGCAATGACTGCTGTTAATTCATTTGGTGAACTTCCGGAAATAGAGGTAGGTGATATATTTGAAAATAGATTAGCTTTATCAAATTCGGGAATTCACAAACCATCAATGTCAGGTATTTGGGGTAGTCAAAACACTGGTGCATATTCTATTGTTCTTTCTGGAGGGTATGAGGATGATGTTGATCAATTAGATTATATTCTTTACACAGGCCAAGGCGGTCAAGATTCGCCAGGGGGAAAACAAGTTAAAGATCAAGAACTTATTCGAGGCAATGCTGCATTGGCAATAAATATGAAAGAACATCTTCCTGTTAGAGTTTCGAGAGGTTATCAGGTTGAATATGGCCCCAAATTGGGATATAGATATGATGGAATATATTATGTAAATAATTTTTCAAGAGAAAAAGGAAAATCAGGTTTTTTTGTCTACAGGTATGAACTTATAACTGCTCAAACTTATGAGTCATTACTTCATATCATTAACCCAACACTTAAATCAGATATAGATTTACCAGAAAGAGTTGATGTTGTATCAAGTAGAATTAGAAGAAATCAAGCAATTGTTAAGAAAGTAAAAGAGTTAAACAATGATACATGTCAAGTTTGCTGGGAAAATTTTGATGGAGTTTCAGGTCCAATTTCTGTTGGAGCTCATATACAACCATTAGGTGGTGTTCATAATGGACCTGATATTTTATCGAACTTATTATGCTTATGCCCTAATCACCATGCTTTATTTGATAGTTATGGTTTTTACATAGATCAAGAATTTAATATAGTCTCTTTAAATCAAAACTTACCAAGAAATTTACACCGTAAGCTTTTTATAAACCCAAAACACCGAATAGATAAACAGTTTTTAAAATACCACCAACAAAAATATGAAGAAAATCACTAATTAAAATTAGATAATTGAGAAAAATTCTGAAAAAGCAATTTCTGCTAGGTCCTCATCTAAAGCTGAAAAAATATTATTAACTATATCACCAAGCTTTTCTAAAATTTCTTCAGCATGTTGCCTATCTCTAACACCATCTATATTTGCTAAAGCACTAATTCTAAAATTTTGATTTTGAAGTAAGTCTTTTACGTGTTTAATTTCTGATTCAATATTTTGTTGTTTTACTAAATGAATGGTTTCTTGAACTGCTTCATCAACAATTATTTTATCTTGTTGATCTAAGTCGTTGTAGGATAGAACATTTTCAATATCTAGAGGAAAATTTATATGACCATAAATTTTAAACGCCTGTTCAGCAACAAATTCATTTGGAAGAAACCCAGGTATTAAATCTAAAAATATCGTTTCTAGTATATTTGGAGTTACCTCGGTATCTAGTGTCTCACAAATTATGGTAAATAACTCTGTTAATATAGGAGTACTATAAATTCTAGGCGCTTGTTTGGCATTTGCTCTTACAGGTTCTTCTCTAAAATCTCCAATTTTAGATATGACAATCTCAATCTCATCATTTGTTGGTAATCGTTCAGATGGAAATTTTTCAGTAAGTGAAAAAAAATCTTCTCTAGGGCCTCTAGTTCTAGAAAAACTAGAATTTTCATCATCTACTATTGTCTCAATTCTTCGTAGAAGCTGGTCAATAACAGTTTTCTCTCTATTAGCTGCAAGAACTCTTTTTATTGTGCCTCTTAAATTTCTATTAATGTATTCCGGTCCATTTTTAAAGATTTCTTGAAGATTTACAAAGGAGTTATTTTCACTTGAAGTAAGCAACCACACACGTACATCAGCACTTAAATTTAAGACACCCTCCTCTTTATTTTGATCATAACGATACTTTTTGTATGCCCATGATTTGTAACCTTTTAAAAGAATCTGCTTACATTGCAGTTCAATCTTGTCATAAAATTCCAATTGTAAGCTATGTGGCAATGAGTTGAAATAAGTTGAAGGTGTATTCTCTTGAGAATTATGTTCTTCAAATGCGTTATATAATTTATGACAATCCTTAATACTGATATCTGCAGGATTACTTATGGAGTTATTCATAGGGCTTATTTTACAAAACTTCTCACTAGTAATAAGTGTATGAAGAAAGAATTTTATAGAACTTTATCAAATCCAGCGACAAAGAATGTTGCTTTACATACTATTAAGAATGAGCTGGGATCATTAACTGATGTTTCAAATATTATTAATGTAAACACAGATGTAAAAGTTAAACATGGAATACAGTACATTAGAACAACAGTATTTGTTCAAAAAAAACAATTAGTTAATATAAAAAACCTTGATAGAGTTCAATCAAGATTACAGAAATTATTTGGAATCAAATTCAAAGTTATTTTCTGTAATGCAAACCTTAGTGTTAAGGAAGAGCTTAGATTAAGTGGAATAAAAGGAACAAACATTATTTCATTTTTAGATCTTGAAAATTTTGTTACTCCAACGATGAGTAATCAGCAAAAAATAGAAAATGTAAAAAATTTATTAAGAAAATCTTTAGTTTTTTTATCAAATCAATCTTTAGTAATCTGTGCAAACGGGGAATTATTAAATATTGTAAAGCAAGAATTCGAAAGCTTTGTTGATTCATCAAATATAGTCTTAATACAGACTGGCGGAAAAGATTGTTCAGATCTGCGTTTGGTTCAAAGTATTCAAAAGCTATTTCAACTTAATAAATTAAAAAATTACAATCAAATTAATTTAGGTTCCGGAGATGGTTTTTTTAATGGGATCATCGAATTTTTAGAGAATAAAGGATTCACAGTAAGAATTTATGGCCAGAAAAAAATTACACACCATCAAATTTCTTCTAGAGCTAACTACATTCCTTTAAATAGTCAAAATCTTGTAACGTCATCATTGTAAAGACATGAATAAATACGACCCATTTAATATTGAGGAAAATCCATTTGAGCAAAAACTTGATCCTCTTTTTGAAGAAAAAGTAGAAAGTAAACCTTTTCAATCTAGAAGTAAAAATTTTGTTATTATATTTATTGCACTAGCAGTTGTATTAACTTCAACTTTACTGTTGAGTAATTTAGTAAATAATAATAATCAATTTATTGCTGAGCAAGAAAATATAAATATAACTACAACTACTTTTCCTGATTTAAAAACTACGACAACCACAAGTGTTGATTCTGCAACAACATCTACAACTTTACCGATAACAACAGATCAAGAAGTTGTTTCAATTTCTAATGACGAACAAGTTGTCCTAAGTAACGAAACTAGTCAAACATCTATTATTAAAAAAACAGTACAAGTAATTGCAAAAAGATGTGGACTTGGTCCAGACGATCGCGCTGCTTGGACAAACTTAGGTTCAGGTGTATTAGTTTCATCAAGTGGCTTTATTATTTCTAATGCGCACATTTTAGAAGAATGCTATGGAGAGATATTAATTGCAACAACTGACGATCCTGATACAACTACTGTGACTAGGTATTTAGCTGAAGTAGTAGAACTAAGCACTGATTTAGATTTAGCATTACTGAAGATTGTTTCCACGTATGACAATTTACCAGTAAGTGAAAGTTTTGAATACTTTGAACTTTACGAATCTAAAGAACTACTATTAGGAGATTCTATTAGCATTTGGGGTTACCCAACAGCTCGTGGTGACGGTATCAGTTATAATTTAAAAATTAATTTAACCAAAGGAACAATCAGTGGTTTTGAAAGTGATTTTAATCAACAACGTGGATGGATAATTACAGATGCTGATATAACATATGGTAACTCGGGTGGTGCTGCTCTTGATAAAAATGGACGGTTAGTTGGTATTCCAACTCAAGGAGTCACAGAAGGTGCTTCATGGATTGGGTATCTTCGATCAGTTGATGTAATTAAGGAGTGGCTATTTCAAACTAATAATGATATCGGTGGTTTTTCAGACTTTTCTTATCCTCAACTTTTAATAAAGGAACATAATCTAGATAGTATTCCAGATTATGTTCGTGATGATTGGAATTCATGGATTGATAGTGATTTTGATTGTCAAAATACAAGACATGAAACCCTTCAGCTTGAAAGCTACGTCAATGTATTATTTACTAAATCAGACAATTGTTATGTTCAGTCAGGTAAATGGTTTGACCCATATAATGGAGAATTTTATTTCTTTGCTTCTGATTTAGATATTGATCATTTTGTACCCTTATATAATGTACATTTATCTGGTGGTTGGAAATGGGGCGTTGAAAAAAAGACAGAGTTTGCAAATAGTCTAGAAGATCCCGACATCCTTATAGCTGTTAAAAACACTACAAATCGAGAAAAAGGTGCTTCATCACCAGATGAGTGGAGACCTTCCAACATTTCTTACTGGTGTGAATATGCATATGATTGGATAAGGATAAAATACCAGTGGGGACTTACAGCAACCTCAAGTGAGTGGAGTAGTCTCGTAGAAATGATTGCTACTTGTCCCACTGACTTTACCTATGAAGATGCAATAAACAATGAACACATAATGAGTGCAGAAAAAGTTTTAAAGTATGAGCAATAATGTTTACCATTAGGAATGGAAGTAGTTATGGACGAAAATAGAAACTTAAAATATAAAGTATTTGTATCTTACTCTCGCAAAGACAAAGAACTTGTTCAGTCGTTTATTGAATTAGGAGACAACAGAGAGTTTGAGTTGTGGATAGATGAAGCTGAAAAAAAACCAGGTAGTGATTGGCGAAATACTATTCGTGAAAATATTAATTCTTCAGATGGCGCAATTCTATTCATTACAAAGAATGCTTTAGATGACAGTTCACCAATTAAAGTCGATGAAATACCACTATTTATTAAAAGAAATAATGATCCAGAGGATAATTTTCAGTTTTTTCCAGTATTCCTGGATTATGTAGATGATGACTTAGTTAAAAATTATAAATTTACTAAAGAGGGTTCAGATGAGAGTGAGTACTTGTTTGATAAATATGATATTTGGAATATTGAAGCTAATAATAAAAATGATTTTGAAAATGAGATGCCTTCTGAAATGTCAGACTACAAAAGAAGTACATTTTGGAGTGATTTAAATCTTAATCTTACAAAAGCTTTACAAGGTAGAAAAGTTTCAAAGATTGGAACACCAAATTATTGGAATTCAAATAAAGAGAAGCTTAAAAAGGAAAATGCAAAAAAACGAAAAAAATTCTTAACGAATGCATTCGGTGCTGCTCTTTCTATCGCAGTTTTAACTCTGTTATATTTACAATTTCAACCAGTAGAAGAACCTCAAAGTAGTGAAGTGTTCAATATTGGTGGGACTGTACAATTAGGAGCTTTAACTTCAGGCGATTGCTTTAATGTTTTAGACACAGAAGGAGAATTGTCTTGGAATTCATATGTTCAATACAGAGCGTGTGATCTGCTACATGATGGTGAAGTTTTCTATAGAGAAAATCAGTTAGATTTTGCAGATAATAATGTAAGTTATTCAGGTTTACTAGGTTTATTTTCAAATACATGCAATGAACAGTTTATTCAATTTAAAAATTCTTCTTTTATTCCCTCAGAATATTCTATTGAATTTTATTGGGATGTTGACTCACAGTCACTTGGTGCAAAACCTTTTGATATGCTTTGTTTGACAATTTCAAAAGAAAAAACTTCAGGTTCTTATGTTGAAGATATTACAGGGGTAAGGATATTACTTCCAAATCCTGGAGATAGATATAATTGTGAAGATTTTTCATCCAATCAAGACGCTCAAACTTGGTATGAACTATATTTCGAAGAATATGGAGATGTAGCTTATTTAGACATAAACAATAATGGAATTGTATGTGATGAAATAAATTTAAATAATGCAGAACCATCAACAACTTCTACAACTTCTACAACTTCTACAACTATTACACCATCAACCTCAACTACAATTGAGACAATATCACCATCTGGAGAAACACAAGTAAGCGCTCAAGAAAATTTAAACTTAGACTTTGATTTATTAGAAGAGCTACAATCAGAAAATTCAAAATTAATTGCAAAATCATATACACAAGATAAATCTGCACAGGAGTGGCTTGATGTTTTTACAATTAAAAAGCAATATCACTGGAAAAATGCTGTCCAATTACAGTGGTCAGGATGTTATTTTATGGGCTGCAGTTATAAAGTTTATATAAATGGTGTCAATATAGGATCTCATGAATACGAGGGTGAATATTATCACCCAAATAACACTATGGTCTTAAGAGGGCTTTCGGAAGATGAAAATTATAAATTTGAAATATTTGTTGTGGATGCTATTGGTCAGACTTATGGACCTGCTCAGTACTCATTTAGAGGAATGGATTGGGATAACGATAATACTTTTGCTTCTGACGATACAAAATGCGCAAATATTCAACAATACACTATTTACTGCTATCAAGATCAAATTAAGTTTCCCACTGCTCTTTCAGCACCAGAGATAGAAATATTAGATAGAGGAAATGATTATCTATTAAGACTTGTTAATTGGGAAATAGCTTCAAGAAGAGGATGGGTTGGATATTCTCATATTTTATTATTTGTTGAGGGTAAATTAAGGCTAATACTAGGTAACGGAATTCCTCAAGAACATCCAATTTCCAATATAGTTGGAAAAAAAATTACTCTTATAGCATTTGATTCATTTGCTAGACCAGGCGCAGCTTATTCTTTTAAATTTTCAAATTAGTTATATATTTTAATTAAACAAATAATGATCCTTTTTTATTACTAGTTGGTTAGGTGACAGATTCTATTTCATTATTAATTAGTCAGTATATGTTAGAAAATTAAAGGCTTATCTTTTTATTTCTCCTGTAAGGTCATCTAAGTTTTTTTGATATTCTAACTCTTTTTCTCTAAGAACAGCACCACTAGGATTTGTAATCATTCTTTCAAACTGTGGAATGTCATGTTCACTATACCAAGTTGGAGGCTTCCCTCTTCGTGGAGACACATCTTTAGGTCCTGATTTGGATTCTTTTATCCACCCATCTACATTAGTAATTTTCTCTCTAAAGTTAGCTGGATCTAGTTCAACTTCCCAAATTATTTCATAGACATCTTGTATTTGACCTAATGTAAAATACTCAGAGAGAAAACGAGTTGCTAAACCACTATACTCAAGAGACACTCTCAGCCTGTTTGCTGTATCTAGTAAAATATTATGATGATCAAAAGCCATATCTTCAGGTATATAACGAGAAATATATTTTCTTGGTATTTTAAACCATCGAATATCTAAACTTTCATCATCTAAAAGCAACTGTTCATTATTTGTGTAAATAGCTGTAAATGCAGTAGTAATAACACGAACTTTTTTATTAAATATTTGCTGAACTTCTCTTTTGTCGCGTTTCAATTCACTGTAACTTCTAAATTGATTTAAATAAGCCGGTGATATACCTGTTTCTTTCTCGAAGATTCTTTTTGCAGCTTCTTCCAAAGTTTCATTCTCCTGCACAAATCCTCCAGGAAGTGACCATTTATTTTTATACGGAGATATGTCTCTTTTTACCAATAGCACATTTAACATTTTTTCATTCCAATCTATTTTGAAACAAACTACGTTAACAGCATTCAAAGACATCGGAAACCTATCAGTTTTATCCATGCCTATCATTATAGATTTAAACTTTTAAAAAACTTGTTACTAGTAACTTGTAGATGATTAAAACTACAAAAAGAAATATAATATTATTTGTCAAAAGTACTATTAATAGATATAATATTGGTCAAAATCACTATAAAAGGGCTGTGATAATGAATACGCGTACTTCTAATAGATCTATGTTATGTTGGGCTGATATTAACGGTTCTCATTGTCTTTGTTTTCAATGTTGGAGTTGCAGAAGAAAAATGTCTTATCAGACCAAAGTTGTAGCAAAGGAAAAAGCAATAAAAGCAAGTACAAGAACAAAAAGTAAGATCACTTTTTATAGTTGTTCTTTTTGTAATTTTTTTCATATAGGTCATGTAATGAGGAGTAGTTAATGAATAATTTAATTCAATGTAGTTGTGAACAAAACGAAAAGCTTAAAAAGCGAGATCATCATGGAATTGTTTGTACAACTTGTAATCCAAATATAGTAGAACCGCTTTTAGTTCCCGACTACATTAATGCATACAGAGTGTGGAACTATTCACATGATTTTGGTTTTATCAACACACCCTCTTACACCATAAGAAATGATTGGAGTAATTTTAATGATGATTTACCTCCCGATGCAACTGAAGCTCTTGAATTAATGAAACCCTGGAATGTACCAGCAAAATGTCGCATTTATAATCATAAATCACCAAGCCCTTATTGCTCTTGTGGTTTCTATTCATTAAAAAAATTTGGTGTAACTGGCTATCAATTTCAACATGATAGCTCTCGACAGATAATGAGAAATTTTCAACCAATAGGTGGCATAATTCGTAGATTTAATCAAAAAGATTTAAATAAGTATTTTGAACTTATGTTCTATAGCCCCTTGGCGAAGCTCCTTTTTGTGGATGATATAAATTTGGTTGCAGATGTAAAACTATCAGGACGAATAATTGAGTGTGAAAAGGGTTATAGATCTGAACATGTCTTACCAAAAAAATTCTATCTTTTGCTTGATTTAAAAGAATTGGTAAATATTGTCATGTCTTTCAGTAGACACCTTGATGTTACAAATAGAGATTGTATTACTGCTACTTATCACTGGCTTCTTTTAATAGAGGAGTACTTTACAAATCTTCTCAGTTTATATGAATGTAAATTTGAGTTAAAGATTAAACATTCTGATTTTTTACCAATGAATGAAAACATGAAGAATACGAGAATGAATGTAGATACACCATACACCTACTATAAAAACCATCCTTATTTTGACGGTATATTTAATACCAATTTATCTGCTTTAGAGTTTGGAGAAGCTACAAGAAACATAAGACTATTAAATATTTCAGACTTGGTTTTAAAAGACCCTATTTATGGAACAAGTAATGTTAGATACATTAATAATCATCGCTTAAATAAAGTAGGTCAACCATTATGGGATAAATATTCTAAAAGAGATCTTTCTCCGAGATACTTATTTGACCGAATAGATGCTGGACGAAATAATGACATTCTTTTGGCGTACACTCAAAGATTACTCTCATTTGGTCAACTATCAGCAACTCTAACAAATACATATGGAGATCAAGGAAGTTTATTACACTTTCCTGACTTCTCACCATTGTTTGGTTTTACATATCACTCTTATTTAGAAAACAAAATAAACACAAAAGAATTGCTAAAAGAAAATTATTTAGCAGAACACCATCCATCTTTCTGGTTTCCTTCAATCTATGGTTTTTATAAAAAATTTAATAAAGAGGAAGAAAAAACTAGAAAAGAGAATGAATAGGAGAAGTATGGAAATTGGCAAACCACAACGAATAATAGAGGCAGTACCTGTACCGGAGACAGCACCAGCTCCAGAAAAAGAAAAGGAACCTGTATAGACATGGCAAACGTTAGCTTGTTGGGAGACAGTATTATTGATAATAAAGTCTATGTTCAACCTTATGAATTTAGCGTAAAAGAACATCTTGAAAATAATTCAGATCATTTATTTCATCAATTAGCTGTTGATGGTCATACGACTAAAGATGTTTTACGGTCTCAATTAAATAGCCTCCCTAACCTTGCCACTCATCAAGTCATCTCGATGGGCGGTAATGATTTGTTAAATCACATTAGTTTTTTGAAATCAGGAGTAGAACTAACTCCAAGAGAAGTTATGGAACAAGCTGTTTGCAAACTGGCACCAATCAAGCATAGGTATCGATCCATTGTCAAAAAACTATCACAAGAGAATACAAAGATTTTGTTGTGCACGGTTTATGAAGGTAATTTAAGTAGTGATATTTTCTATAGAGATATTTCATATGCTTCAATGGCAATGGTTTCGATGCTGAATGATGTTATTTTCTCAACTGGAGCAACTTTTAACGTAGACGTTTTAGAGCTTAGGAATATTTTTACTGAAGAAGAAGATTACGCAAATCCTATTGAACCTTCACATATCGGTGGAAAAAAATTAGCTTCACGAATTCTAGATTGGATCAATAGTGACACATAAAATTGCTACTGTTCTTTTCTCTTGGATAATTTCTTGGGGTTTTGCTGCGGTGCAACAATTAAGCATTACGTTTGATTACTTAACTAATCC
>Ga0181568_10001849_pt1 | contig 19246 bp, 14 predicted proteins | sample 101ome_20_FD_133758 | JGI IMG/M metagenome (GOLD analysis project Ga0181568, IMG submission 133758) | Coastal salt marsh microbial communities from the Groves Creek Marsh, Skidaway Island, Georgia - 101404AT metaG (megahit assembly) | ecosystem: Environmental > Aquatic > Marine > Intertidal...
CCATGGAGGCTTCTGACAAAGATTTTGGGAATTTGCATGAAATACTCAAAGGCAATACATCATTGATGTTTTCCGAAGTAGGTAACACCCCAGCTAAGTTGATCAAAGATTTTCGTAAGAAATCCGAAAAACCAGTTTTGAAGGGGGCCTACATTGAAGAGGCTATTTACATTGGAGATGACCAAATTGATTTATTGGAATCCATTAAGTCAAAAGAGGAGTTAATTGGAGATATAATTACATTACTTCAATCTCCTGCTAAAAATGTTATTTCATCACTTCAATCTGGAGGATCTAAAATTTCTAGAATCCTGAGAACATTGTCTGAGCGGTGATCACTTAAATAAAAAGCATTCGAAAATCATAATTATTAAAAACAAGAAAATTCAAATACAAAGATGGCAAATTTAAAAGAATTCGCGGAACAACTGGTTAATTTGACGGTAAAAGAAGTCAACGAATTGGCCGATATTTTAAAAGATGAGTATGGAATCGAGCCTGCTGCTGCAGCTGTAGCTGTTGCTGGTGGAGCTGCTGCTGCTGGTGGAGAAGCCGCTGCAGATGAAAAATCAGAATACGATGTGGTACTCACAGCTGCTGGAGGTTCAAAACTTGCAGTGGTGAAATTGGTAAAAGAATTAACCGGTCTTGGCCTGAAAGAATCCAAAGAATTGGTTGATAATGTACCAAGCAACATTAAGGAAGCAGTTTCTAAAGACGAAGCTGAAGGACTTAAAAAATCGCTTGAAGAAGCAGGAGCCGAGGTCGAACTCAAATAGTTCCTATCTCACCACAAATAAGGTTTAGGTTTTTGGAATAGCACCACTAGCCTAAACCATTTTGTATTTCATAATGCCCATAGGGTTTATACCCATTTGTTGGATGCTAAATTAATTAAAGTAGATGCCGAATACACAATCCTCAAGAGTCAATTTTGCTGCTGCAAAAGATTCACCCGATTACCCTGATTTCCTTGATATTCAAATTAAATCTTTCCAAGATTTTTTTCAGTTGGAGACCAAATCTGATGAAAGAATCGAGGAAGGACTTTTCAACACTTTTAAAGAAAACTTTCCCATTACCGATACCCGAAATCAGTTTGTATTGGAATTTATCGACTATTTCGTTGACCCACCCCGCTATTCGATTCAAGAATGTATCGAAAGGGGATTAACTTATTCTGTCCCCCTAAAAGCAAGATTAAAACTTTTTTGTACTGATCCCGAACATGAGGATTTTGAAACAATTGTCCAAGATGTATTTTTGGGAACAATCCCATATATGACCCCTAGTGGAACTTTTGTTATCAATGGGGCAGAGCGAATTGTAGTATCCCAATTGCACCGTTCTCCCGGAGTATTTTTTGGACAATCTTTCCATGCCAACGGAACCAAACTCTACTCGGCAAGAGTTATACCTTTCAAAGGTTCATGGATCGAATTCGCTACCGACATTAACAGCGTTATGTATGCCTATATTGATAGAAAGAAAAAATTACCTGTAACCACACTATTTAGAGCTATCGGTTATGAAAGTGACAAAGATATTTTAGAAATCTTTGATCTTGCAGAAGAAGTAAAAGTTTCCAAAACCGGATTAAAAAAGGTTCTTGATCGTAAACTCGCTGCTCGTGTTTTGAAAACTTGGCATGAGGATTTTGTTGATGAGGATACGGGAGAGGTAATTTCCATTGAACGTAATGAAATCATAATTGATCGGGATACTATTCTAGAAAAAGAACACATTGAAATGATCCTTGAGGCAGACGTAAAAACTATATTATTGCACAAGGAAGACGCTCATATGGCCGATTATGCAATCATCTATAATACATTGCAAAAGGACCCTACTAATTCCGAAAAAGAAGCTGTAGAACATATTTACAGACAGTTGAGGAATGCAGAGCCACCCGACGAAGATACTGCACGTGGCATCATTGACAAGCTGTTCTTTTCAGATCAGCGTTATAACTTGGGTGAGGTAGGCCGATACCGAATGAACAAAAAACTCAACCTTGAAGTTGAGATGGACAAGCAGGTTTTGACCAAACTTGACATAATCACCATAGTTAAATATTTGATTGAGTTAATCAATTCAAAAGCAGAAATCGATGATATTGATCACCTTTCTAACAGAAGGGTAAGGACTGTTGGCGAACAACTTTCATCACAATTTGGTGTAGGATTGGCCAGAATGGCCCGTACCATCAGGGAACGAATGAACGTAAGGGATAATGAGGTATTTACTCCTATTGATTTGATCAATGCCAAAACACTCTCTTCGGTCATCAATACCTTTTTTGGAACAAATCAATTGTCACAATTTATGGATCAAACCAATCCATTGGCTGAAATCACACACAAAAGAAGGTTGTCAGCATTGGGTCCTGGTGGTCTCTCTAGAGAACGTGCAGGGTTTGAGGTACGTGATGTTCACTACACCCATTATGGAAGACTTTGTCCTATCGAAACTCCTGAAGGACCCAACATTGGATTAATCTCATCTTTGGGTGTCTATGCAAAAGTAAATAATCTAGGATTTATTGAAACACCTTACCGCAAGGTCAATGATGGAAAAATTGATCTAGAAAATACTATTTATTTAAGTGCAGAGGAAGAGGAAAACCAATTAATTGCACAGGCAAATATTCCTTATGACAAAGGTGGTAAAATCATTTCCGAAAAAGTGATTGCGCGTGATCAAGCCGATTTTCCAGTTGTAACTCCAAATGAAATTAATTATACTGATGTTGCACCGAACCAAATCGCTTCTATTTCAGCTTCGCTAATACCCTTTTTGGAGCATGATGATGCCAACCGTGCTTTGATGGGTTCAAATATGATGCGCCAAGCTGTTCCTCTTCTACACCCAGAATCCCCAATTGTTGGGACTGGATTAGAGAGACAAGTTGCTTCTGATTCTAGGGTATTGATTAATGCTGAGGGAGAGGGAATTGTTGAGTACGTTGATGCCGAAAAGGTAACTATCAAGTACGACATGACGGAAGATCAAAAATTAGTTTCATTCGATGGTGATACCCAAACTTATGATCTGATCAAGTTCAGAAAAACCAATCAAGGAACCTGTATAAACCTTAAACCGATCGTTCAAAAAGGTGATCGTGTTGTAAAAGGACAAGTCCTCTCTGAGGGCTATGCAACCCAAAATGGTGAGTTGGCCTTAGGAAGAAACATGAAAGTGGCCTTTATGCCATGGAAGGGATACAACTTTGAGGACGCAATCGTAATTTCTGAAAAAGTTGTCCGAGAAGATATCTTTACATCCATTCACATAGACGAATATTCTATCGACGTAAGAGACACCAAACTCGGAACCGAGGAACTGACTGATGATATTCCTAACATTAGTGAGGAAGCCACTAAAGATTTGGACGAAAACGGAATGATCCGCATAGGTGCAGAGGTTAATCCTGGAGATATCTTGATTGGAAAAATTACTCCCAAGGGAGAATCCGATCCATCTCCTGAAGAAAAACTTTTGCGAGCAATTTTTGGAGATAAAGCTGGAGATGTTAAAGATGCTTCACTTAAAGCCCCTCCATCTCTCAGGGGTGTAGTCATTGATAAGAAATTGTTTACTCGGTCGGTTAAAGACAAAAGAAAAAGAAACCAAGACAAACAAGAACTCGAATTATTAGATGAGAAATATGAAGTCAAATTTGAAGAGTTAAAAGGTGTTTTGATCGAAAAACTTTTTAATATAGTCAATGGTAAGACTTGCCAAGGCGTACAGAATGATCTTGGGGAAGAAATTCTTCCCAAAGGAAAAAAGTATACATTAAAAATGTTGACTGGAGTTGATGATTATACCCACTTGACTAAAGGTACATGGACCACTACAGATGTCACCAATAAATTGATAGCGGATTTGATTCACAATTACAAGATCAAAGAAAATGACCTTCAAGGATCGCTCAGAAGAGAAAAATTCACCATTAGTGTTGGAGATGAATTACCCGCAGGAGTCAAAAAATTGGCTAAAGTTTACATTGCCAAAAAGCGCAAATTGAAAGTGGGAGATAAAATGGCAGGACGCCACGGAAATAAGGGAATTGTTGCCCGAATAGTAAGAGAGGAGGAGATGCCATTCCTTGAAGATGGAACACCGGTTGATATTGTACTAAACCCATTAGGAGTTCCTTCGAGGATGAATATTGGTCAGATATACGAAACTGTTCTTGGATGGGCTGGACTCGATTTGGGTCAAAAATATGCCACACCAATTTTTGATGGAGCCACCATTGAACAAATCAATGAATTGACCGACAGCGCGGGTATCCCACGTTATGGTCATACATATCTATTCGATGGGGGGACAGGAGAACGTTTTGATCAGCCTGCTACCGTAGGGGTTATTTATATGTTGAAACTTGGACATATGGTCGATGATAAAATGCACTCCAGATCAATTGGGCCATACTCTTTGATCACCCAACAACCCCTTGGAGGCAAAGCCCAATTTGGAGGTCAACGATTTGGTGAAATGGAAGTATGGGCGCTGGAAGCATATGGTGCTTCCAGTACTTTACAAGAAATATTAACGGTTAAGTCAGACGATGTTATTGGCCGTGCCAAAACTTATGAATCCATTGTAAAAGGGGAAAACCCTCCGGAACCGGGATTACCAGAATCTTTCAATGTATTGATGCATGAATTGAAAGGATTAGGATTAGATATCAGATTAGAAGAATAATTTAAATTTTGCTATTGAGTTATGCTTAGAAATAACGAAATCATTACCCAAAAGAAATTCAATAAAATAACCATAGGTTTGTCCTCTCCCGAGGTAATCCTTGCTAACTCTAGAGGCGAGGTACTTAAGCCTGAAACTATAAATTACCGAACCCACAAACCCGAACGTGACGGTCTGTTTTGTGAGCGAATTTTCGGTCCTGTAAAGGATTTCGAATGTGCTTGTGGTAAATATAAGCGGATTAGGTACAAGGGCATCGTTTGTGACCGTTGTGGGGTAGAAGTAACCGAGAAAAAAGTTAGGCGTGACCGTGTAGGACACATCAACTTGGTAGTTCCAGTAGCCCACATATGGTATTTTAGATCACTTCCAAACAAGATTGGATATCTTTTGGGCTTGCCATCCAAGAAATTGGATATGATTATTTATTACGAACGCTATGTTGTCATTCAGCCAGGAAATACCAAAAATGAAGAAGGTGAGCCTGTCCAAAAGATGGATTTCCTTACTGAGGAGGAGTACCTTAACATCATGGAACAATTGCCACCTGAGAATCAATTTCTTGAAGACAGTGATCCTGAAAAATTCATTGCCAAAATGGGTGCGGAGTGTTTGATTGAGTTGTTATCTAGAATTGATTTGGAAGTTCTGTCTTATGAATTGCGTCACAAAGCAAATAATGAAACTTCTAAGCAAAGAAAAACTGAAGCCCTTAAAAGATTACAAGTAGTTGAAGCTTTTAAGGAAGCTAACGAAAACAGGGAAAACCTTCCTGAATGGATGATCATGAAGGTGATTCCTGTGATCCCCCCAGAATTAAGACCTCTTGTTCCTTTAGATGGTGGACGCTTTGCCACTTCAGATTTGAATGATTTATACCGACGTGTCATAATTAGAAATAATCGCCTGAAGAGATTGGTAGAGATCAAAGCACCAGAGGTAATATTGAGAAATGAAAAGCGAATGTTACAGGAATCTGTCGACTCATTGTTTGATAACACCAGAAAATCATCTGCTGTTAAAACAGATTCTAACCGTCCCCTAAAGTCACTTTCAGATTCATTGAAAGGAAAGCAAGGTCGTTTTCGTCAAAATTTGTTGGGTAAAAGAGTAGATTATTCTGCACGCTCTGTAATTGTAGTAGGACCTGAATTAAAACTTTTTGAATGTGGATTGCCCAAAGGTATGGCAGCAGAGCTTTACAAACCTTTCATAATCAGGAAACTTATTGAAAGGGGGATTGTTAAAACTGTAAAATCTGCAAAAAAAATAATTGATCGTAAAGAACCTGTCGTATGGGATATACTGGAAAACGTTCTCAAGGGTCACCCTGTTTTATTGAACCGGGCTCCTACACTTCACCGTTTAGGGATTCAGGCATTCCAACCTAAGTTGATCGAAGGAAAAGCTATTCAACTACACCCCTTGGTATGTACTGCATTCAACGCAGATTTTGATGGTGATCAAATGGCTGTTCACTTACCCCTAGGGCCTGAAGCCATACTTGAAGCTCAACTTTTGATGTTGGCCTCCCATAATATCCTCAATCCTGCTAACGGTTCGCCAATTACTGTTCCGTCTCAGGACATGGTATTGGGACTCTATTACATGACCAAAGCGAGAAAATCTACTTCAGAAATTCCCGTAAAGGGCGAGGGTTTGACTTTTTACTCTGTTGAGGAAGTCCATATTGCTTATAATGAAAAGCGTGTGGATCTCAATGCGATGGTTAAAATCAGAGCAAAAGATTTTAATGAGGAAGGTGAGTTGGTATTTCAAATCATTGAATCAACCGTAGGTCGTATATTGTTTAATGAAGTTGTTCCAGAAAAAGCAGGTTATTTCAATGAGGTATTGACCAAGAAAAACCTTAGGGAGATTATCGGTAAAATTTTAAAAGTCACCAGTGTTCCTGAAACATCAGAGTTTTTGGACAAGATTAAGAATATGGGTTATGGATTTGCTTTTAAGGGAGGGCTGTCTTTCAGTTTAGGAGACATTATTATTCCTAAAGAAAAAATCGAAATGATTGAATATGCCAACACACAAGTTGATAGTATTTCAGGTAACTATAGTATGGGATTGATCACAAACAACGAGCGGTACAATCAAGTTATTGATGTATGGACCTCTACTAATGCCAAGTTGACCGAATTAGCAATGAAACGAATAAGTGAAGACAAACAAGGCTTCAACTCCGTTTATATGATGTTAGATTCGGGAGCCAGGGGGTCCAAAGAACAAATCCGTCAGTTGACCGGTATGCGAGGATTGATGGCAAAACCCAAAAAATCCAATGTCGGTGGAGGAGAAATTATTGAAAACCCAATCCTGTCGAACTTTAAAGAAGGCTTGTCTATCTTGGAATATTTTATTTCCACACATGGGGCGCGAAAAGGTTTGGCAGATACGGCATTAAAAACTGCTGATGCAGGATACTTGACCCGAAGACTTGTAGATGTATCTCAGGATGTAATTGTCAATCTTGAGGATTGTGGAACCCTAAGAGGAATAAATGTAGAACCTTTAAAGAAAAATGAGGAAATCGTCGAACCTCTTGGCGAACGTATCCTTGGGCGTGTCAGTTTACATAATATTGTTGACCCACGTACTGACAAATTATTGGTTAAGGCAGGAGAACAAATTACGGAGTCCATTGTTAAACTTATTGAAAATGCGCCTATTACATCTGTAGAAGTGCGATCTCCTTTGACCTGTGAGGCCCTCAAAGGAATTTGTGCTAAGTGTTACGGAAGAAACCTTTCTACGGGCAAAATGGTTCAAAAAGGAGAAGCAGTAGGTGTTGTTGCTGCCCAATCAATCGGAGAACCAGGAACACAGTTGACCTTGAGAACTTTCCACGTTGGTGGAGTGGCAGGAAATATTTCTGAGGAAAACCGATTGGTGGCCAAATTTGACGGTATCGCAGAAATTGAAGACCTGAAAACTGTTGAAGGTGAGGATGCAGAAGGTAAAGAAGCTAATATTGTCATCTCCAGAACTACCGAATTAAAGTTAGTTGATGGTAACACCAAAAATATACTCAACATTCACAACATTCCATACGGATCTTCTATCTTTATAAAGAAAGGAGCCAAAATCAAAAAAGGGGATGTCATTTGTCAATGGGATCCATTTAATGGGGTGATTGTTTCTGAGTTTTCTGGAAAAATCAGTTTTGAAAATATTGAGCAGGGAGTTACCTATCAGGTCGAAATTGACGAGCAGACCGGATTTCAAGAGAAGGTGATCTCTGAATCACGAAATAAAAAGCTTATCCCAACACTACACATCAATGATACAAAAGGTAATACCCTAAGATCGTACAATTTGCCTGTAGGAGCACATTTAATAGTCAACGATGGTGACAGTATTAAAGAAGGAAAGATCTTGGTCAAAATCCCAAGAAAATCAGCCAAGTCCGGAGATATTACCGGTGGATTGCCTAGGGTTACTGAACTCTTTGAAGCTCGAAATCCCTCTAACCCTGCTGTAGTATCAGAGATTGATGGTGTGGTTTCTTTTGGTAAAATCAAAAGAGGGAATCGAGAAATTATTGTGGAGTCCAAATTTGGAGATATCAAGAAATACTTAGTCAAATTGTCTAATCAAATTTTGGTTCAGGAAAACGACTTTGTCAAAGCTGGAATGCAACTATCTGATGGATCTGTGACCCCAACAGATATTCTCAGAATCAAAGGCCCTTCTGCAGTTCAACAGTACTTGGTTAATGAGGTACAAGAAGTTTATAGATTACAAGGGGTAAAGATAAACGACAAACACTTTGAAGTAGTTGTCCGTCAGATGATGCGCAAGGTGAAAATTGAAGACCCCGGAGATTCAATATTCTTAGAGGGTCAATTGGTATATAAATCTGATTTCATCATCGAAAACGATAGTTTGTACGGTAAGAAAATAGTTGAAGAAGTTGGTGCTTCTGAAAATTTAAAAGCAGGACAGATGGTTACTGCTCGACAGCTTCGGGATGAAAACTCCTTGTTGGTTCGTGAGGACAAAGCACCCGTGGTTGCTCGAGATGTGGCTTCGGCTACTGCTACACCAGAACTTCAGGGTATCACCAGAGCTTCTCTACAGACCAAATCATTTATTTCTGCGGCCTCTTTCCAAGAGACTACCAAAGTGCTTAACGAGGCGGCTGTCAGCGGAAAGATAGATTCTCTTGAAGGACTCAAAGAAAATGTTATTGTCGGGCACAAAATCCCAGCTGGAACAGGTTTGAGAGTATACGATAATTTTATTGTAGGATCTAAAGACGAATATACAAGCTTGTTAATAGACAAGGAAGAAGAAAAGGAAGAAATAAATCTATAAGTTCATGAGCGACCCCAAAAAGAAAAATGAACAACAGATCAATATCGAATTGGATGAAGCTATGGCTCAGGGGGATTATTCCAATTTGGCCATAATCAATCACTCACCTTCAGAGTTTGTGGTTGATTTTGTCGCTATCATGCCTGGAACTCCCAAGGCCAAAGTCAAGTCCAGGATCATACTTACTCCGGAACACGCTAAAAGATTTCAAAGTGCTCTAGCTGATAACATCCGACGCTATGAAGAAAGTCATGGGGAGATTGATTCCAAAGATCCACCCCCAATACCCTTAAATTTTGGGCCCACAGGAGAAGCTTAAATAATACACCCAATGAAATTCGGGGATTATTTATTTAATTTGAATAAAGGATTTAAGCTCTTCCAACTCAGATTGGTTGAATATATAACGAATCTTGTATAAAATTTGGGCTATAATTTCGTTGAGTTAGAGTTTAGTATAATTTCTTATTATTATTGGATCACTAATATATGGTTAATTTTGAGGTTAATGTCATTAAGATTCTTTTCATTTTCAAGTTCAATTAGCTATTAATAGCCAGAAATCTGAATGTCCCAAGTCAGAGTTCTATCTGTTAAATTATGGTTTTTTTTGATATTTTCGGGTGAGTATGTAATCAAAACCAATTAAATTTCCCAAATAAGTTTTTTTAAAACCATGATTTTACTCCTGTTACTTGGGTGATCATAGTATCTAAATTATTTAAAAAGTTATTTAGAACTCTGAGGTAAAATGAAAAGTGATATCGGGATATTTTTGTTGGGCCAACTGAAGGGAAAAATCAGAGTCGGCCAGATAAACCAATTGACCTTGTTTGTCCTGGGCTAAAAACTTTTGTTTTACCTTAAGGAACTCAAGGTAATTTTCGTTTTCTTCATCTATTGTAGTTATCCAGCAAGCTTTATAAACACTCAGATTTTCAAAGCTACATTTGGCACTGTATTCGTGTGCAAGCCTGTATTGGATTACATCAAATTGCAGGGCTCCAACAGTGCCGATTACTTTTCTTCCGTTAAGGTTGAGTGTAAACAATTGGGCTACCCCCTCATCCATCAATTGATCTATACCCTTATTGAGTTGTTTGGCTTTCATGGGGTCGGCATTGTTGATATAGCGAAAGTGTTCAGGTGAAAAACTAGGAATGCCTTTATAATAGATTTCCTCACCAGAGGTAAGTGTGTCTCCAATCTTAAAATTACCGGTATCGTGAAGTCCTACTATATCTCCTGGGAATGATTCGTCCACTACTTCTTTTTTTTCGGCAAAAAAGGCATTTGGACTGGAAAATTTAAACTTTTTTTTGTGCCTTACGTGAAGGTAGGGAGTATTGCGCTTAAATATTCCCGACACGATTTTAACAAAAGCTAAACGGTCACGGTGGTTTGGATCCATATTAGCATGAATCTTAAAAACAAAACCCGAAAAGTCTGTTTCATTGGGATGAATGATTCGTTTGTTGGTAGATTTTGGCTGGGGTGCGGGAGCGATTTGTATAAAACAATCCAGTAGTTCTTGAACCCCAAAATTGTTTAGTGCCGAACCAAAAAATACTGGCTGTAAATTTCCCGCCAAGTATTCCTTCTTATCAAAAGTAGGATAGACTCCTTCTAACAATTCGAGGGATTCTGTGAGTTCTATAAAGGCTTGATCACCAATAGCCTTTTGAAATTCCACGTTTTCTATTGTTTGGTAGGCAATGGTTTGTGTAATTTTTTGTTTGTCTTTAGATACATTTATTTTAATGTTATCTTCCCAAAGGTTATAAATACCTTTAAAATTGTAACCCATTCCAATCGGAAAACTAAGTGGGGTCACCCTTAGTCCCAATTTGGTTTCTAATTCGTCTAGAAGGTCAAAGGCATCTTTTCCCTCCCTATCCAGTTTATTGATGAATACAATCATGGGGATTTTACGCATTCGACAGACTTCAACTAGTTTTTCGGTTTGCTCTTCGACTCCTTTCGCAACATCTATCACCACGATTACACTGTCCACTGCAGTAAGTGTCCTAAAAGTATCCTCTGCAAAATCTTTGTGGCCTGGGGTGTCGAGGATGTTGACCTTTTTATTCTGATAGTTAAAAGCAAGCACTGAAGTGGCCACCGAAATTCCTCTTTGGCGTTCGATTTCCATAAAGTCACTGGTGGCTCCTTTTTTGATCTTATTGGACTTTACGGCTCCTGCTTCTTGGATTGCACCACCATAAAGTAAAAGCTTTTCAGTAAGTGTGGTTTTTCCTGCATCGGGATGTGAAATGATACCAAATGTTCGTCTTCTTTGAATTTCCTGAAGGAATTCCATTTTTAATCAATTTTGGCAAAAATATTTAATTAAATCCCATCACTAAAATTTGTCGATAGGTTTTGTCTAATTTATTAGGTATTTTTGAGGGATGGAGGAGGAAAAAGTTGTTTTAGTGGATTTGGACAATCAGCCTATCGGAACAATGGGCAAAATGGAGGCACACGAGAAAGCCCTTCTACATCGTGCCTTTTCTGTTTTTGTGATGAATTCCAAAAATGAATTACTTATTCAACAACGTGCTTTTGACAAATACCATTCCCCGGGTTTGTGGACTAATACTTGCTGCAGTCATCAACGTGAAGGAGAATCTAATATAGAAGCAGGGAACCGCCGATTGATTCAAGAAATGGGCATGAACTTACCACTAGAAGAATTGTTTACATTTGTTTATAAAGCTTCATTTGATAATGGATTAACGGAACACGAATTGGATCATGTTATGTTGGGTTTTAGTGAAGAAGATCCTAAGATTAATTCCGATGAAGTTGCAGCTTTTAAATGGATTCATATAGATGCTGTAAAAGAGGATCTTAAAAAGAATCCTAATGATTATACTGTTTGGTTCGCCATTATTTTCAATAGATTTTATCAACACATTCAAAAAAGAGTCAACTAATGAGGTTAACCGTAAGCAGAAAAGCACACTTTAACGCTGCTCACCGATTGTATGTAAAGTCCTGGGATGATGCTAAGAATGAAGCTGTATTCGGAAAGTGTTCTAATCCACACTTTCACGGACACAACTATGAGTTGATAGTCAATGTTACAGGAACAATTGATCGGGTGACTGGTTATGTTATGGATATGAAAGTCCTAAAGGATTTGATCAAAGAGGAAGTCGAAGACCCCTTTGATCATAAAAATCTCAATGAACAGGTTCCGGAATTTGAGGACTTGATTCCCACTGCCGAAAACATCGCAGTAGTAATTTATAATAAACTTTTACCACATTTGGATGAAGATAAAGACTTGGAAATTGTTCTCTACGAAACCCCTCGCAATTTTGTAAAATATAGCGGATAAAAATTTTTAAATAAGTATTATGTCAAGTATCAAATTGTTCAAAAAAGAAATCAACAACAGAATAGGAAGTTTTATTGAAGAGGTTTATGCTTGGGAATTGAATCACCCTGATGCAGATCTCAAATCTACTGAAAAATTAATCGATAAGGCTATTGCTTTGTTTGACTATTTGATCGAAAAAATTCACCTAGCTAAAAGAAATGGTGGCAAGGATGGTTTCAAGCCCCTCCGAGAGCACTTGGCTAAATCAATTGGGGACTTTCAAAAGGAATTGGTAAAATTGGGATAGTTATTCCTTTGACTCCTCCGCTTTACGCGTGGCAATAAATTCAATTAATTCTAGACCGTATTTTGATGCTCTGACTTTTTCGGTCAATTTTGAGGCCACAGTATCCAATAAGATGATATTTGCATCCCGTACCTCTGTCAGAGCAATAAAGGGTGCGATTACGTTGTCTCCATGTGTACTAGCAAAGTTGAGGGCATATAAATACCTTCTTCTTGACAAATTGTCAATGGCTGCTTGGATTGAATCCAATGCCTTACTGTTGTTGTCATCTTTGGCTTCTGTAAAATAGGCTTGTATGTATTCCAAGTTTTTTTCATTGAATTGTCGTGCTATTTTGCGATACTCTTGTAATAATTTCTGATTTTCAGAACCCGTTACTTTGGCACTGCTCTCAAAGGTTTTGAGTAAAGTGTTTATGTTAATATTGCCTTTTTCTGCAAAGAATAAAATCCTGTCATTCAAACTGTCACCATCCTCTTTATTCAAATAGAGATAATATATTTCAGGACTTTCGATTTCGGTTTTAAATTGAAATTCAGGATTTCCATTGACCACAACAGAGTCAATGTTAACCAATGTCGAATCTTGAATTTTTTGTAAAAAAAGAGTTCCTTTTCTCAAACCTTCCACAGTACCAGTCAAGATCATGGTATTTCTGGAAAGTTTAGAGGTGTTTTCACAACCCTGAAGTGTCAATACGTAAAGTATTACAATAATAAATAGTTTTTTATTATTCATAACAGTAAAAAAGATTTTCGCAAATTTAGTCGAATTTGACTGTTTAGAAAAAAGAATGTTTTATAATAACCTATTTGATTTCCCGTCTTTTACAACTCAGTAAATCAAGTTTTGTAATAACTTTGAACTGTAATGATTCATTCTTTTTCAATTATAACCTTAATGTACTTTTTGCTGTTTTCCTCTCTAGATTGGGGTAGAATGGGTCACCAAGTGATTGGGGAGATTGCACAGCAACATCTTACTCTCAAGGCACAAATAGAGATCGATGGTTTGTTGGATGGGGTTTCTCTAGCCAGTATCTCCAATTTTGGAGACGAAATTAAGTCCAATCCAAAATACAAAGCTTTTCAACCTTGGCATTATATCAATCTACCTTTTAACATACCCTACGGTCGTTCAAAAAGAAATCCAAATGGTGATGTGGTAATTGCAATCAAAAAATGTACTACAAAAGTTAAAGATACTGAAGAGCCAAAAAGTGAACGGGCATTTTATCTCAAACTATTGGTTCATTTTGTAGGTGACTTGCATCAGCCTATGCATGTGGGGAGAGAGGGGGATCGTGGTGGGAATGATATCCAACTTCGATGGTTCGGAAAATCATCCAATCTCCATCGCTTGTGGGACAGTCATTTAATAGATCATTGTCAAAATAGTTCTGCAGAATGGGTCAGGGAATTGAGTGACTTAAAACCTGAAATAATTGAAGAAATTCAGCAGCAACCATTGGAGCAATGGGTTCTTGAGTCTCAAAACTTAGTAAAGATTATCTATAAAAATACTCCATCCAATAGTGACTTAGGTGCTGATTACCACCGCCTGCATTTGCCGCTTGTGAAAATGCAGTTGCAAAAAGGGGGGTTACGTTTGGCGGCTCACTTGAATAAAATCTTTAAATGATCTTACGAAATGTTAGGTTCAATCTGGGTTGCATTGGTTTTTTGGTTTTAGGAATCTGATGTACCCAATGTTCTTGCATTGCCCCTTCCATCAAAAGTAAACTTCCGTGGTGGAGTTCCATTTTGTATCGTTGCTTACTAATATTTCGGTGTTTGAAATGAAAAAAGCGGGTAGCTCCAAAACTACAGGACGCGATCTGTGGATGCTTTCCTAATTCTCTTTCGTTGTCCGCATGCCAACCATTACTATCAGCCCCATCTCGGTAGAGGTTAAGTAAAACACAGTTAAAATCATGATCGAATACCGTTTGGATTAGCTTCAAGAGCTCCAAAAGTTCTTGCGTCATGGGGTGGGGTCTGAGGGTTAGTCCAGAATAGGTATAGGTACTTGGCGTATTACTATGCAATGAGGTCAGGCGTGGTTGAGCATATACTTTACCAAAAACCTTGACATTGTCTTGTTGCCAAGGAATGTTTTTATGAAAGGTTTCGAAATGCCGATTAGCTTGATCCACCGACAAAAAATTTTTATAGTATCGCAATCGAGCGTCTGGAAGTTTGGGTTCCCAATCAGGAGTGAGTGGCTTTATTTTTAACATTTCCAAAATATTTTTTTATGAAGACTTTATTCTGAAACTTTTGGGAATTAATATATAATCCCTTGGACCGGATGATACAAGGGATTTAAAGGATAAAAAATTTACAAACTATTTGATAAGATCCACAGAGCGTTTGATAAAGGCAGTTAGTTCCTCCCCTTTTAATAAGTTTTGTGAAAGCCTTGCCAAGTCGAGAGCTTGTTTTATAAGTCGTTCTCGTTTTTTTACGGTTTTAGTCTTAAGTATTTGTTCTACCAATTCGTGATTGGTATTGACTAAAAGGGTGAACATTTCAGGAAAAGTGCCCATCATACCCCCACCTGTATGTTGCATCTCCTTCATGCGACGCATGAATTCAGGTTGGGTCACTACAAATGGTAGTCCACTACTGTCCATGGCTTCGAGTTGGATGGTATATTTTTCTCCTGGAACCACTGCCTCGATCAGAGGCTTTAGACTTTCTTTCTCTTCATCCGACATTTTGGAAACCGTAGCTTCATCTTTTTTGATAAGGTTTTCTAAAGCATCACCGTCCACACGTGTAAATGCAACTTTGTCTTTATCACCCTCAAGTTTTTGAATTAGATGAGCAATGATGGGTGAGTCTAACAATAACACTTTATAGCCTTTGTCTTTGGCAGTTTCGATATATTGGTGTTGTTCCTCTACATTAGAAGCATAGAGAAATACCAATTTACCATCTTTATCAGTATGGGTGTCCTTAATAGCGGCCTCCAATTCACCGTAAGTTAGGTATTCTCCATCTGTAGTAGGGTAAAGCATGAATTTATCTGCTTTTTCGTAAAATTTATCTTCCGTTAGCATACCATATTCAATAACTACCTTGATATCATTCCATTTTTCTTCAAAACTTTTTCGATCTTTTTTAAAGAGCGAACTCAATTTATCAGCGACCTTACGGGTAATGTAATTACTGATTTTTTTAACGGCACCGTCAGCTTGTAAATAACTACGTGAGACGTTGAGTGGAATATCTGGAGAGTCAATTACTCCCCTAAGTAAGGTTAAAAATTCGGGGACGATACCCTCTACATTGTCGGTGACAAAAACCTGATTTTGGTAGAGTTGGATTTTATCTTTTTGCAGATTGAGATCATTTTGAATTTTAGGAAAGTAAAGGATACCTGTGAGGTTGAATGGATAGTCAACATTGAGGTGAATGTTGAACAGGGGTTCTTCAAACTGCAAGGGATAAAGTTCTCTATAGAAGGACTTGTAGTCATCCTCTTTAAGATCGGAAGGTGTTTTGGTCCATGCCGGGTTTGTAATATTGATAATGTTATCTACTGTCTTAGTATCGGGTTTGGCATCTTCTTTGGCATCATCGGGCAAAGGGAGGGTTTCTTCCTTGGTTCCAAACTTGATGGGGAAGGGCATGAATTTATTATACTTATTTAGTAACTCTCGGATTCGTGCTTCCTCCAAGAACTCTTTAGAATCTTTTGCAATATGGAGGATTATCTCTGTACCCCTTTCTCTTTTATCTGCTTCCTCTAAAGTGTATTGGGGAGATCCGTCGCAAGTCCAGTGTGCCGTTGGTGTATTTTGGTGAGACTGGGTAATTATTTCGACTTTCTCGGCGACCATAAAAGCTGAATAGAAGCCTAAGCCAAAGTGTCCAATAATGCCAGAATCTTGGGCGTTGTCTTTGTATTTTTCTAAAAACTCTTCAGCGCCCGAAAAGGCTACCTCATTAATATATTTATTAACCTCTTCAGTTGTCATCCCCACCCCTTGATCGATAATGTGAATTTTTTTATTTTTTTTATCGATTTTAACTTCAATACGCGGATCACCAATTTCACCTTTAACTTCACCAACACTACTGAGGTGCTTGAGCTTGCTTATTGCGTCAGTTGCGTTGGAAATTAATTCTCGGAGAAAAATTTCGTGATCGCTGTAGAGAAATTTTTTGATCAGGGGGAAGATGTTTTCTACTGCAACATTAATTTTACCATTAGCCATATTATTGATTTTAATTTAACATATAATGTCAAAAAAAATACCAAAGGAAGATAAATGACACATTGACATAATATTTTGTTTAAGTTTTTTTTAAAATAAATAAACATTTTCTAAATTTGAACAAATAATTGTGATGAGTAAAAAAGAAGAGAAAGAAAAGTTAGCTATTGTAGTATCGTTTATGACTAATACTCTTGATAACGATAAGTATCCAAGTTCCGTTTACAAGTTTTGTAAAGATAACAATTTGGATGAGAAGACTTTTTATAAGTTTTTTGGTTCACTGGATGGTGTTAAAGAAACAATTTGGGAAAACTTTTATGATAATGCGATGTCATTATTGGAAAAAGATGAAAACTTTGAGAAGTCCAAACCCAAGGAAAAGCTACTTTCTTTTTATTATACTTTCTTCGAAGTGATGCTGCTCAATAGGAGTTATATTTTATTTGCGCTTTCGGGAGAGGAAAGAATAATGACTAAAATGAGTCAACTATCGTCTCTGAGAAAAATTTTTAAAGGTTTTACTTCAGAATTAATCGAAGATGGTAATGTAGACAAGCCCTCTTATTTACAGCATCCGCCCAAAATATTCTCGGAGGCAGCATGGGTGCAATTTTGCTTTTTGATCAAATTTTGGATAGAAGATTCATCTGCTGACTTTGAAAAGACGGACCAAGCCATTGAAAAATCTGTCCAAACCGCCTTTGATGTTTTCGATAATACTCCTTTGTCAGCATTGGTGGATTTTGGTAAATTTTTGTGGAAGGAAAAATTTGCAGTCTCTTGAAATCATTGGATTATATTCCAACCAACAAAATCGCACGGGCGGGGAACTTAGTTACTACTGGTATAAAATTGGGTGGAAATTACCTCAAATATTATAGTGAAAAAGCGCTTAAGGTAGACGGCAGTCGCGAGCGCCTGGACGAGGAGAATGCAAAAGATATTTATAATTCTCTAAAAACCTTAAAGGGAAGTGCTCTTAAAGTAGCCCAGATGTTAAGTATGGAAAAAAACCTCCTGCCGAGGGCCTATGTCGACCAATTCAGTTTGGCACAGTTTTCCGTACCACCACTTTCTTGGCCACTGGTAAAAAAAATGATTAGAAAATATTTGGGGGCTAACCCCGAATTGGTTTTTGATACGTTTGCTGTCCAATCTAAAAATGCTGCCAGTATCGGTCAGGTACATCAGGCAACTAAAGATGGGAAAAAACTTGCTGTGAAAATTCAATATCCTGGGGTGGCAGACAGTATCAGTTCCGATCTAAGTATTGTCAAACCTATTGCTCTGAAAATGTTTAATTTGAAAGGAAAGGATACTGACAAATATTTTAAAGAAGTAGAGAACAAGCTTTTAGAAGAAACAGATTATCTGTTAGAGTTAAAACAAAGCCAATGGATTGCCGAACAATGTAAAGATATTCCCTACTTAAAGTTTCCGGTTTACTATCCTGAATATTCATCAGAAAAAATTCTTACAATGGATTGGATGGATGGACTTCATATTTCCGAATATGTGGATGGCAAAACACAAAACCGAGAGATGAATCATCGTTTAGGACAAACACTTTGGGACTTTTATATGTTTCAAATTCATCATTTGAAAAAAGTACATGCTGATCCACATCCTGGGAATTTTTTAATCGACAATGAGTATAACCTAATTGCACTTGATTTTGGATGCGTCAAAACTATTCCCGAAGAATTCTACGGTCCCTATTTTGAGTTGTCAGATCTCAAAATTGAAGACAATCCTTTGCGTTTTCAGGAAATTCTATATGACCTGGAAATTTTAAGAACTGATGATACGGCCGAGGAGGTAGTTTATTTTACGAAATTGTTTGGTCGTTTGATCAAGGTATTGACCTTGCCTTTTACGCAAAAGGAATTCGATTTCGCCGATGCTGTTTTTTGGGATGAGATTAACAGCCTGAGTGAGACCCTTTCCTCCGATGAGCGATTGCGAAAAATGAATGGTAATAGAGGTTCCAAACATTTTATTTACATCAACCGTACTTTTTTTGGATTGTATACTTTGCTTAACGACCTCAAGGCCAAAGTAAATACTGAAGCTTTCCGAAAATACTGCTAACCTAGGATTAACAGCCATAAATTTTAAGAAATGAAAAGATTAAAAATTTTATCCCTATCCCTTTTATTGATCTCGATGTACTCTTGCTCTAAAGATGAAAACGAGCCTCAAATGGTGATTCAAAAAACTATTTTTGAACATGTGGCAAGCAGCATGAATTATTCCTATTTGACCTATGCACTGCAGAAAACAGATTTGGATGATGTTTTGAATGGGGAGGGTGACTATACCTTGTATGCACCCAACA
>Ga0181568_10001851_pt1 | contig 19234 bp, 15 predicted proteins | sample 101ome_20_FD_133758 | JGI IMG/M metagenome (GOLD analysis project Ga0181568, IMG submission 133758) | Coastal salt marsh microbial communities from the Groves Creek Marsh, Skidaway Island, Georgia - 101404AT metaG (megahit assembly) | ecosystem: Environmental > Aquatic > Marine > Intertidal...
CACCCGGTCCGAAGAAGTCAGGCGGTCCACCCGGTCCGAAGAAGTCAGGCGGCCCACCCGGTCCGAAGAAGTCCGTTGGTCCTCCTGGCCCAAGCAAGAGCGGTGGCCCTCCGAAAGGTGGTCCAGGTAGGAGTCCTCCCGGTCCGAAGAAGAGCGGTCCACCCGGCCCAAGCAAGTCCGGTGGTCCTCCGAAAGGCGGTCCCGGTGGCGGTCCTCCCGGTCCGAAGAAGAGCGGTCCACCCGGCCCAAGCAAGAGCGATGGCCCTCCGAAAGGCGGTCCTGGTGGCGGCCCTCCCGGTCCGAAGAAGAGCGGTCCACCCGGCGGTCCAAAACGTGGCCCACCGCGTTGATCACGGTGTGATTCATGGGTGCTGAATTCGGGTTAATCCGCTTCACTGGTAAACTTCGACCATCGCAGGTTGCGGCATCATCCGTCATCCAATCTCAACTGGAAGCAGGTGAAAAAGACCTGTACATCGTTGCTCCACCTGGATCTGGAAAGACAATTTTGGGGCTGTATGTGTGGTCTGATCTTGTCCGCAAACCCGCGTTGGTGCTTTCGCCGAACTCAGCGATTCAGGCGCAATGGATTGACCGAACATCGCTGTTTGATTTGGATGGGCGTGAAAGTGAGATGAAACTTACACCCCAAGAGCCTGGTTTACTTACATCGTTGACCTACCAGTCCTTGACCATGGTTCGAACACAAGGTGATGATTTGGAACAGGCTGCAACCGATGTATGGGTTGCCCGTGTAATCGAGAGTGGGGAGGCAATTGATGAACAAAGCGCCCTTGCTTGGCTTGAGGATCTACGGACCAGCAATCCATCCTACTACGAAGGCCAAATGAAAAAACACCGCAAACGGGTGCGAAACGAACTGGAGGATGAACAGGGGAGCATGGCGTGGCTTAACGAACGGTCACGAGACGCCATCCTCGGACTCAAAGAAGCAGGTGTTGGGTTGCTTATTTTGGATGAATGCCATCATCTGACAGAGCATTGGGGAAAGGTTCTGGCCGAGGTCAAGGAACTGCTCGATGACCCTGTCGTCCTCGGGCTCACGGCCACGCCTCCGAACGCTGACAAAGCCGATGTTCCTCATTACAAGCAACTGCTTGGTACCGTCGACTACGAGGTTCCCACGCCAGCGTTGGTTCGCGATTCAAACCTCGCTCCCTATCAGGACTTGGCGTATTTTGTCCGACCCACTGCAACCGAGCTGGCGTACATTGCCGAAGCCGATGAGTCCTTTTTGCAGGTGGTCAACGATATCGGTGAACCCCGTGAAGAGGAAGGACGAGCCCTCCCGTTTGAGGCTTGGTTGTTGCATACGCTTGAACACAAAGTCATCCCAGGACGCAAAAACTTGTCTTGGAAGGCGTTCCACAAGGCCCTTCCAAACTTTGCAGATGCAGCGCGAGCCTATCTTCTGATGAAGGGGCACGCACTTCCAAAGGGAATTCCACTTCATGATGTTGAACGTACCGTTTCAACCGAGGCTGGGGACCAAATCCGCCTCTTAAGGCCGTTGTTGGACAGGTATGTTCGGTTTGGTTTGCGTCGTTCCTCTCATCCAGATGACCAAGAACTTGCTGAAAAGGTCACCAATCGTCTTCGTCTTCTCGGCTATCAAATCACGGAAAGTGGCGCTCGCCCTTGTGCTTCACCCGTTGGAAGAATCTTGGCCTATGCACAAGCCAAAACAGAAGCGGTCTCCGAAATACTACGAGCGGAACACGAAGTGTTGGATGAGCGTCTTCGTTGCGTGATTGTGACGGATTTTGAAAAGACATCCTCAACGGCGGTTGTGGAGGGTGTTCACGACGATGAGGCGGGGGGTGCTATCGGCGTGTTCAAGGCATTGGTTGAGTGCGAACTTGGCGACCAACTCGACCCCGTTCTGATGACGGGAAGCACGTTGCTCGTTGATGACGATCTCGCTGAACGATTTTTACAAAAGGCTCGTGATTGGGTGGCTGCTCGTCAGCTTCGCATCACGTTTCGAGATGAACCGATGGGGCGTTTCCATCACCTCCACGGCTCTGGGAAGGATTGGGCCCCACGAAATTACTCAACGATGGTCACCGAATTTTTCCAAGAAGGGTTTACTCAATGCTTGATTGGAACCCGTGGTCTTCTGGGAGAAGGCTGGGATGCCTCCCGCATCAATGTCCTCATCGATTTGACCACCGTCACCACGAGCATGAGCATAAACCAGTTGCGAGGTCGCTCGATGCGCCTCGATAAAGCATGGCCAGAAAAGGTCGCAAACAACTGGGATGTGGTTTGTCTTGCTGAGGAATTCATCAAAGGTTTTGATGACTACGAGCGCTTTCAAAACAAACACAAGAATTTGTTCGGCGTTTGTGATGACGGCTCTATCGAGCGAGGTGTAGGGCATGTCCACCCGGCGTTCACGGAACTTCAACCCGAGGGAGTGAACGAAGGTATGATGGTCATCAACACAGAAATGCTTGAGAGGGCACGTGGTCGCGCAGATTCCCGAGAGTTGTGGGCTATTGGAACGCCGTTTTCTGCCGTATCAAGAACGTCTCTTGAATTCAAGCCCAAAGGAATGGGGGGCGGGCAACAATTTGGCTTTGGCAAACGACGTGACCCTTGGAACACCGATTCCTTGAATCAAGCGATCATTACTGCTGTGGCCAACGCTATGTGGGACGCAGGCCTCTTGCCCTCACAGAGCAAACTTGGCGGGGGAGGGCGAGGTGGGGGTTGGTATCGTTACTACCTCGAAGGATGCACAGAAGAGCAATCCACGATGTTTGCCCAGGCCATCAGCGAGGTCTTTGGTGGTCTCGACGACGCCCGCTACGTGATTGGCCGTAGTGCTCGATTCTTCGACGAGACATTTTTTTCTCGTCTCTTACCTGAAGTGTTAGCAAAGTTTGTTCGCAAAGAACGAAGAGAAGTGGTGATGTTTCACCGCGTACCTTCTTGCTTGGCCGGTAAGAAACAACATGCGAAATGGTTTGAGGCACATTGGAACAAATTGGTCAGTCCAGGTGAAGTGTTGTACGCACACAGCGACGAAGGAAAACAAGCCATCGGGTTTGCTCAGTCTTCAGGGTTGGTGGCATCTCCGCTGCAACGGCTGAAAGACGTGTATATCTGATTCAGCGCAAGCCTGCGGCTTTGAGCGATTCCAGAAGAACGGCTCCAAGTTCTGAGGGATCTTTAGCACACGCAATGCCAGCTGCTTCAAAGGCTGCAAATTTCTCTTCTGCCGTACCTTTGCCACCCGAGATGATGGCCCCGGCGTGGCCCATCCGCTTGCCGGGCGGTGCGGTGGCTCCAGCAACGAAGCCGACAATGGGTTTGGTGACGTTTTCAGCAGCCCATGCTGCCGCCTCCTGCTCTGCGTTACCACCGATTTCACCAATCATCACAATGGCTTCGGTTTGGTCATCGGCTTGGAAGGCCGCGAGGCATTCAATGAATCCTGTGCCGTTGACCGGGTCGCCACCGATTCCTACACAGGTGGACTGGCCTTCGTTGATGCTCATGGTTTGCGCAACGGCTTCGTAGGTGAGTGTTCCGGACTTTGAGACAATACCGATGCGTCCCTTGGCGTGGATATGGCCAGGCATGATACCAATCTTGGCACCACCGTTGTCACCGGGTGTGATGATGCCGGGGCAGTTGGGGCCAATGAGGCGAACACCGGGTCGGTTTTCAACAAAGGCAACGGCCTTGACCATGTCGAGCGTTGGAATCCCTTCGGTGATGCAGACCACGACGCCTTCGCCCTTGATCGTGTCAAAGGCATCGGCTGCTTCCATGATGGCCTCTGCTGCGAAGGGCGGTGGGACATAGATGACCGTTGCATCTGCGTCCGTTGCTTCAATGGCCTCAAACATTGAGTTCCACACGGGGAAGGCGCTGCCTTGAAGATCAACCGTTTGACCACCTTTTCCAGGTGTGCAGCCGCCCACGATGTTGGTACCGTACTCCACCATTTTGTCGGCATGGAACATGCCTTGTTTCCCGGTGATGCCCTGCACGAGGACCTTTGCGTCTTCTTCAATCCAAATCGCCATCAAGCCTCACCTCCAATGAGTTTCACAATCTTCTGCGCACCTTCAGCGAGGTCGTCGGCCGGGTGAATGTTGAGGTCAGAGGCAGCCAGGATGGCTTTGCCTTCGTCGACGTTGGTCCCTGCGAGGCGGACCACCAGCGGGACTTCAAGCGAGAGGGCTTCCGTGGCGGCAATGACGCCTCGGGCGATGATATCGCAACGCATGATGCCACCGAAGATGTTGACGAGAATCCCTTTCACGTTGGGGTCCTCGAGAATGATTGAGAATGCCGTTTTCACCTGTTCTTCGTTGGCGCCACCACCGACATCAAGGAAGTTGGCGGGCTCGCCTCCGTAGAGTTTGATGACGTCCATCGTCGCCATGGCCAAACCGGCACCGTTCACGAGGCACCCGATGTTGCCATCCAGCTTGACATAGGAAAGTCCGGTCTCTTTGGCCCGGATTTCCACATCTTCTTCTTCGGAAAGGTCACGAAGGTCGTCCCAATTTTTGTGGCGGAATTCGGCGTTTTCATCAAAGGACACTTTTGAGTCCAAGGCGATGATTTGGTCGTCAGCCGTTCGGACCAAGGGATTGATTTCAAGCATGGAACAATCGTTAGCGACAAACATGGCGTACATCGCCGTGAGGGATTTAGAGAAGGCCTTGTGGGCCGCTCCTGTGAGGCCGAGTGCGAGTCCGAGGTCTCGCTTCTGGTAGCCCAACAAACCGGTGTTTGGGTCAACCGAGACCTTGTGGATTTTCTCGGGCGCGGTTTCTGCCACGTGTTCGATGTCCATACCACCCTCTGTGGAGGCCATGATGAGAACGGCTTTGTTCTCGCGGTCCACCAAGATAGCAAGGTAGTATTCATGGGCGATGTCGCAACCTGCCTCTACGTAGAGATTGTTGACGACCTTGCCGTCGTCTCCCGTTTGGATGGTGACGAGAAGGTTGCCGAGGATATTGGTCGCATACGTTTGCACTTCGTCTTTCGAGAAGGCGATTTTCACGCCCCCGTCCATCACGTGTTCTCGGGTTTCGGGGTGATAGAGGGTGCCCTTACCGCGACCACCTGCATGGATTTGTGACTTCACAGCCACCACCTTGCTGCCGAGTGTATCGTACGCATCCAAGGCTTGGTCCACCGTGGTGCAGTGAACACCGTCAAGGACGGGAACGCCGTTGGCTTTCAGGAGGGCTTTTCCTTGATATTCGTGGATGTTCATGCGACTCTCCAAAACAAACCAGCGATAGCCCGTCTTTGAATACTTTGATGCTCACTTTTCTGTGATGGCTTGAGCCGTCGTTTTGATATTGGTGATTCCAGAGGGAGGGTTGATGCAGGTCGTGGTTCTTGCTGGGGGGGTAGGCTCTCGTTTGAGGCCTTGGACCAATTCGGTCCCAAAGCCCCTTCTCCCTGTCCTCGACAGAACCCTTCTCGAGCACGTGGTGAGTTCACTCCCCAGCAACATGGTGGATGAGGTCGTGGTTGCTGGCGGGTACAAGGTTGACCAGATTGAAGCGTATTTCAAAGAGCGAGACGTTCCGTTTGATGTTCGTATCGTTCCCGAAGATGAGCCATTGGGAACCGGCGGTGCGCTCGGTAACTGTCGTGACGTGGTAAGCGGAACGTTTGCATGCTTCAACGGAGATATCGTTTCATCGTTGGATGCCTCAACGCTGCTTGACCTTCACCGGAGAAACGGCTCTGTTGGTACGCTTGGACTTTGGGAAGTCGAAGACCCAATGCGATTTGGTATCGTGGGACTCGATGATGAGAACAAGATCACGAGGTTCAAGGAAAAACCAGCGCCTGAAGAAGTGTTCTCGAACCTCATCAATGCCGGCTCGTACGTGTTCCAAGACGATGTGTTTGATTGGATGCCTCGAGGAAAGCATTCTATAGAACGAGATGTGTTTCCTCAACTGGCTGCCGAGGGTCTGCTGAGTGGCCTTCCGTTTGAAGGGTATTTCATCGATGCAGGAACGCCCGAGGCGTGGAACCAAGCCGTTCAAGCCTCCATCCTTAACGGCCGTTTCTCCCGCGGTGTGTTGGCGGGAAAAGTGCCTTCGTGGTACGCTGACCACCTGTGTCTACCCTCTGAGGACATCGCCTCTGGTGTCCAACATTCCATGATCTCAGAAGCATGCACCATCGGTCGGTCAACCCTCCTGCGCTCCACCTTGCTTGAGGGGGCTTCGGTTGGTGATGGAGCGACGTTGAGGGGGTGTTTGCTTGGTCGTGGTTCAACCGTAGGTGATGGCTGTGACCTTCACAATGTTGTCATCGACCATGGGTCAACCGTTCCGGAGAACACCGTGTTGGACGGCGGCCAGTGGCCGAGATAATCCATGTTGCTGGGCAACGGCTGGGGCAAACTTGCTAAAGGCGGTGCATCGAGCGGGTTAGCATGGCAGAACCAATGATTGTTGTGAATTTCAAGACTTACGCCAGCGCCTCCGGTGAGGCGGCGGCTTCGCTTCTCGAAGCAATGCAAGCGCATGCAAACGGCCCTGCAACCATGGTGGCAACCGTTTCTGCGTTCGATTTGGGTGCTCTGGGCAGCAAGAACGGGGATGTCCATGTTTGGTCTCAACACCTTGACCCTGTCGGCTTGGGAGGGTACACGGGCTGGCTTGAGCCTCAAACCGCCATCGCCCGCGGCGCCTCTGGAACCTTGATCAACCACGCCGAGCACAAGGTGGAACTTGGTCACGTAGAGCGCTTGCTGGCGATGTTGCCTGACGACTTTCCCGTGTGTGCTTGCGCTGCCGATGTTGAGGAAGCCAAAGCTCTTGCAGCCCTGAATCCGACCTTTATTGCGGTTGAACCACCCGAATTGATTGGGGGAGACATTTCGGTCACTACGGCGGACCCATCCATCGTCTCCGATACCGTTGCCGCTGTCAAAGCCGTCAACCCAAATGTCCGAGTGCTCTGCGGTGCAGGCGTCAAAAACGGCCAGGATGTCGCCAAAGCGCTGGAATTGGGGGCAGAAGGGGTTCTTCTGGCAAGTGGCGTTACCAAAGCAAGTGATGTTCATGCCGTATTAGCTGACTTGGTTTCGTCACTCTGAATCATGCTTTCCAGCACTTGTTCCTGATCTCGCCGAGCCTTGGCCAAGCCGTTTTTTGCTGGGCAACCTCTGCGGTGATGGCACCCTTCGCATGTTCGCTCATCCGAGGCTAGAGGAATGCTCGAGAGTTGTGGGTCAGCAAGTGTTGACCGATGAAGCCACTGCATCTCCTGCCGGTCATGGTGAACAAGTGATAGTGCTTGCTTGAGAAGTCCAGATGTCGTGTTGAGATGATGTTCCAACCATCTTGAACGGTTCCATCGCACCACTTTAATCGCATAGGCCTCGGGGTCGTTGGGAAATCCTGGCTGTGCCATGGCCCAATGCACCATCAACAGATGCTCCAGTTGTTGACTGAAGGGCGGATGAGTGGGCGATCTAAATTGAATTCGCACCAAGACCCATTTGTGTTGGTGATAGATGGCAACATCCGGTGCGGCATAGAGTTCCACTCCCGCAACCTGGGCACTCTGCCAACGCTCAAAATAGGCCCATCGGGCTCCTCTGGAAGTGAACAAAGGGCGCAGGCCAACGGTTTCTTCCAGCCTGCGAAGTTGCTCATTTGATTGCCCTACGGCCATGTCAATATGGGTAGGTGGGGATTCAATGGCGGCCATCATCAAAGCGTCCTCGAGGTGAAGTCGCGTGCGCCGCAGACGATAGAGAGGCGACCATGTTTTTCCGAGAAAATGGTCCTTCAGGCGTTCAATCCATGTTGCCCTCAATGCACGCACAGTCGCTTCATGAGCTGTTCGCGGTCGCTGAAGACGTTGTGAACTTGAGAAGGTGGAGGTCAGGGTTGGCTCACTTGGTGCATAGGTCAATGCCCACGCACGGGGACAGGCTCTGAGGAGTTGAGAACTGGTTTGGCTCCAGTGGGGAGTTGGGTGGTGCATGTCGGTGGAGAATCACTCCAATCCACTTAACGCTCGTGGTCAAAAGACTCCGAGCTCGACAACGGTGATGGTGACATTGATGGCCATCCAAAGTGCGATGGGCGTGAGCACCCATCCGACAAATTGAGCGAAGACTTCACCTCCAAATTTCCCGAACAGGCGTGAAAACGGCCCTCCCCAGGAAGCAACAATGCGGAGCAGGAGCACCACGAAGCCTCCTGTGAACGTGAACAGCAGCAAGAACAACAGGGACCACGCAATGCCTGCCCCTCCCATCAACGCGGTTGACGCTACACCTTGTGGGAACAGGTGCGGAAACGCCAACCAACCGAACCAGCCCAGCCAAACGCCGAGCAAGACATCTCGGTTCATGTCCACAGGGTCCCTCCAGTTCTGGAAGGCTTGGGGGAAGAGTCGGTGAATTCCTTTGCCCAACAAATCCGCCTCCAAAGGAGCACCACGTTTGGCGGTAAAGAAGCACATTTCCAACATCCAAAGCATCATGACGATGTCCAATACAAAGCGAACCGTCATGCCAACAGGGAGCAAGGCGACGAGCAGGGCGGGTAGATTGACCATCAAAATACCGGCACCGGATGCGACAATGATCGAGCCCCAAAGCAGTCCTGGAGGCAAGGGTTCCTCGGGGGCCGTCCATTCTTCTCTCGGAAGGGCCAAGAAAAGCAAAAACAGTCCCGGCCCAAACAACAAGCCAAAGTACGAACCGTAGGAGGTCTGCCCTCCTTTGGCGATGCCGTCCACGCTCTCAACGATGTCCAGCATGGCTGCCGAAGAGGGTTGCGAAAAGGTGACGTGCATCCCCGGGTCCAAGACCACCACGGCATCCGATGGGCCGGTTGGAAGGCTGCGTGAAAAGTGACTGTCTTCATCAAGATACACCTCCCACGTAGCGTTGGTTACCTCCGCTAAGGAGGTCACATCGGCGAGAAGCGCTCCTTCTCCGGTGACCACATGAACCACGTTGATGCGGTCACCCAATTGGTCAAGCGTCCGGTTGAATTCTCCCGATTGGGTCAGGCCTTGCTCTGAACCGGGAAGCACCAGTCCGATCACCAAAGCATCGTGACCAGAAAGCAAGGCAGCGACGGTTGTGCTTGAACCGTCGGCACCGACCAGTTCAGCGTCGAGTGCCTTGGTGTTGTCAAGAATGATGGCATCTGCGCCGAGATTCGGTTGGTCAAAAGCCGTCGGGACAGTGAGCAATGCCAACACCGCAAGTGCGCCAAGAATTGGCAAAGGCAGCAACAATCCACTTCTGAAGGCATTCACAACATAACCGAGCAACGCCACCAGGGTGGTCAAGGTCAGCCATAGCGGAGCGCTTGCAAATCCTTCGTCGCCTTTGTCGACCTCAAAGCGGAGAATGCCCTCTGCGTGGCAATCGCTGTTGAGGTCGCCTGCGACGGTACGCAGGCAGAATTGGAGGTTGAGCTCACCTACCGGGAGGGCTTTGGCTCCCGACCACGTGTACACGCTCTTATTATCGCCGAGATCCCGTACCATGCGAATGCGTCCAGCGCTTGTTTCAACGAGGTATTCTCCGTCACGTATGCTTTTTTCCGTTGGCAGCAGCGGCCCCCAAATCTCCCATTTCTCATCTCTCAAATCCTCGAGTCCCCAAGGAAGTTTGTGCTCCAACTCAACGTGGGCGCGGCGGGATGCATCCACGAGGATTCGTGCCTCGGGCTCGTAGAGCACGCCATCCATGATGATGCCCCCGGCGTTCTGTTCAAACCCTCCCCACTGAACGCGGGCTTGGGTGCCGAAGCATCGGTGTTCTACAGAAACGGAAAGGGTGATGCTCTCGCCAGGGGAGAGGCTAAGGGTGACATTTTTTACTTCACCCGAGAAGTTCATACCGTCGTTTTCCACCGTTGTATCGATGGTTTGGGTCACTGAGGTGCTGTACACTTCGGATCCCCCAACACTCACGGTGTAGAACAGTGTTGTGCTCGAATCCACAGGTTGTCGGGTGCATGTTTGCGGTCCACCACCTCCTTGGAGGATGGCTGAAAAATAAACGCTCATGAAGACCTCTGCCTCAACGGGTTGTTCAACGGGTGGGCTCTGCAAGGTAAACACGGGGACAGGGCCGTTGGTGATGCCGACCGTGAAACCGCCGACGGCAGAGTCCGTTTGTCCTCGTTGAAGGACCGCTTCCTCAACATCGGCACCCTCAACATACAAGCGCTCGTGTGGCGTGATGGTCCATTCCACAAATCCCGGTTCGTAGGTGGGGTCGGTGTTGGCCGTGACAAGGTCGGAGGCGCCCATTAGCACGATGATGCAGAGTGCTGCGAACACCCCGAATCTTCGCCCCATGGGCGCACGAGGGCGTCACGGTTCAAGAAGCCAATGCACCGGTGAATAGGATTAGAGTCCGGTCAAGAAGAATCCCATGAGAATCACACCACCCGTGATGGCCAAGGCGTTCACAGACCCTTTGGTGAGGTAGCCTCGGTTCTCGAACAGGGCGCCCAGATAACTGTCGATTTGACATCCAAGCCAACCGATCACGGCGAGCGCGAGACCCAATTGAACTCCGTCGAGCGCCGATGGTTGCGCCGTCAAGTGCCAAGCAAAGAAGGTCAGCAAGGCAACCACGCTTGATCCCACCGCGGCCGCAAGTTGACCGTTGGGAGAGAATCCACCGTTTTCGCCTTGTTGACAGGGTTTGAAGGTCGTGATCATCCGTACTCGGCTGTCGAGGCACCCAATTTCGCTGGCAAAGGTGTCTGATGCTGCCACGGCTACAGCAGCTCCAAACACCCAGACCACGCGTTCGTAGTCTTCAGAAAGGTAGGCGAAGATGCAAATGAGGCCGGGTATGGCTCCGTTCGCAACCACGTTGGTCCATCCACGATGGCCATCACTTGACTCACACAGGCCCAATTCCGTCTTTTCATCAAAACGCCATTTCGTGGCCTTGTGGGAACTCAACAAAAAACCCAACAAAATCAGCAGCCATGTCCAGTGGCCCAAACCGCCCACCACCAACCCAAGCAGTGCAGCAGCTCTCGACCCCGTTTTGTCAAGCATTCTTGCTCGGGAGGACATCACCAACAAGACCGCAACCAAACCAACAGTGACCAGCAAGTTGCCGGTGTTGGGGCCGCTCGTGAAGACGTCCATGACAGCCTACCTCGCTTGACCTTTCGGTCTTGGTTATCTCCTTCGGAACGGCTTTGCCTTTTTGAAGCCATGACCTGTTTCAAACGCTCCCGCCTCGGTCTCCAGCCCCCAGCACGATTGTGGGGAGGCACCGAAGGATGCAGAACCACAACGCTGCAATCATCAAGACCAACCATGCTAGTTGGAGCACCACGGAGAGAAGACTTTCGCTGTCTGCGAGTAAAAACCCCACCGTCCAAGAAGAGCCGTTCCACAAAGCATGGCCCAAGATGGCCAAGAACAAGCCCGTACCGATGGTGGTTGGCATGGGCCATGCATGCGTTTCGTGTTTTCGAAGAATCCGAACCATGCGGTCGGACGGAACGGTTGTCCACGCTGAGGTTGTCACGGGAACGCCCTGTTTGTTGTACAAGACCCAGTTGGCGTTGGTGTCTTCGGAGAGGTAGGCTGTTTCGGAAAAGTTAGGCAGACGGTTGCCACGAGATAACCAGCACCCGATGGCATACCCCGTCAACCCTGTCCACATGGCATGGCCCGGTATGGAGGTGAGGCCACGAAGCGTGGCGGTGAAGAAATACGAAATGCTGCTGTAGTCCCCTAGCAATGACATGAAAATGTACTGTGCGTTCTCCAGCAAAGCGAACCCCAAGCCGACGGTTGAGCCGACATAAAATCCGTGCTTGGGTGTTAGAATCAGATGGCTGAGAGCAAGGACTGCGAATGCTTTACAAATCTCTTCTCCGATGGGGGCGGACAAGAAAATCACCATGCCTTCGCCCAAGGAACCGGTGGCGTAGGGGTCAAATCCGACGAGGGAAATGAGGATCGGTGAAAGGACGGAGTTGATGATGATCGCTGGAACCGTGGAGAGCATCCCAGCGGCCAACACCCATTCTGCATCTCGGCGTGAAATGTTGATGCCCATGTGTCGGCTGGTGATGGACCACCAGGCGAACACCGGTGTTGCGAAGCCGATTAGCCACGCTGGGAGCACCACCAAAACGGCGAGAATAACTGGCCCAGCTGTGGGGCCAAACAGCATCAAAGGCAGCAGGCAAACGGTTGACGTGCCTACGCCAAACACAAAGAGGAACCAGAGATGCTTCGGCCGCGGCATTTCAAGAGGGGCGGTTGACCGAAAGAGATGGTGCTGAACCACGGTTGGTTTGGGGGATCGAACCACGTTTCCACCCGCAAGGGCGTGCAGTTGACGTCCTTCCTCGCTTGGATAGGCGTGGATGGTATGGGTTAGTCGTGGTCTGCGTAAGAAAAAGAACACCATCAACATCGGCGAAAGGCAAACGCCGCCAACAAATGTATAGATTGGGTCAAACGGGCCCACGGTCCCGTTCATGTCCGCATCAATGAATCCCGCAGCGATGAAAACGGCGATATTTGAGATGAAAAAACACACCAGCACCAAACCAAGCATGGAACGGACCGTTTGCCACGGTGTTGAAGCACGCCAAACCGTCAGATTCTCCGGAGCAGGGGAGAGTGGGAGTTGGTAGGCTTGCTGAGGTTGCCCAACACCCTGCACTGTTTTCACCTTGTTGCAATGAGTACCCGCTCAGTTCGCCCATCAATCGTCACTGAAATACAGCATTCGGCAGAGGCCATCATCATTGCAGGTGGTTAGCCTACGTGCTTCTCCTTCATGAACGGTCGGGAAGGTGAAAAACGGCGCTTCATATATTCTCCAGCCCGAGGTTCATTCATGGGCCTCTTCGACGCAGCCTTTGCTCCCCGCCGTGACCACAAGGGTATGTCAACGCCCTCTTACGCAGCTCGATGGTGGCTTCCTGTCTGTACGGGCCTCTCATTTCTTTGGGCGTGGAACGCTGCTGATGGTTTCTTGGTCATGGCCGCCGCACTGGCCGTCATGGTTGCAACACCCATGCTAACGTTTGGTTGGTACCTCATCTCGCTGATTTCAGCACATGTTGAGCCTCGCTACCTGCTTCCAAAGGCGGAGCAAGCCCATCAGGCTCGTCTTGCTCGTAAGGCGGCAACTTCCGGCTCAAAGGTTGCCTAATCAGCCAAGAAACCCGTAGGTCCAGTCATGAGGTGGAGCGAAGGTCTCCTTAATGGAACGGGGGCTGACCCATCGCAACAGGTTGAGTGGGCTGCCCGCCTTGTCGTTTGTTCCACTTCCACGAGCGCCACCAAAGGGCTGTTGTCCGACCACGGCCCCGGTGGGTTTGTCGTTGATGTAGAAGTTGCCTGCGCTGTAGCGAAGGGCTGCCATTGCGGTTTCAATATGGCGACGGTCGGTGGCGAAGATAGACCCGGTGAGGGCATATTCTGAGGTGGTGTCGCAAAGCTCCAATGTTGCTTCAAAATCTTCGTCGTTGTAGACGTGAACGGACAACACTGGGCCAAAGATTTCCTCAGCCATCGTTTCGCTGCGTGGGTTGTTGCACACGATGGTGGTGGGTTGAATGAAGTATCCCGTGCTGTCATCGTAGGTGCCGCCCGTCACGATTTCGCAGTTTGGGTCAGCAGCGGCGCGGTCAATGTATCCCGTGATGCTGTCGAACGCTTTCTTATCGATGACAGCACCCAAGAAGTTGCTGAAGTCGGTCACGTCGCCCACGGTGATTTTGTTGACCTCCGTGATGTAGTCTTCCTTGATTGCATCCCAGACTGAGCGGGGCACATAGACTCGGCTGGCGGCGCTGCACTTCTGTCCCTGGAATTCAAATCCACCACGAAGCATTGCCACGAGCAGGGCTTGTCGATCGCAATCGGGGTGAGCGACGATGAAGTCCTTACCGCCTGTTTCACCAACGATGCGAGGATAGGATTTGAGGTTCTCAAGATTGTTGGCCACGTCACGCCACATCTGACGGAACACTCGGGTGGAACCGGTAAAGTGAATACCTGCTAACTCACGGTGCGCCAAGCAAATATCGCCGACAACAGCGGCTCTTCCGGGAATAAAATTGATGACGCCTGCTGGCAAACCTGCGTCCATCATAAGACGCATCAAACGGTAATTTGAGACGTATGAATTTCGTGAGGGTTTCCACACACCGACGTTGCCCATGATGGCCGCACAGGACGGGAGGTTGGCGGCAATGCTGGAGAAATTGAACGGCGTGACAGAGAACACGAAGCCTTCGAGCGGTCGCACTTCGCTTGAGTTCCACATGGATGAAGGCGAGATGGGTGGCTGCATGTCTTCGTAGATTTGGCGGGCATAATCAGAATTAAAACGCCAGAAATCGATCAGTTCGCAGGCCGAGTCAATCTCTGCTTGATGGCATGTCTTCGACTGATTGAGCATGGTGGAGGCATTGATTTCAGCGCGACGTGGTCCTTTCAGCATCTCACTGGCCTTGAGGAATATGGCGGCACGAGCCTGCCACGGCATGGTGGACCACATCTTGTGAGCACCAAGAGCGGCGTCGATGGCAGCGTTGACTTCCTGTTCGCCGGCCATGTGAACACGAGCGATGACATGGCCGTGGTTGTGAGGCATGACCTGTTCAACCACGTCCCCAGTGAAGACTTCTTCACCGTTGATGATGCAGGGAATCTCGAGCACTTCCGAAGATTGTCGCTTGAGTTCGGCCTCGAGGGCAGTTCGTTCTGAACTGCCCGGCAAGTAACCGAGCACGGGTTCGTTTACAGGGGTGGGCGGCTTAGGGATGCTGTTGACCATGAGAAGCGGTCGTGAAAGGCGATTCTTGAACCTCACCCATCGGGCTGATGGGGTTTGTTACGGCCCAATCGCTCAACGGTAGAGGTGAGCGTGCTTGGCTCTGACCTTTGCGATTTTGGGCCCAACAACGGCCGCACAGTAGCCCTGATACGGATTCCGTGCGTAGTAGTCGTGGTGCTTTTTTTCGGCTATAAGGAAGTTCAGTGGTTCTTCAAGGGTGGTCACGATGGGGTCGTCGTAGACGTTACCCATGTCAGCAATCATGTTCTGAGCCACCAAGCGCTGATCGTCGCTTAAGGGCATGATGCAGGACCGGTATTGTGTACCGATGTCGTTGCCCTGCCGGTTGAGTTGGGTCGGGTCGTGGACGGTGAAGAAGACTTCGAGGAGGGTTTCGTAGGAAATGACGGTAGGGTCAAACTGAACCTCCACAACCTCAGCGTGGCCCGTTGTGCCGCTGCAGACCGCCTGATAGGTCGGATGGGGGTCGTGGCCACCCGCATAAGCGGGAAGGGCAGACTCAACGCCGTGAATTTGTTTGTAGGCGCCTTCGACGCACCAGAAGCAACCTCCGCCAACGATCATGCGTTCCATGAGGCGAGGTGCTGCTTCGTCCATATCAAGGTTTGATTCATTGCAAGGTTCAGCAACACACCTCGTGGTTAAATTCAAAGGCTGTTGCAGCACATTGTTAATCCATGAACAAAGATGGCGCTTGGTTCGTGCTTGTTCTCATTCTTGGTGCCAGTTTACTCGCAGTCATGTTGGTCCCAGAAGACGAGGCAGTCTCGGTTAACGAGGATGAGACGGTCGAGGAAAGCACGTGCCTTGTGGGTACTCAAAAAGTGCTCAATGCCTCAGCCGAGAACGGCTATGATTGTGTGCCTCTGGACCCGCACTCCATGTTCCACACGCATCCTGCTCCCGTGTTATCGGTCAGCAACGTCATTGACAACGGGTCAACCATCGCTGTTCTTGGTGATGTTGAACATTTGCACCCGGACGAGATTACTGTCACGTTGCGTATTGACGAGGACGTCTCTATCTCCACACAGCCCAACACAGACGGTGCTTGGTCCCTCTCTGTGCAGAGCACTGCTGAGCGGGTCTATCTCAACGTTACCGCCACGCACGACGTTGAAGAAACAACCTCAAACACCACGTTCATTGAAATCAACCGAACAACTTCAGAAAACGAAACCAATCAGACCGATGGAGGGGCCGACAATGAAACGGGCGATACCACTGGGAATGAGACGGGAGACAACACGAACAACGGCACAGAAGACAACACCGGAAACCAAACTGACAACGGCACCGGTGACTCGACAGGGCCAACTCAACCAACCTACGACCCAACCGATATGGGCCAGTTCTGGCTTGATGTCTTCCGTTGTCAAGCCGGTCAGAACATCACCCAAGTCGACGATTTAACAACCACAGCGGTGGAAACACACGAATGTTCGGTGAGCATCACGATGAACGAAACGCACATCACCATCGTAACCAATGGTTTACCCGACCACGATTTCGAATCCACGCTGGCCTGTTCCCAAGCCAACGATTGCACACGCGCTCAAAATTACGAGTGGACCATTCCACGATCTCCGGTTAACGACACCACCGGTGGTCACGACGCCACCAACTGCCCTGAAGCGAACGGCGATTACGAATGTGCAGCGGCTCTTGGTGAAGTCGCCATCGCCATCAACGGCGTGCCGTTCTACGGCCAAGAAGACGGGCCCGGTGGTGATGCTGTGGCCAGTCAACACGGGGCCTACGAGGAAGACCGGCAACCGATTGAACTCGGCGTGTGCCATGCGCACAACGGACAAGGTGGAACCTTCCACTACCATGCTGACGCGAACTGCCTCCACTGGCACCCAGATGTAGGCGAGGATATGTTCGATTACGACATCAGCACACCTGCGGCAGTGGCGCAGAACACGGCCAATGGGTCCCATTCTGCTGTGATTGGTGTGTCCATGGACGGCTATCCTATCTACGGACTGTGGGGTTATGACGGCCAGATGAACGTGGTTGAGATGAAAAGCTCTTACAAACTCAAGGAAGGCGAGACGGGCTACAACGGTATTGACGATTACATCTATGTTCAGGGACTCGGCCACCTCGATGTCTGCAATGGCCACTTTGGACCAACCCCTGAATTCCCTGATGGTATCTATCACTACCATTCAACCATGATGAACGGTGAAGGCGACATGGGCTTCCCTTACTTCTTGCTGTGCTACCACGGCGAGACCTTCCTCGATGAGGGCGGTGGCGCCGATTGTTCGGGCTTTGGTGAAACATGGGGTCCAGGCATTGGCCCACCTCCTCCTGGTTGTGAAGGTGGCCCTGGCGGTCAACTCTCCGAAGTTTCCCTTGTTTCCTCACCCATATTCTCGCCTCTAGCAACGATGTGGATGTTGGCACTGGCGTGGCTTTTCCTTCGTCAACGGCGGCACTGAACGGCATGGTTGGCAACCGTTCCAATGTTTATGACGGCTCAGGGTAACAGGCGTGCATGCGAACTTGCGACCGATGCCGAATGCCGCTGATAGGGAGTCGATGCCACCGTTGCAATTCATCTCAACGCAGTCGGCGCTGTGAGGTTTGCAACCGAACCTGCTACGGCCTGCGGACACCAAACGGTTCAGACAGGGCCATGTGCCGGGCATGCCGTAAAAAGAAAGCAAAGTAATTCTATAGAGTGGTGGATGTGCCGAGCCAACGACTGAGATGGCTGAAATCTTTTCAGTCGTGGCGCACATCCAACAGACTTGTTGTGGATCGTTTCTGGTGGACGTGCCGAGCCAACAAACATTACAGAAATGCTGCGTTGCGAGTTTGTGGCAGCACGGTCCACTCCGTTAATGATGCTCAAAAACAGGAGGAGTGGACGTGCCGAGATTTGAACTCGGGGCCTCTACCATGCCAAGGTAGCGATCTTCCAACTGATCTACACGCCCGTTTGGGTGCTTTCGCAACCCGCCGACTCGCCTCGCCATCATAAGGATTCCCGACTTACTTCCCGCCGTTTGGGACCGACTTGTCGTGGAATGAAGCGCATGAAGCCTCATGAAGGAGCCGTGCTTGGCGTTGGTTATGGGCGGAGGTAAACGGGGGCCGCTGTCAGACACGGCCGTTCCTACCCATTCCCCTGAGGTGCCCGAAGACGTGGTAGATGCCGTTCTTGCGGCTCTTTCAGGTCATGTTGAAGCGGTGTTTTTGCCGTGGATTGCCGACCGATTTATTGTGGAATGGCTTGATGTTGACGATGACCGACTGGGTATGACGCGCTTCGAGGCTGGCAGCAACGAACTGGTTCGCCGCCGCCGGCTTCGACTTGACCCGGGGTCGGTGACCATCGGCTTGCATCCTGCATTGCTTGAGGATGAGGCGCTTTACCGCCACACCTTTGCTCACGAATTGTTCCACGCAGCAGGGCTCATGCTCCACACAGAACTGCACGACCGATTGACCAACGAAGTGGCGCCTTCTCCTGCGATGAAAGATTCACCTTTGTTGCAGAAAATGCGGGCAGCGGTGCTCGACACCCTGAAGGTGCAGGAGTGGACCTGCAAGCAATGTGGGTTTTCATGGAAACGGACGACGGTGCGGAAACCCACCCGTTGTTTGAAGTGTGCACGGCCAATGTGAGGGTTGCACACAATTCATTTATGGTCGGCTCCGCCCAAAGGCTGGACGTATAGTGTAGTTGGATATCACTCTAGCCTTCTAAGCTGGAAACCCGGGTTCGAATCCTGGTACGTCCGCTCCCCACGATGCGACTCACTTGCCGATGCGTTGGGCCAAGAGGAACCCACCGGCCAAGGCAGCACCGAAGACACCCATCTCCACGACGGTGTCGAACAGGTTCTGAGCCTCTCCGATAACCAATTCCTTCTGGCCGAGCAAGCCGTTGGTCAGGCCGTGCCAGTCAATGATGAGCAAGTTGCGGGATTCGAGGTATTTCAGCAGCAGAAACTGGAGGATCAGCAGGTTCCGCACGCCTTTTGAGGCCACCCGGACAACCAAGCCAACGACGAGACCGACAATGAATCCTTGAACGATGTTCTCTGCAAGCAGGGCTGGAAGGTCCATGCCTTTCTTTTTGAATATCCGGTGTATAAGTTGGGGTGGTCATTCGGATTGCTGAAGGCGACAAGCATAGACGATGCTCTCATATAGGGAAGGCAAGTGGGATGCCTGTTCACCATGAAGCGAGGGTCACGTGCTTGGAAGAAAACCGGCAATCAACGTTGGAAGTGGCGCAAGAAGAAATTGCGACGCCGAAAGCGTGCACGCCGACAGGCAAAGAACTGATGCTTCGGGTTGAATACACACGGGAGTATAGTATAGCTTGGTAGTATCGCGGGCTCCAGTTGCACGGGA
>Ga0181568_10001857_pt1 | contig 19196 bp, 27 predicted proteins | sample 101ome_20_FD_133758 | JGI IMG/M metagenome (GOLD analysis project Ga0181568, IMG submission 133758) | Coastal salt marsh microbial communities from the Groves Creek Marsh, Skidaway Island, Georgia - 101404AT metaG (megahit assembly) | ecosystem: Environmental > Aquatic > Marine > Intertidal...
CGTTTTTCTTTAACCGATACTCATCAAGACTTATCACTTTGCCCATCGCGCAACGCTCCTCTATATGCAGCGTCCCACATTTCGGGTGTCGCGTTGTTTATACTATGACCAGGCGCAGGCGTGACATTTGTGACCTGCACCAAATTCTCTTGATCATGAATATACATCTGAATCAAAGTATAGTGCAAGATTTTCATTAAATCTTTTCTTGCGTCGCAGGGACTTCCTTTGTTTCCATATCGCTTTGCATATTTGATGACGTTACCCAAGCAAAACCCAGTACCGTGACCAGAATCAATAATGACATCAGTAGCCTGGTACTTATCCGTCGCATAATGTTGGTCGTATGTGTTGTCGACATATTCTTGTAACTCCCGAATTAATTTGTCTTCATAAAACTTGTAATTAACTCTGCTCTTCATCTTTCCCACCTATAAAACTCATGTTGTCCGATTGTTCCCGTGTATTCCATACCACGATCTTTGACCCACTTGGGTCTCACTTGCAAAGAATGATAGTGAGTCGCTCCCTCAGTTATTCCTCGCCAGTTACCTTTGTCGAAAACTTCCTCTGCCATCATGTAAGATTCTGACCAAGCGTCAGGATCACCAGGTTCATCACTAATCCCATCACAGAACCAAGAGAACTGACACATGTGTCGCTTAGGAACCATGTTACCTTTCCAGTTCTCAACCCAGACAGTTTGTTTTACAACTTCACATACCGTGTTAGGATAGTACGAATCCTCAACACGATTCATCACAACGTCCGCGACAGCAGCTTGTCCAGCAAAAGAATCACCCCGAGACTCATGATAGATATTGAGAGATAAGCAATAACGTTCATCAGTAAGATGTTGTTCTTCAACTGTCGGTCCAGTTGCTGTGACGACAACTGATATCGGTTCAACTTTTCTTTCTTCCAAAGACGGTTGCGGAGGTTCTTGTTCATCCTTTAATCCCATTATCCACGTGCCTAAGTAGTATGCCGTACACACCCATGCAATTACAAGCGCAGCGCCAATGTACTTAGTCCAACCATGTTGCTTCTGTTGCTTTTCGTTCTTTTCCATAATGGTCCTCGAAGATAATTTCGTCCTCTAGGTAAGTGGCAGTTTTCATCTTAAATATCTCTAGAAGAAAACTACCTGTCTGAAAGCAGGCGCTTTTAAAACCGCTGTGATATCCCCAAGTATATGCAACAACCATACACGCTACAGTGAAAGCAGTTTGAGCATATGGATCCATAGTTATCACCTTATTTTAATTGAACTCAGTTTCTCACCGGAAACTCTTTTACCTGCATCAGAATTATCAAATACCGGAGGCGTATCATCAACGAGTTGCTGAGACTCGCTGTTATCAACGTCATACAATCTCATCTTAGAGCGATCAATACCAACAACAAATCTTTTATTTACGTTGGGATCATTATATCTGTTCTTCAACTGCTTCACCATAATTTGACCTTTAGAGTTTAGTTCCTCAGATGAAACTAGTGCAAACATAAGATCAGCAGTTGCTGGCAAACCAAATGACTCTGAAGTATCTTCAAGTCCGGGATCTGAGTTGGAGAAACCTGAACGAGTTGTTTGAGTTGCCGATATAATTGGAACATCAAACTCAACAGCGAGACCTCTAATCTCTTCAGCGATTGCCTTGATGTATGAATAGGAATTAATGGCACCGCCCATTCCTTTCATTCTCGAAGAAGCACAAATATTTAGGTAGTCAATAATTATGACTTCAGGTCTGAAAGACTTCTTGAGTTTAAGTTCATTCAACAGTGCACGGAAATGACTAGCGTGTGCCTGACCAGTTGGATATTCCTTGATGATCAACTTGCCGTTTGTCTTTGCCGCAATCTTTTCGATTCGGTCGGTGAACATACTCTTGGACATATGTTCCAACTGATCAATCGGCGTGTTCATCAGGTTAGAGTCAATCCTCTCAGCGATACGCTCTTCCGCCATTTCTAGGGTTATGTATAAAACATTACGACCCTGCGAAAGCGCACTGGCAGCGCAATGACACATGAAGAGACTCTTACCTACGCCAGTACCAGCAAGCGCAATATTAAGGGTCTTGTTAGGCAACCCACCTTTTGTAATACTATTGAAAAGTTCAAGGTCAAAAGGTATGCGTTCTTCTTGCTCATGGTAAAAGTTATATCGCTCTTCAACATTCACTAAGTAATCATGACCAATGTTTGTGTCAAAGCAAACTGCCAGGGCTTTCTGCAACAGATCGGGCAAGGCATTCTTGCTCAGTTTCTGATGCTTACCATCAAGAATCGTAATTGATTCCATAATGGCATTATGTAACGCACGATCTTGGCACCATTTCTCAGTTGTGTCGAGTAACCATTCCGAATCTTCTGACTTCGGCGTAAAGATGTCAGGTAGAATGTCAACAGCGTGCGTATACATTTCGGCATTGATTGAAACCTCATCAAGTTCAATCTTTAATGCCTCTTGGGTTGGGAGTTTATTGTACTTCTGTACAAACTTCACTACCTGATTGAACAACTCACGGTAGACTCCCTCGAAGTATTCTTTCTTAATAAACGGAAGAACCTTTCTCATAAAAGATTCTTGCGTTAACATGTTACGAAGAATTGTTTTTTCTAATTCAATTGTCAAGTTCTTTCCTCGGTAACTAAAGCGTTTTCGGCAATTGCCTTTTCAAGTATATCCTCAAGAATCAAACCAACATATTCTTGCAGATTAGCAGAAGTTGTGCTTAACTCTGAGTCAGGCGTGCTAACGATTTCAAAATTGAAATTTAAACATTCTTGCTCTTCATTGAAAGAGATAGCGCCATAACGTATAACAGTTTCAACGAAGTCGCCTTCTTCTATTCTAACGTACCACGCTTGACTATTAGGATCATCGTTAGGAATCAGATTGTAATGAATACCCTCTGATACTTTATTCAAGTTCATTTTCAATATCCAACTCAACGGATGACTTATGACCGATCATATATACTTGCTGAATAAATTCTTCGAAATCAGTTGTGGCAAAAATATCTTCCCAAAATTCAGCGTTAAGTTCTGATGCTCGATACTTCTTTTCTACGCCTACTTTTTGGTACCAACCGTTTGATGGTTTTACAACATACCCACCGGCCATAGCAACATCAAGCAAACCGCTGTATTGATCAATGCCACCGTCCCATGAAACAGTAATAGGAATCTTACTCTTTTCCTTAACATACCTTGATTTATCCACGTTGATGATAAAATCATAACCAGTTACCTCTGTACCAGTTTTATTTTGTCGGCGTCCAAGAATCCAGATGTTGTCCGCGGAATAATATATTCCAGTACCACCACCAACAATATCCTTGGGAAACAAACCAATTTCTTTGTAGGTGTGATTGACTGCCAGAAGAGGCACATTCTTCATAGTCAGATATGGTGTGGTCATACGAAACAAACCTTTCAGTGCCTTAGCTCGTGACATATCAGCAACTGACTTCTCATCGAGAGCATCCTCGAGTTCTTTCTTAGATGCAAGGTTACCAATTGAATCGATGACCACAATAACTTTTTCACCATTCTCGATGTTATCAAGTTGACCGATCAAGTCAAACTTTAATTCTTCAACGTTAGTGATTGGAACATGAAGAACACGAGAAGTATCAATACCAAACGTATCGAAGTATGACTGAGGTGAACCAAACTCTGAATCATAGAACAACATAACTGCTTCAGGGTCAGACTCTAGGAATGCTGCGGCAATCTTCAAGGCAAACGAAGTTTTGAAATGCTTAGATGGACCCGCTAAAACGGTAAGACCTGGCGCCAAACCACCCTCAACGGATCCTGAGAGCGCCACGTTGAGCATTGGGACGTCGGTCTTAACCATTTCTTTGTTTGTAAAGAACTCTGACTTATCAAGGCGCTGAGTATGCTTGAGTTTACTGTTCTTTTGTAGTTTAGCCATTAGTGACATATTTTAGTTCCTATAAATGAATTCAATTGCGCTGTTTGCTTCAAGTTCTAGAGGTCTATTATCATACCAATTTCCTGTATCTTTGTCAAACTCTCTACATAAATCAGCAATTTCTTTTGGGGTTATGGGATATTCTGATTTGACTGCATTGCCAGCAATAGCAACCATAATCTGAAACATTTTGTGATACCAACCTGTTCCGCTGATAGTCATATACTCTTGAGCAAGGCGCTTAGGAAAGAACGGACAGTCACGATAAGATGTCCAGTGTATGTCATTGTTTTGCGCTTGCTCTTTTCTGTAATTGATAACTTGATCTCGAACTGCAGGTGGAAGTTTATCTAGGAAGTTTTTATGTTTCGTCTCTGCCGTAAACTCATATGCCTCCATCAGATCAAACGGGTTCATAAACTTACCGCTGTTAGCAAAGATGAAGTTGAATGCATCTGGATACTGCGCAGGAACATAGTACATTCTAGAAGTATCTTTAGTTTGTTTGTCTCCTATGTCTTTCAGTTTCTTGTTAAGAGCATACCAAAAATGTGGTATCTTGTCACCTGGCACCTCATCTGTCAGAGGGAATACCAATCTAAATTTAGGTTGGATTGCAGTAGATGAAGCAGTTGAGTAACAAATAAATTCATACTCTCCGCATATTGACCGTATAGTTCCACGGAGATCGCCCACAGGATTATAATCGTCAACATCGACAGCACACCAACGACCCCAACGATTAACATTCTTATTAGAACGGGTGCTATCAGTATGATAAACAGCAGGACTAATAAGGGGAGAAGAGTTTGGTCCACCTTTAGCGCCTTCTTTTTCAAATAAATTCATGAGCAGTTCCGAGAACTTTTCCCAAGTGTCGAAAGACATTTGACGGTGTGTTTTGTTGTCAAATGTATTTTTAAATATAGTCAAGGAAAACATATATGTTATTCTATGCTATTTCGTTACGAATGTCAAACGAAGAAATCTTCCAATGACGCCTTGGGAGAATCTTCCCATCCAATAGCATGTAAGATAGGAAGCAGCGGTTCAAGAAAAGATTTTGAAAACATAATGTTGTAGTCAATATCTTTGTGAAGTTTTAATTCAGATGGCAGGTTGTTTGGGAACGCGATGACGTTTTCCCTGATCCTGTTAGGAACCTTTAGATAGACATACTTGATCTTCTCACCATCTTTGATAATCTCATACTTCTGATCAAGTTTTTCTTTCAGAACGTGATAGTTATATAGCAGAGATCCGCGAGAATGAATCGGCGTACCCTTAGTGTAGATTGTTTTTCTATCATTCCATTTTTTAACATCTCGTACTGTTCGGGGAAAGGCAATCTCTTCGGGCGATAGGTTGTAGAACTCATTTTTAAAATCTGCGATAAACTTTTGAGTATCTGTTTCAGTTCCAGAAATAATTACCTTGAATATTTGTTCAAACTTGTCGCGGCACACCTGAGGTGTACTGGACTTGACTGCCTCAATACCCATGATCTTAAGTTTAGGTTCGGCATATTGAACGCCCTCGTTATTATGAACGTTCAGAATATACCTTTTCTTTGCTGTCCAGATACCACGATCAGCAATCGCTTCGCGCTTCATAACCATACGATTTTCATATGCATTTGTTTCTTTGGCGAACTGATCATAACCCTTGGCGATAACCTTTTCGAAGTGTTGGCAAACACCATCAAGAAACTTAACAGGGTTCTTTGGTTTGTTACTCTCAACTAGTTTAGACATGTCAATGTAAACTGAGTCAGTATCAATCGCAATAACATAGTCTTCGTCAGTCGATAGTAATTTATTCATCTCATCGTTGACTGACTTTTCTGCTGTTAGAATGGCACGCTGACCTGTAGTTGTAATCGCTTCAGCAATTCTCAGGTCAAAGTATCGAAACCATTTGTTAGCCAAAGCACCATAAAGAGAGTTCATCAAAATCTTAATTGCCATCTGCTGATTGTCAAAGATAGTGATATCGTTCTCAAGTTTTTTGGTTGGTGCCTCTTGATACTTTTTCTTTGCCTCGAGCATTTTATCTTTTGCTTCAACGCGGTCAGCATAGAACTTCTTAATTACCTTGGGAATAATACCTTCAACGTCTTTACGATAACAACTACCGTTTGCTGCCTGAGCAAAGTCACCTTCACCCTCTAGCGTCAGGGTTTCGGGCGACATGTTATACTGTACGATAATGTTAGGGTAAAGAGAGTTCAGGTCAAAAGAACAAACCCAATCAGTTCTGCCGATCTTTGGGTCTTTCACAAACCCGCCGACAATCTTGTTCTTGGTCTTCAATTCTTTGGGCGGAACTACTATGTTTTCCTTGAGTAGTTCGTTGTAAATAACTGAATCCCATATCTGAGTAGTTCCAAACGCGTCGTTATAATTACTCTTTGCTTTATACGCCATGGTCATTGCTAGGGTAATCAATGCCATCTTTTCCTCAAGGCGATCTACAAGTTCAACGTCTTTGATATTATAATCAATGAACTTCTGATAGTCATGCTTATAGAGAGAGTGGAGCGAACCATACTCATCGTATGATAGTTTATTTTCGCCGAGAACCTGGTGAGCAATGTGGTCCAGTTTAAATGACTCTTGCTGTCCATATGTCAGAACACCAAACTTCTGAAACAGATCAAAGTAATCAAGTTGAGAAATACCTTCAAGGTCGTATGTGTTTACTTCTTGACCAGTTCTAGTATGAACGAGACGGTCATTAATCAAACCCCAAGGGGAAAGTTTTTTAGTTTCCTCAGAACCAAGCGTTGAATTAATACGATTAACGAGATACGGTATATCAAACATCCGAGTGTTCCAACCAGTAACAACGTCAGGAACATTTACTGCCGATGACCACCAACCAACAAATGATTGAAGAAGATTGTTCTCGTTCTCGCAATAAAAATACGTTACGTTTTTATCTGTCTTAGAAACATCATATTCATACAAACCCCAGACGTAATAAATGTTGTCGATGTTATTCTTACAGGTGATTGAGATGACTGGGTGTTTTGCTTCTTCCGGGAGGGGAAACCCTTGATCGGAAGCAACCTCAATATCAATAGTCGTTACGTTGATTTGCTCACGATCAAACTTTACATCTTTTGGAAATGCTTGAGCAAGAAACTGACAAACATAATTCTGCATGCCATAGACGTTGTGATTAGTCACATCTTCATACTTTCTAAAGTGATCAGATGCTTCTTTCATTGTGGGAAAAGTTACGGGTTCAACTAACTGACCGTACAGGGTTTTGTATTTTCCTGAGGGGTTTCGACTAGTTTCGAAAATAGTTGGTCCAAACTTAAATTTTTCTTTCACTCTCTTGCCGTCTTTGTAACCACGGTAGAGAATGGCGTTGCCTTTACGGGATACGTTTGTATAAAAATTCATACACTCATTATATTATAAAGTAATGCGGAAGTCAAAAGGTGGCGCGCCGTTTTTCAAACGGGAACGACGCAAAACCCAACCACATTAGATCATAGGTGCGGCATATATGTTGCATTTACCATCATTTCGGGGTACATAATCGGACCCGCGAAACCACCGGCAATAGCACCAAACAACAGCACTCCTAAAGCAACATTGCGTAGTTTAATCAGCATGCTGTTCTCCAAGATCTACTCGTACTGGTGTAGTTACTTGGTAACCCATCTTCTCCCACTGAGCGATAGTGCGACACTTACGCTTCATGCGGGTTTGACCAGTTACATCACGTACTTCTACTTTTGCACAAAACTTACCTTCCTCAGATGCCTTTGCGACATATGATTGAGGATCTGCTTGTACAGGTTGTGCTGCTAATGCTGCAGCAAAGATTACACCGCTACATGCGGTCATGATTTCTTTTTTCATTTTAACGTCCTTATGAGTTAGATTTTGATTTCGATCTTTCTCGGACGCTGTGCTTCGGGCAGTTCAACTCTCAAATTAATGACTAGTAAACCGTTGACGAATCCAGCTCCATCAACGACAACATGGTCAGCGAGTCTAAATGTTTCCACGAATTTCTTGGTAGTAATCCCTTTGTGAAGATACGTCTTACCTTCTTCCTCTTTAGGATTACCCTTGATGACTAGAACCCCAGGTTTTGCCTCGATTTCTAAATCAGCTCTTTCGTAACCGCCGAGTGCAAGTTCGATAGCGTATTCCGTTTCACTATATTTTACAATATTGTGACGGGGAAAACCCTTCTCATTTGCGCCAATGGCAGTTAGTCTTTCTACCTCGTCCCAGACATGGTCGAAACCAATGAAACGAGAATGTGGGAACGAAAACACTTTGCTTCTTGTATTAACCATAACGGTCTCCTTATCTTTAAGCGAGATTGTTGTCTAACTACCGGACCATTCCGCGTAGTCGTTAATATATATACACTTTCTCTTTTAAAAAGTCAACTAATTTTTGTTGCCGATATTATATTTCGGGCACAAATCCCAATCATCTTTTTCTTTATGAGAAATGATTTTAATTTGTCTAAGAGGCGCGCATTCTTTTGCTTTCTGCTTGTCGACGATATCAATTAAACCCCAATCAGAAAGTAATACTGCGATAGTATTTCTACGAAGAACATCATTTTCTTCTAGGTTTGATTTTTTACCATCGAGCAAAAACAACTCTTTGAAATGCACGATAAAATATCTGCCTTGTTTGTGCAGAATATGACATGATTGAAAAAGTTTATTTTCTTTTCTTGAGGCAACGCCCATTCGTGTTAATGTTTCACGGACTTTGAGAAAATCATCTGGTTCATTCAATGTGACTTCCAGCATGTCTGCCGGAGCCCAAACTTTATTTTCTTCCACCTTTGTTCACCTTACTCTTTATTTGTTCTAGTTCTTCTTGAGACAGGAGCGACAGAGCTTGGCGTGCTTTTTCATTGCTATATCCATAATACTCTTTCACTGCATCCATATCATCTATAACATCAGGTTTACCCCATTTGGTAAACCGTTTTCTTTTTCTAATGATATTTAGTAAAAAATGAAATTGTAGTTTCTTGTCGATGTGACTTTGAACGTTCATCTCATTTGCAGCGAAAATAGTATCTTGAAAATAAGATAACTGACGGTTGACGATAAATGGAAGATACTCTTTCTCTACCAGATCGTCAACCATCAAGTCCTTTTTATTGTCATTGATAGCATTAACAAACTCAAATGGATTCATTTTCTTTCAACCACTCTTCTTCACCAACGTAAGTGGGGAGGTCGGGATCAGAAAGAATACTGTCCAACAATTTTTTAGTTTGGTACAGTTTCTGCTTCTGACCCCAACCAGTGAATCCATCCAAGCGGGGATCTTTCATGTCATAGTGCCATTGGCGTAGCGCTTTTTCAACGGTTTCAAAACTTGTAGAAATCATGATCTATGTTCCTTATTAGCGTTAACCACAGCATCTAGCAGTGGCGTATGTTTACTTATCATTCTAAGAGCGTTAACATCTTTCGGTAGGCAATGTCCACCCCAACCAAACTTTCCGTCTGGTCCAGGAACCTGACTATGAGACCTACCGATGCGCGGGTCAATTGTAATCGCGTCTACCATTTGATCAAAACCTTCGAACCCAATTTCATTATAGATTCTATACATCTCGTTGAAGAAAGTAACCTTTGTAGCGAGAAAAGAATTCTCGACATACTTGGCAAATGTTGCTTGTTCTAATGAACAATACTTCACCTCTTTCAATTCAGTCAAACAAGGTCTCAACAATTCATCCCACCAGCGACAATCATCACCACCATAAATTGCAAACGTTTGTTCTTTGAATTCTTCAGTGGCATCTCTATTGGAATTAGAACCGCCAAGGAACTCAGGAGAATATGTGTATGTACCTTTGGATGCTTTGGCATATTGTGTCAACCAAACAGGGTCAACTGCTGATTTGATCAGATATTTTGTGTCACCATATTTGTCAAAAACATCATTGACGTTGTCAGTATTACAAGTTCCGTCTTCTCGCATCGGCGTAGCAACACAAACAATTACACCGTCAACCTGGCCTATAACGCTTGTATCAATATTGTGGTACGTTCTTCCGTCATACTTCAATTCATTTGGATCGTCTACCCAAATTGAATGTTCCATACGTTTCATTTTTTCTACATTCTGACTACCGATATATCCGCTATGAAACATAGGATGATGTTCGAGCGCATAGTGTATTGCCTTGCCGACAACACCGTATCCTGCGATTACTATTTTCATTTGACCTCCACGTTTGCCATAATTTCAGTAAGACAAGCAACCATGTTAAGTTCATGATCAGCAACGAATGCATTCTTGTACTGATAATCTGCTAGGATTAAAACTAACTGAGGAATAGAATTAGGTTCAATCTTTTCATACATCTGATCATAGATCGAACGGAAAATTGCCGCAGGGTCCATGTCAATATTGTTGACAACCCAAGTCCTCATCTTCTTGAAATCTTTTTCTTTGATCGAAGAAAACAACTTGTCGTAGTTGCTGTTGTCAGAGTTGAGCAAAACTTCTGTTGATAATACACCGCCAATAGAATGACGCTGACACTCATTAATTATTCTTCTCCAGTCAGGAGAATGTTTCATAATCAACTGCGCCAACAAATCCTTGTTGTATTCGACTTGTTCTTGCTCTAAGATAGTGATCAACCGATTGAAGAAGTCAGCACATAAACCCTGCATTTCTTTCTTGGTTGTGTTGAATTCATAAACACCGCACCTGGAATGCAGTGGTTCAATGATTCGGTTTTTAAAATTACAGGTAAGAATGAATCGGCAGTTATCTGAAAACTCTTCAATGAACCCACGCAATGCAGGTTGAGTTGACTGAGGATTCAGATAGTCTGCCTCATCAAGGATAACAACTTTGTAACCAGAGGTCAAAGAGACAGACGAGGCAAACTTTTTAATCTTGCCTCGCAATGTATCGATATTGCCCTCTTCAGAACCATTGACTAAAATATAGTCACAGTCAAGTTCATTACACAATGCCTTAGCAACTGTGGTTTTGCCTAGACCGGCAGTACCAGCGAAAAGCATGTTGGGCATTTCGCCAGAACTGACAATATTCTGAAAGGTTTCTTTCAGTTGTTTTGGAAGGATTGTTTCCGCTATTTTAGATGGGCGATATTTTTCTACCCAAAGAAAATCTTTTTTCATAATTAACTCCAATCATAATATAAGGTAAGTTCACAGGGGGGAGTTAATTAGAATTACTCAGCGGCAGGTTCTTCACCTTCTTCAGAAGTTGCTTGCTCAACCAACTGGATCAAGGCGATACATTGATCGCGAAGTTGTCCAATGGTAGCAAGTTCTTCACCACGAAATCCACCACGTCCAGCAACAGTATCAATAACTGCAACAGTGCTGCGAGTTACGCGGTTTGCGAGTTCAACCATTTTTTCGTCCATTATTATGCTCCAAATGTACTAGTTTTTTCAAGCGCAACCCAGTATTGAATTGCTGTTTCCTTATTGACGAAGTGTGAAATATTTCGAGATGAAATAGACACATCATAATCACCGTCAATCATTTTCAGATTCCTAATATCAAAAATGAAATTGAAGTTAGGGTCTGTAAATGTACCATCAACATCAATTGTAAACACATTAGAAGTTGAAGTTGTATTATCTATAACTGATACAGATAACACGTTGTCGACAACGCTCACGCTCATTTCATTATGACCGAGAACTGATGATGCTTTTCTGATTCGTGAAAGTGTTTCACGATCAAGAGTAAAACTTACATCTGCCTCAGGCATAACAATATCGCGCGAAGGTTTCGTCAACAAATCGAGATCAGAATAATAATATCTGATTCTAGAACGACCAGAGTTGTCACTGATAATACAGTGATCCTCTTCAAACTTTAGTCGCGGCGCATCTACCAATGAGATGACGCTGAGAAATTCAGTTAGGTCGTAGATACCAAACGTCTTAGGAAACTCAACATCTAAGATTGTTGTGCTGAGAACATTCTTTGCCTCAGATACAGTCTTAAGAGTGTTACCTTCATTAATAACAACGTTTGGGTTAATGCTCGCATAGTTGCGAAACACATTCATTGTCAATTCACTAAGTTCCATGATATATCCTTTTTGTAAGATTTATATAGTATACGTGATTTTTTAGTCATTGTCAACCAATGAGACAGTTTCATCATATAATGTAAACCGTCCAACATTAGTGCTCAATGACCATCCGTTAAAATCATGTATCTTTATGTCACCAGACTTTTCAATATGATCTTTCAACTGGTTGAGAGAATGCCATTTGCGATCTAGAATGTCATCTATGTTCAAACGAAAAACTCCTCAAGTGTTGATTCAGCTTTTTGATACTTTCCGTTCGTCGTATCACGCAATCGAAGTTCAGCGTTGCCCGTTGACTTACGAATGTACATGCTACAAAGATCAGGAAACATTTTAGCAATCTTACTGATAGACTCATGGACATACTCTTTTGTTCGAACAGTTTGTAGTCCACCTTCTTCTTTGTAATAATTGCTCTTCACTGTATAGTTATCGAGTCTACACAGTTTACCGTGTTTCACATACTGTCTAAGACTGTATTCATAATCTTCACCATGATTTGTCTCACGCGCCAAAGCGTCATCATGTTCAACAATCACACCAAACATAGAAGCAATAATGTAGCAGAGTTTAGTGTAGACTCGATCTTTCATAAAATATGCGTTTGATGCTGCATATATTCCGAACGTCTTAGCGCTCGCCTTTTCACATTCGGTAAACCCCTGCTCAATAATTTCTTTATACAGGTCGTCAATAGGGACAAGGGTTTTTTCATCCTGCCTTCGTTGAACTTCGTCGATGTCATCATCAAACATCATCAAGTAAGTTCCTTCGGGATAATACTTTTCAATAAAGTTACGTTGAGCGCCAATAGTAGGAACACCGATTACAATTGTTTTACCATAAGAATGATCAGCGAGAGCTTGTGTATATGCTGCGTGTTCTTCTTCATTAGCAACGAAGATAGTAACTCTTTCAGGAGGGATGTTATGTTGCTCAAAAACTTTCAATGTTTTGTTTTGAATAGTTTCTGGACGTTTGTAACTTGGAACTGCTATTTTATAATCAATCATAATTCTTTACTTCAAAATGAAATTCTTGCCTACCCGACACTTTTTTCTTCTGGTTAATAAGTAAGCACACTCTTTTTTTTGAAAGGTTTTCTTTTTCCCATGCAATTTTAGCGCCACACCACTTTAGGAACATTATTGCAAGTTCAGTTTTTTCTTTTGAATCAAAATCTAAATCAATACAGTCTATTACGCTGTGACCATTAGATTTATTAATACTTACTTTTATTTTCATCATATAAAAAAATCCTCAAGACTAGATTTTGAGTTGTTCGGATGGTACGTATTTAGCATGTCCGAACCACCTTTACTTTTTAAATAATCAAACCACTCTTGAGATTCCCACATACCTTCACTCACACCATTCCATAATGGTTTCCAGTTAGAATGCGACTGATTATTTTTTCTGTCGACCACAAAGTCATATCGATAGTTTTCATATTCCCACGAACCTAATTCTAACATTTTTTCGCGGAAATAGCAAACCAATGAGATACGTTCCATTTCTTCAAGAGTTTTCCCATCAGATGGAATTATCTCAGTGTTACCATGAATACCTTCATGGTTGTTGATTAACAGAAGATCGCCAGGGCGAACGTTAATAGCAACGCGGAATTCAGGCAAGACAAGGTATCCACCCTGCCAATCCTTTTCTTTAGCGACAACAGTTAAGTTTGAGAAACCTTCATGTAAATCACCAGCATCTCGGTGAGCAGATGTACGAAAGTTTTTGTTCACAGTAACGGTAGTGAACGGTGTATCCTCGCCAGCAACGCGGAACCTTTTGTCAAGTTTATCAGCAAAATGCTGCTGCCTTGAATATCTTTCAGGTAGAAGGCGAGAAAACTCATTTGACAGTTTCCTCATGAAGGGATAACATTTTTCATAGGTTTGAAAATTATGTTCAGTATATGAAGTTGCTCTACCATAAGGAATGCGCGGGTAACGATCATAGAAACCAGCGATACCGGAAAGAACCTGGTTCGCATAGGTTGTTTTAGACACATACGTTTCAAACATATGTTTTGCCGCACCGCGACGATCGGCGTAAGGAAGTTTCAATATCTCTTCGATCTTAGTATCGAAGAAGTTATCATACTCATAACCATCTGCTTCAATTTTAGTTATGACCCAGACAATACCTCGACTTTCAGGTTTAACTTTCATCTTCCTATGCTTTTCACGTATCTCAGCAATAGGGTCATCGCTAAACAATGAACCGCTACCTTTGATAAGATGATCCATTATCTCAATCTGTTCTTCAGTGCACCAGTTTCGACTACCGATACGCTCACCCTTTGGACCTGCGGCAAGTCCACGGTTTTGAGTTGGTTGAGCAGCACCGACCAAACCTTCATAAGCGCCAAGTTGTTCATCAGCAGTAAATCTATTCTTACGAAACTTAAAAATGCATTCTTGCTCTGATGGTTCAGTTCGACCAAGTTCTTGAATCGGTGCATAGAAATCCATATCTTCCTCGACCAATAAGTCGTAGTCAGATTCTTCCATATACTTACCGAGTTTATTTTCGCAATTTAGTTTTTGTTCAGCAACAATTACTTTTGTCATACTATCACGCTAAAGTTTTTTCGTTTATCAAATTCAATCTTAGAGTCAAAGTTATCCTCTAACTGCTGACCCTTATGCGAGATGACGAATACGTTTGTATCATCACCTAAAGTATCTAATATTTTAATCAGATTGTCAACCCCGTCTGTATCAAGGGATGAGTCAAACGTTTCGTCAAGTATTAATAGATTGGTAGCAACTGAGTTTTTCATTTTAGCAACCTGCCTCCACGTAAACAACAGGGCAAGATCTATGCGTTGCTTCTCGCCCTCGCTAAACGAGGAATAGGAAAACGCGTCTCTGTGTCTTGATCGTATTGTCTCGTTGAACCCCTCGTCCAAGTCAAAGTGGACGTAGAAGTCGAGGACTTGTAGGTATTGGTTCGTGAGCTGATTAATAACGGGCAGATATTGTTTGATGATTTTGGTTTTGATACCGGAGTCTTTGAGCAACTCTGTAATAACGCTATTGTATTCCCTTTCCTCCGCGAGATCCATTTTCCTCGACACGATCTCCTCACGAGATCTTCGTAAATCTTCAAGCGTAGATTTTGCGGTTTGCAGAGAATCCAGGTCTTGCCCCCCTTGGGATAGATCACTTTGTAAATTTCGTATCCGTTCTTTGGTGCGTTTAATTTCACGTCTATGCACTTCGACATTTTGGAACTTAGATGTTTCTTCGGACAAAAGTTTTTCTTTACATTCCATCTCTTCATAGTGTTTTACTATCTCAAGACTTAATTTTAGTTTTGCGTCTTCGATCTTTCCTTTCGCGTCGATGGTTTCGTTAATTTTTTTACTTTTGGTATCAGCGGTGATCTCTTGATCGCAGGTGGGGCATGTGTCGTTATCCTCATAAAATGCGGAATCCTTATCAAACTTTTTAATCTTCTGATTAAACTGAAAGTCAAACTTCTCAAGTTTGTCAATCTGTTTCTTAGTTGCGAATAATAACTTCTCAACTTCTCGAAGTTTGGTATCAGTATACCCTTCAACGAGTTCCTCCAGGCGGGCCAACTCTGCTTGCTGCTCATGAAGTTCATCTTCTAGTTTTTCTTTAGCAGTCTCAGAGATTTTTTCTAAATCGAAGATATGATCTTCTTGCGAATCTATCTTCGTATTATTCAACTCAAGAGCGTGTTCGTTCTCTCGAATAGAATCTTTCAATAAAACAATCTTTTCTTTCAACAAACTATTCATTTTAGAAAAGACGTTAATATCTAGTAGATCTTCAATTACCTCTCTACGAATATGCGAAGGCAACTGCATAAAAGGTATGAACGATGAGCTACCCAGAACGACAATCTGATGAAATGATTTATGATTGAGTTTTAATATGTTTTGTTCAAGTACCTTTTGATATTCTTTAGCGTGACTGTTTTGATTGATCAGATCACCGTTCTTCCATATCTGAAACACAGTTGGTTTCAAACCACGAACGATCTTAAACTGATGCCCGTATGCATCAAACTCAGCCTCAACTAAACAGTCTTTGTTATTGACTGAGTTAATTAACTGTGGTTTGTTGACATTGCGATGCGCTTTGCCGAATAAAGCAAAAGACAGAGCATCAAGCATCGTTGATTTACCCGCACCATTAGTTCCTACCACTAAGGTGGTTCTGTTTCTATGCAGGTCTATCTCAGTAAATTTGTCGCCGGATGATAAAAAGTTTTTATATCTTAACTTAGAAAAGTGTATCATACAATCTCAAGGGTTTGCGCTTCAATCATCAGTTCGCGCACTTTTGATTTAATTCGATCTTTGTCCAGATCGGTTTCAACTGCATCAATATAAGTGTATAATAGATCGTCAGTATTGTCAAGCTTAATGTTTTCGTCGTTGACATTTTCACCAACAAACTCAGAAAAATCCTCAGATATCTGAAGACCGTGTATGTTTCTTAATTGAATCCGGTCAATGAATTTCTCAAACTCAACGGGACTTGATTTATTAATCACAATCAGTTTAACAAATTTTTCGTCTAAGTAGGCAAGGTTCTTTGTTGCCATAGGTTTAGTGTCATCGTACAATATTTTTTCAAACATTGTGATTGGATTCTGAACCGCAGTCAGTTCTCTAGTGTCTGTATCAAAGATGTGAAAATATTTTTTGTCATTACAATCTGACCAGAAAAACTCCATTTGACTTCCGAAATAATAAATGTTATCTCGCTGACTCTTGGTATGATAGTGACCTGAGAATACCATTTCAAACTTATCAAACAACGCTGGGTCCATACCTTCGGGCGCTAGTACGCCTGCCTGCATCTCGAATCCTTGCAGTTCAAGGTGAGCACCGCAGATATCTGCCTGGCAGTTTTTAATGAATTCAACTGTTGCGTTTTCATTCTCAGGATTAATCCAGGGGATCAGGGCAAACTTACAACCATCATAATCAATGACTTCAGGTTCTTCAATAATACGAACCTCGCTCATATAATGACCGAGAAGTTCTTTCAGAGAATTTAACTTATTAGTGTTCTTGTAGTAAACGTCGTGATTGCCTGGGATAATATCCATGTGGATCCTATGATCCCGAAGGCGGTCAAGAAATACACGGCGATTGCTGTTGAGAGCCTTAAAATTAATTGTCGTACGGTTTTCATAATAATCCCCGAGATGAAGAATTTTATTTATACCGTTTTCGATTAAAAATGGAAAAAATATTTCGCTATAAAATTTCTCCTGATAATTCATAAAGATCTCAGAAGAGTTACGAATACCTGCATGGGTATCGTTTAAGATTGCAATCTTCACCAGTTATGCACCACGTTTGCCATTATAAAAAAACACGTAAGAAAATTAACCCCCACAATAACAGTGCGTAGGAGTGCAACATAATTATCGTAAGGTTCCGTTTTGTCATCAGAGAATCCGCCAAGAGCGTACTTCCAAATAGTCCAGAGTTTCATTAGTCGATCATAAACTCAGTCAGGTCGGAGTCAACCGCAACAGTTCTTTTCTTCCTTTCCTTTTTTGTAAACTCTTTCACCTCAGCGTCTTTTTCTTTAACGGCATCAATTCTTTCTCGCAACTCATCAACGAATGCTTGCGTTTGTTTTGCAGCAGGATTATTCTCAACCTCTTCTGATACCAATTGCTCAAGACCTGTTTCTGAGAGATACTTTAGTTTAATATCCTGCTGCTTTTTCTCTTTCTGAATCCTGCGTAGGAACGCATACCAAGATATCTGAGTAAAGTAAGCAAATGCGTTGGGTTTACCTGTACGAGTTGCAGTTTCTAGGTTATAGTTTTCGATCGCCTTGAGACAGTTCTCTACTGCATCCATGACCATTTCTTCACGATAGGTGTAGCGAACAAAGTTTGCTTTATGTGATAGTCCTTCAGCAATACGAAGGAAACAGCGAGCAACATAATCAGGAACAATGGGTTTCTTAGTTCCTTTTTCTTTCGCTAAGTTTGCTTCTGTTACATAATCAACAACTGCTTGGGAAAATTGTGCGTTGTTAACGTAATGCGGTTTTTCTTGTTTGTCCATAATTTACCTCAAAAAAATATAATACTATAAAATAAAGCAATAGTCAACGTTTGACTATTCGTTAGAATTTAGGTATAATCAGCTTAGTGTTATTTGGCGAAGTCAGAGTATGTACCATTTCAATGTACTGGGAACTTAATAATATTTGACGCGTCAGAATCATTTCTTTTTAGTTCTGCTAACTTTTCAGCAACTTTGGATATATAGTCACGTTGTTCAGCGTGCCAATCAATTACTCTTTCCGTTGAAGTTTGATGCATATCTGACACTGCCCAAAGATATTGCTCAAATAATAATTTGTTTGGGTTAGTTGTACTAACTACATGTGCACTGTTAACAATAATTAATTCGTCACTTGATTCTATGTAATGAATCCAAGGTCTAAAAATATAATATTGCTGTTGTACTGACTCAGTAATTTTTATAATTTGCATTGCATTTCTTACAACAATATCAGTTGAGTCACTACCTGGCCAATCTACCACGTCACAAACTATTTCATCACCTGAGGTCAATTTGAACTGTTTAACATCATAAATATTCTGTGTCATAATTTCACCTCTGTGATTTTGAAAGGAAACTTTTCGGTTTCATAGATCTTGATTCTCTCGGCGCTATGACGCAGGGTAAAGTTTGGTTTGCTGGAACAACGTAGATCGTCTGCAACGTCATAGAGCCTTGTATCACGTCCGTCTTCTGCAACACGCAAACCGCGCCCAATGGATTGGAGGACTCTGATTTGACTTTTGCTGGGCGAGGCGAAAATAATGTTATGTAGATTGCGAATATTGATCCCAGTAGAGAAGGTGCCAAGAGAAGCAAGGACCACAGCATTAGACTGTTTCTCAACAATTTTGCGTACCGCTTCCCGATCGGAAGTTTTGGTCTCTCCGGAAACATAAAATAATCTTCGTCCATTTTTTAATTTATCCTCTATTAGATCACGAAGAACTTTTCCATGTTTCTCTACTAGGTTAAACAAAACCAATGTATTGCCGTCAAGGCTGCAAGCGAGATTACGAAGGAAACGGTTCCTGGCATCGCATGAAACCAAAAAATTAATTTCTTC
>Ga0181568_10001858_pt1 | contig 19195 bp, 17 predicted proteins | sample 101ome_20_FD_133758 | JGI IMG/M metagenome (GOLD analysis project Ga0181568, IMG submission 133758) | Coastal salt marsh microbial communities from the Groves Creek Marsh, Skidaway Island, Georgia - 101404AT metaG (megahit assembly) | ecosystem: Environmental > Aquatic > Marine > Intertidal...
TATCATGCAAAATTGCATACTAGCTCCACCGTGTAAAAAGACAATATCATAATTATCCGGAACGCTTAAAAGTTCTTTAATTAAAGCAATAGCTTCCTCAATAACAGCCACAAAAGCCTTACTTCTGTGTGAAACCTCTATTAAGGATAATCCACCAAATTCATCCCACTCTTGCACAGCTTTTGCTGCATGCTTTAAGGTGTATTCAGGCAGAATACTAGGGCCTGAAGAGAAATTATGCTTTTTCATGGGGCAAAAATAGTAAAAAAGCAGTTGAGGCAAGCTAGATTTAAGCTTCAATAGTTCTTGGCAAAAAGGCAAAGATCTAATTAGCGCGATACCGACAGATTTAATTAAAAAATTAGAAGCTAATTTTTGGACATCACTTTAGCTTGAAAGAGCGGTTACACTTTTGTAACTTAGTAGTACAACAGGACCATGAAACTAATATTTACTGCAATTCTTTTACTTGTAGCAATAAAATTTATTGCACAAAACCCCAATTACAGAATTCTTGAAACAGATCAAAAGATCAGTATAGACGGTTGGCTCAATGAAAAAGTATGGTCAACTTGCCAAAAAGCAGCAAATTTCCATGAGAAATGGCCTAACGACGAAGAAGAGGCAAGCTCCAAAACAGAAGTATGGATTACTTATGATGAAGAAAATCTATATGTGGCCGCAAAATGTTATGATGAAATAGAGGGCGATTATATTATACAGTCGCTAAAAAGAGACTTCCTTTTTAGAGTAAGTGATGCTTTTGTTTTTTTCCTCAATCCTACTGCCGACAATATTAACGGATTTAGTTTTGCTCTTAACCCTTATGGCGCCCAATGCGAGGGGGTTTTAGAAAGAGGAGGAGTTTTTGGTATTTCCACAGCATGGGACAATATATGGTATTCTGCGGTTCAAAGGCAAAAAGGATATTGGTCACTTGAAATGGCTATCCCCTTTACCTCTATTAGGTATGACCCAAAAATCACAAATTGGAAAATCAACTTCGCTAGAAATGATCTCAAACGCAATGAAACTTCTACATGGAGCCCTGTTCCGGTTAATCAAAACGTAGCAAATTTATCTTTTACTGGTGATTTAATATGGGAAAAAAATCCACCAAAAGCAGGATTAAATATCGCCTTCATTCCTTACTCAACAGCTGGTACATTCAAGGATATTGAAAACAACTCTACACAAAACAATTTACAATCAGGTATAGATGCTAAAATAGCTATTACTTCTAACTTAAATTTAGATCTAACCTTTAACCCAGATTTTTCTCAAGTAGATATTGACAACCAACAAATTAACCTTACGCAATTCAACTTATTTTTTCCAGAGAGAAGGAAATTCTTTATTGAAAATGCAGATTTATTCGGACAATTTGGATTTACTCAAATAAGACCTTTTTACTCTAGAAGAATTGGGCAGTCTTCAGGAATAAAATTCGGAGCCAGACTTAGTGGTAAACTTGATGAAAATTGGCGTGTAGGCTTGATGAATGTGCAAGCCTCAGAAGTCAGTAGAAACATAAATGCAAAAGATATATTACAGGAAGAAAATTATACCATTGCGGCCATTCAAAGAAAATTAGGTGCAGCATCAGATATTGGCATTATACTATTGAATCAAACCGGATTAGGAAAGGAGCAATTTAATGCTATCAATTGGAATAGAATTAGAGGCATAGAATACAATTTTGCTTCGGCAGATCGTAGCTGGTTAGGAGAGGCTTTCTACCATCATTCACTGCAAGCAGGTACTAATCAATATAGTGGAACACATGCAACCTTCTTAAGATATCAAAAAGCTGCTTTCAATATTAATTGGAACCATGAATATGTAGGTAAAGATTATACTGCGGTACTAGGATTTATACCCAGACAACAATGGAGAACTTATGATGTGTTAAATGAAATTTGGACTACCCAAAAACAAACCTACTGGAGATTAGAACCTTCGGCTCAATACTTTTTTTATCCTAAAAAAAGTAAGGTTTTTAAACACGGACCAGGTCTTTATTACTCCGATTACATGGATTATAATTTTCAAAGCACAGATAGAAGAATTAGTACTTATTATAGTATCGAATTTATTGGTGGAGGATCTACTAGAATCGTAAATAGGCAATTTAGAAGAAGGCCGATTTATCCTTTTTTTATATCAGGTACAAACGTCGAACCTCTGCCAGCTAGAGCCTATTCATTTGAAGATTGGAGAGTTGAATATTACTCAAACAAAAGAAAACGCTTTTATTATGGAACTAATTTAGCTTATGGAAGTTTCTTTACGGGAGAAAAAATCACTTTAAATGCAGATATTAATTACAGAATTCAACCTTGGGGTATTTTATCTGGCACTATTTCCTACAATGATATTGCACTTCCATTGCCTTATACCTCAACTAATTTAACACTCATTGGTGCAAAAGCAGATTTATCTTTTACTAAAAATATTTATTTTACAAGCTTTTTACAATACAATACACAAACAGATAACTTCAACATATACAATAGGTTACAATACAGATTCAAACCTATGTCTGATCTATTTATAGTATATTCAGATAACTATGATATCTTCTTGAATAAGAAAAATAACACATTAGTTATTAAATTTGTTTACTGGTTAAATAGCTGATGAAAGATAGTTACATACATAAAGGTCAAAGAAAAAAATTAGTAGCGCTATTAGCACAAAAAGGTATTGAGGATCAAAGAGCTCTAAATGCCATTAATAATGTTCCCAGACATTTATTTTTAGACAAAGCATTTGAAGGACACGCCTACCAAAACAAGGCTTTTCAAATTGGCGAAGGACAAACTATTTCTCATCCTTACACAGTAGCATTCCAAACCCAAACCTTAGACATCAAAAGAGGAGATAAAATTTTAGAAATTGGTACTGGATCTGGTTATCAAGCCTGTGTTTTAGATGAATGTGGTGCCCGAGTATTTTCCATTGAAAGATTTAAAAGCCTGCACAAAAAAACTAGCGATTTCATAAAATCTCTTGGTTATTCTCGAATAAAAACTTTTTTTGGTGATGGTTATCAAGGACTACCTACCTTCGCTCCCTTTGACAAAATTATTGTAACAGCGGCTGCTCCCTATATTCCTGAAGCTTTGACAGAACAACTAAAAATAAATGGAATTCTTTGTATTCCTCTAAACAATGAAGATGGTTCGCAAACTATGCTTAAAATAACTCGATTATCTGAAAGAGAATATGAAAGAGAAGCATTTGAAGAGTTTAAATTTGTTCCTATGCTAAAAGGACGAAACTTCTAATTTAAGCTCTACCTCCTTTAAAACGATTAAGTTGTCTTTTGGCGTCTCTATCTTTAATGGAATCTCTCTTATCGTGAATTTTCTTACCCTTAGCCAATCCAATCTCAACTTTCAATAATCCTCTAGCAGACAAAAACATCTTTATAGGAACAACAGCCATTCCTTTCTCCTTTATTTTCTTTTCAATTTTGGAGAGTTCCTTTTTATTGAGCAATAATTTACGCTCTCTTATGGGATCTTTATGCCCTGTATAACTTGCTTGCTTATACTCAGCAATATGCATGTTTTTAATAAAGAGTTCCCCTTTTTTTATATAACAATAAGATTCCGACATACTTGCTTTACCGGCTCGTATACTTTTTACCTCAGAACCCATTAATTGAATTCCTGCTGTAAATTGATCTACAATTTCATAATTAAATGTAGCTCGTTTGTTCTTAATGTTAATTGACATGATGTAAAAATACAGATTAGTTGGGTAATTCCTAGTGCTTTTTGATTAGGCATGGGAAGAGAACAATGCTTCGAGCCTTGCCTTTTTAATAATCTTTTGCCCTTGCATACCTTTAGCAATTACACGGTCTCCCACTTTTGCTTGAAAAGTACAAATAATTTCATTTTGATTTATGGAGTCAACTGTTGCCTCAAAACAAACTTGACTGCCCACTAGTGCTGGAGAAACATGTTCTATATTGAGCATGGTACCAATCCCTTCTTCATCGGCTTCTTTCATCTCTAAAACAAATAACCTACAAGCCCACTCTGCATCTCTTCCTAAGGCAAATGTAGCATATACAGGGTGTACCTCCACTGCTTCAAAGCTAGCTGTATCAGCTGGGCTAACAGTTACTTTGAATGTTTTTTTATCTCCTACTTTAAAAATATCTTTCATCTACTTAAATTAAAGCAACTTTTACATCTTGTGCAACTTCTTTATCGATAGCGATTTCCTTATTCCCCATTTGTACAAAAATTTGATCATCGGAACTTCTACTTACCTTAAATTTAGCATTAGGTGTTAAACCTAACTCCCATAAAGAAAGACTAATTTGATCATTTAATTGCTGAGTAGTAACTATAGCTTCAGCTTCACTGGAGAGATTAATTAATTTAAGTCCAAGCTTTCCTTTTTTTTGAGGAATTACAGATCCATGCGGATCCATTTTAGGAAAACCTAGAGAAGCTTCTAATTCATCCGTAAAATCTTCTGTAAGCAGGTGTTCTAGTCTTTCTGCTTCATTATGTATTTGATCTTCCTTCATACCCATTCTTTGCACTAAATAAGTTTCCCATAATCTATGCTTTCTTATCATCTGATAGGCATACTCACTTCCTTTGCTTAAAACTTTAATCTCACTGGCATTAAAATTTATAAAACCTTTTGAAGCTAAACGTTTTAGTGCTGCCTTAACTTTCATTTCACTAAGCCTTGTTCTTTTGGCCACAAAAGATACAGTAGGTATTTCTTTCTCTCCAATTTGAACAATGGCTTTTAACACATCTTCAGTAAGAATTAATCGCTGCCGCTGACGTTTTTTTAAGTAGACTAAAAAGAGTCCTTTTTGCGGCGCAAATAAAACTGCAAGTATATAAAAACTAGTAGCAACAAGAGTCATTACGGGTCCTGGAGTGGTATCAAATACAATAGACAAGAGTAATCCAATGATTGCAGAAAAAGCACCAACTGTAGCTGCAATCCATAGCATATTATTTAATCTCTGAGATAATAAATTAGCCGTTGATGCTGGAACCACCAACATAGCAACCACTAAAATAACACCCACAGACTGCAAAGCAGATACAACCACTAAAGACAACAATAGCATTAGAAAATAATGCATCGTGCTCACGGAAATTCCGATAGATTTAGCCACTTTAGGTTGAAAAGTAGACATCAGTAGATATTTATAAAAAAGCATTACTGCTATTACAACAAATATTGTGATTATTCCATTTAAAATAATATCCTCAATAGATATACCCAGTACATTTCCAAACAAAAAATCTTTTAAATCTATGTGCACACCTTCTTGTCTGCTAAGCCATGAAATACCTATAACACCAATAGCAAACATTGCACTAAAAACAATCCCAATAGCAGCATCATTTTTAGTTTTTAGATTATTTTGTATCCAAGTAATAGCTACAGCCGAAATAAAGCCTGCAATAACTGCTCCTGTAAAAAAAGCAAAAACAGAATGACCAGCCACAATAAAGCCCGCTACCACGCCTGGCAAAATCGCGTGTGATAAAGCATCACCAATAAGTGCCATATTTCTTAAAACAATAAAACAACCTAGTATGCCGCAAACTATACCTACCATTACAGATGCAGCTGCTGCTCTATACAAATAATCATATTGTAATATTTCTATAATAGCTTCCATTTATATCAAAGCATCTTTTTTGTGTAATATTGGTAATTGACCACCAAATGTCTTTTCAATGTTTTGAGTGGTAAATACCTCCTCCACACTACCGAAGGATACCACACGCTGATTCATCATAATAATCTTATCAAAATAACTCTCCACCTTAGATAAATCATGATGAATAATAACTACCATTTTACCCTCAGCCACTAGTGCCTTTAGGATTTCAATTATTTTTTCTTCGGTTGTAATATCCACCCCAACAAAAGGTTCGTCTAAAAAGAATATTTTAGCATCTTGGCAAATAGCTCTAGCAATAAAAACACGCTGTAACTGCCCACCTGAAATTTCACCAATTTGTTTTTTCCTGATTTTGTCCAATCCCAAACTATGCAGCGCATCATCAACTTTTGCATAATCATTATTACTGTAGGATTGATATATCTTTTTGTCTGCATTTCGTCCCATTAAAACGATATCTTCAACAGTAACTGGAAACTGTGTATCTATCTCATCTTTTTGAGGAATATAAGCTATCTCCCGACCAAATGCTTGCAATGGTTGCTGGTCTAGATATATTTTACCACTATCGGCTTTGACCAATCCCAAAATAGATTTAAGTAAGGTAGATTTACCCGAACCATTAGCACCAATAATACCATATAAATTATAGTTTTTAAGTTCTAAGTATATATTACTTAATATCGTTTTTGAATCATAAGACACATTTAAATCTTCTATGGTAATACTAAAATGTTTTGGTCTAATGGTAATTGTTTTTGTTTTTGTTTTTGTTTTAAATCCTACAAAACACAAAACCAAGAATAAAGCAATAAATAAAACAACAATAAACTCTTTAGTTACTGCTTTGTCTTTTACTGAAATTCTATTTCCACTTAATCCTCTAGCTATAGCTTTTGCATTACTAAGCATCATTCCGATATAAGTTCCAGCCTCTTGGTCTGGATCATCTAAAGAATCTGCAAACAACTCTCCCCCTATTGAAATACCTAAATCTTGTGCCAGTTGATTCAATAATTTAGGATTAATGGTTGATTCTGCAAATATAGCCTTTATACCACTTGATTTTATTATTTCAATTAAAGCATTTAAATCTCTAGTTTGAACTTCTGCTTCTGTTGATATACCCATCATGGAGTATACTTTAATATCATAAGCCTTTGCAAAATATGCAAAAGCATCATGACTAGTAATTAAAACTCTTTGAGACGAATCAATACTATTAATGATCTGTATTATTTGTTCGTGAGTTTGCTTAAGTTCATTACATAAAATACTATAATGATGCTGGTAGTAGGCTTTATTTTCCGGATCAATTGCAATAAAAGCGGCTAATATATTTTGAGCATATTGCAAGCCATTTTCTATATTCATCCAAGCATGCGGATCAAATGAATTATCATAGCCCTTAGCTTGTATTGGATTTATATACTCTGCAGCCTCTGTAATAAGGGCTTTTGTTCCTGAATTATCAATTACTTTATCCAACCACCCCTCTAAATGCAAACCATTTTTAATCACTAAATGAGCTTGAGCAATTGCCTCAACATCTTTAGGAACAGGGTCATATAAATGAGGGTCACCCCCCACAGGAATTAAAGACTTAATCCTATTCTTTTGAGGAGAAATATGTTTTGCAAAATCATATAAAATAGAATTAGTTGTAACAATACTATATCCTTCTTGTGCACAAATAGGTATAAAAGCACATAGAACAAATAGAACTAACATTATCAAATTAGGCTTCCAGAATTTGCAAAAAACTCCATTCATAGAACAAAAATACAATATTTTAGGTAAGCCGAAAAACTATACCACTACCCCCCTAAAACAAAGCTGTGTTTGCCAAATTTTAAGAAAATGTTATAAAGATTTTTGGCTATATTTAAACTTAAAGAGAATTAATAAACCATTGCGAATTTCACTTATAATAGCAATTATGTATCTGAGCTTTTATTCATTAAAAGCACAACATATAGATTGGCAGCAAACCTATGGTGGAGATAAATTAGATGTAGTTTCTTCTGTTACTAATTCAAAAAGTGGAGGTTATTTGGTTTGTGGATACTCCAACTCAATTAATGGAGATATCAAAAGAGGCTTCTCCGGTAATGATTACTGGATTTTAAAAATCAATGAAAAAGGCTCTATATTATGGGAATACAAACTTGGTGGAAGTTCAGATTATGATTTTGCTGTAGATGTACATGAAAATAATAAGGGTGAAATTGTAGTGATTGGATCCTCTTTTTCTAATGATGGACAAAGAAAAGCAAAAAAAATATTTGGCGGAGATGACATTTGGATAGCCGCTATCAATAAAGATGGAAAACTACTCTGGAATAAAACCTATGGTGGTTCCCTTGAAGACATGCCTGTATCTAGTTATATTAATAAAGATGAATCTATAGTTATTACCGGTCATACCAAATCCAAAGACAAACACATTAAAAAACTCAGAGGCAAACAGGATGTATTTGTTTTAAAAATCAAAAAGAAAAAAGGCAAAATACAATGGTTTCAAACTTATGGAGGATCTAAAAATGATATAGGACATTCTATTGTTGGTACAAAAGATGGGGGCTATATCCTCTGTGGGGAAACAGAATCTAATGACCATGATGTACTCAACAAAAGAGACAAATATTACGATGCATGGATTGTAAAATTGGATAAAAAAGGAAAAATAGAATGGCAAAAAACTATTGGAGGTTCCAAGGATGATGTAGCTAGAGCCATTATTCAAACTCCAGAGGGTGAATACCTATTTGTTGGGGAAACAGAATCTGATGATGGACATGTTGAACAAAATAATGGCGCTTATGACTGCTGGATTGTAAAACTAGGTACGACTGGCAGAATAAGATGGCAAAAAACCTATGGTGGTGCCAAAGTAGATTACGGTACAAGCGTGGCTATAGATTACTCTACAGGCAATTATTTAGTACTAGGGGCTACCTCTAGTAATGACCCTCATATTAATCAAAGAAAAGGAAGCTCTGACCTTTGGCTAATAAGCATTACCAGCAATGGAGAAATCATAAAAAATACAGCACTAGGTGGAAAAAGTATGGAAGAACCCAAAAAAATAATGATTGATAAAACAGGTAATATTTTAATTGCTGCTAATACCTTGTCTATAGATGGAGATATTGATGAACTGCAAAGATATGACGAATCAGATGTATGGCTCATAAAAATGGTACCTGAAAATGATTTGATGCAGAATACTAGCACACAAGAAAGAGGTATTTGCTTAACAAAATCATATGCTGGAGGTTACTTTTTTGCGGGTGTAAATGAATATGAAAAAGAGGAAAGTAATATTATTCTCTCTCAATATGACCCAGCTGGATTTGAAATGTTTAAAAAAGAAATTGATGCCAACGGAGCGGATGAACCAAAAGCTATAATTAAAGCCAGTGATGGAACAGGCGGATATTATCTAATAGGATCTTCAAGTTCTACCAATCAAGAATTCAAAAATAATAGAGGAGGTAAAGATATTTTTTTCATGAAAATCTCTGGTACCGGAGAGGTTATTTATACAAAAATGATGGGAGGATCCAATGACGACTTTGCAGCAGATATCATTAAAAAAAATAAAGAAGAATTTGTAATTGTAGGTGCTACAAGATCTACAGACAAAGACATCAGGCACGATCACAAAGGCGACAAAGATATTTGGGTAGTCACAATCAGCAAAACAGGTAAAATAAAATGGGAAAAAAATTATGGCGGTTTTAATAGCGAAACTGCCACAAAAGCAATACTTAATGGAAGGAAACAAATTGCTATAGTAGGCTATTCTAATTCTTCTGACCAAGATATAGAAGAAGCACACGGAAATAAAGATGGTCTTTTTCTACTTCTTGGTGATACCGGACAAATTGAAAGAATTAAAACCTATGGAGACCAAGGAAATGACTGGTTTAATGATGTCACTCAAACACCAGACGGTGGTTATGTTATGGTAGGCGCTACCAAATCTCCTAAAATTGAAGCTGGCAACAAAGGAGGAGCGGATTTCTGGATTGTTAGAACTAATTCAAATGGAGATTTAATTTGGGAGAAAACATTTGGAGGTTTAGATAATGAAGAAGCTCATTCAATTATAAAGCTTTCTAATACTCAATATATGGTTATAGGTACGAGTAATTCAAGTAATGGAGATGTTAAAAATGCTAAAGGATCTTCTGATGGTTGGTTTATAGTCATTGATGATAATGGCAAATTAATTAATCAAAAAAATATAGGCTCAAGAGGTTTCGAACAAATTAATAATGCCATACACATTAGTGGTAAAAAATACATTGGTATAGGTCGCTCAAGAGACGACAACTATAATAGCCATATCCATCTGGAGGAATTTAAGAATTAGAGGATTTCTTTTCCTGTTCTTTTATGATGTTTTTTTCATCATTTAAAACCATTTTGTAAAGTTTTCGAACAATTAAAACAATTACAGTTAAAAGTACTAAACAAACAGCTATATATATCAGCATCCTAAACTCCATAAATCTTATTTTTAAATTTTTATACGGAAACCTTGACTAAAAGTATCCCGTAAGTTATTTTTACCAACGCAATAAAGACAAACAATCAAAATTATGCAACCAACACTCATTCAAAAAGAAACTTTATCAGAATACCATTTTAATGACGAAGAAGTACTTCCATCTGAAGACGACGTTAAGATCAGAAAAATGAATCTTAACAGAGCTTTAATTTTAGGAAATGCTTATCGAAGAAAAATTAAATTGACATTTGAAACAACTGACGGGCTCAAACAAGTTGAAACTACCATTTGGGCAGTAACCGAAAAAAACGTTGTTTTAAAAGGTGGAAAGTTCATTCCCACTAAAGCAATTACAAAAGTAGAGGTTTACTAAAACAACTTAATATTAAAAAAGCCACGCTTGAGCGTGGCTTTTTTTTTACTATTTGTCTGATCTAATTAAACTAACATCTTAACCGGATCTTCTAATAATCCTTTCAAAGTATTTAAAAACTGTGCTCCTGAAGCCCCATCCACAACCCGGTGGTCACAAGAGAGTGTAAGTTTCATTTGATTACCCGGAACAATTTCACCATTCTTAACTACTGGTACTTGATTGATACCACCAACGGCTAATATACAAGCATCAGGTGTGTTAATAATAGCTGTAAATTCATCAATACCAAACATACCTAGGTTGGAAATAGTAAAAGTACTACCCTCCCAATCTTGAGGCTGTAAAGCTTTATTTTTTGCTTTTGTGGCAAATTCTTTAGTTTCAGCAGAAATATGAGAAAGTGTTTTTGTATCTGCAAACCTCACCACTGGCACAAGTAACCCATCAGTTACTGCTACAGCTACACCTATATTTACATGCTCGTTAGTTCTTATACTATCGCCTTGCCAGGAAGAATTTATAGTTGGATGTTGCTTTAAAGCCATTGCTGAAGCTTTAACAACCATATCATTAAAAGATAATTTTACTGGAGAAACCTCATTCATTTGTTTACGGGCTGAAATAGCTTTATCCATATCAACAGTAACTTTCAAATAAAAATGAGGCGCGGTAAATTTACTTTCAGCTAAACGCTTGGCAATTGTCTTCCTCATTTGAGAAACAGGCTGCTCGCTGTATTGCTCTTGCCCTACCACAGTAGGTAAAGTAATTGTTTCATGAACAGGACTTGCAGAACTTGCTACCCCTGACTCAATCGCGTTTTCAATATCTCTCTTAATTATTCTTCCTTCCTCTCCACTTCCTTTCACAAGTGATATATCAATTCCAGCATCTTCAGCTAATTTGCGCGCTAGTGGTGAGGCCTTTAACCTTCCATTAGCAGCTACATTTGAAACTACAGCGTTCGCTGCAGAAGCAGAAGTATCTACTGCATTCGAAGACTCTTTAACTGGTTCACTAACAGTTGTTAGTTCTACTTCTTCTTTTACGGCTTCTTCTTTGGCAGAAGATTCAGATCCTGATAATACACCAGAAATATCTTCACCATCCTGACCAATAACTGCAATTAAAGTATCTATAGGAATGGTCTGACCAGCTTCTACACCAATATGTAATAACTTACCATCATTATAGGCCTCTAACTCCATTGTAGCTTTATCAGTTTCTACATCTGCTAAAATATCTCCTACCTCAATATTATCTCCTACTTTCTTATGCCATACAACAATAACTCCTTCTGTCATTGTATCACTTAATCTGGGCATTGTAATTACTTCTGCCATAAAATTTTAATTTATTTAAATTCACTAAGACACACAATATAGATAAATTTATCCTATACAGATTCTTATTTTGTATTAAAATGTAAATTGACTAACGAACGTTCATTTATCTAATATTCGATATCCATATCGAATCGCTGCTTCAAATTATCCAAGGAAGGATTAATTTCTAGCATAACTTTATATTTATCTTTTGCAGTATATGCTATTGCGGTTCCCTCTATTTTATCTGATATTTTAACATCCATTTCCAGGTTAGGAATTTTCATTGCTTGCCTTAAGTAATTCAAAAGATCCAATTTATTTTCTATTAATTGGTCATACTCTAAAGCATGGGCAACTTCAACCTGAAAAACATTATACTTAACAACCTTTGGCTTATGCCGAGCTAGCATAGAGGATAAATAACCTCCATTTGCCTCGTGGCTTAATTTATCAGCAAAAGCACTCCAATAGGAGCAAAGCACTTTCTCATTAATTTCTACAGATTCATCTTCCTTTATTTCATTACTTAGATCAACTTTAGCTACTGGCTTATCATCTTTTACAGCACTAAGCTTAAAACTCATTTTTTTAGAAGATACTTTTGGTACTTGCTTGGCAACAGGCTTTGAAACTTCAACTTGCTGCGGGCCATTATTTTCTATAGATACATCAATTGACTTTTTCTCCTCAGACAAGGCAGGTTTTATGGAATCATCTGCATTATTAACAATCGTCTGAGTTTTATTTATGGAGTGCTCAGGTGCTGATTTTTTTTTTTTTGAATCAATCAATACATCTTGATCAATTTCTATTGTAGCATTGATGTAACACATTTTGATAAGTGCCATTTCAACATGTAGCCTTTTGTTTTTAGAGGCCTTATAACTTATATCACATTTGTTAGCAATATTTAAAGCACTAACAATAACAGCCCCCTTTATATTAATGGCTTGTTCTTTGTATCGCTGCTTTAAACCATCAGTTAGTTCCAATAAATTAAGCGTAGCAGCATCTTTACAAACCAATAAATTCCTAAAATGCTCAGAAAGTCCTAACATAAAATCATCCCCGTCAAAACCTTTTGAACTAATCTCGTTATATAGGTTTAAAACACTCGCTACATCTTCGGTCAATATTGCATCTGTGACTTTAAAGAAATAATCATAATCTAGGATATTCAAGTTTGATATTACATCCTCATAACTTATCTTTTTGCCTGCAAAGCTTACTATTCTATCAAAAATGGATAAAGCATCTCTTAAGGCTCCATCTGCTTTTTGAGCAATAATATGTAAAGCATCCTGCTGAGCGTCTATAGATTCTTTAGCACAAATACTTTCTAGGTGCTGAGTAATCGAATCTACAGATATTCTATGAAAATCAAATATCTGACACCTAGAGAGAATGGTAGGTATAATTTTATGTTTTTCGGTAGTAGCTAAAATAAACTTAGCATAGGCAGGTGGCTCTTCCAAAGTCTTTAAAAAGGCATTAAAGGCTGCTTGAGACAACATATGAACCTCGTCAATAATATATATTTTATATTGACCTGTTTGAGGCGCATATCTAACCTGTTCAATAAGCCTTCTAATATCATCCACAGCGTTATTGGAAGCTGCATCTAATTCATATATATTAAGCGAAGCACCTTGATCAAATGACTTACAAGAGGAACACTCTCCACAAGCCTCCATATCAGATGTTGGAGATTGACAATTAATGGTTTTAGCTAAAATTCTAGCACAAGTAGTTTTCCCAACTCCTCTAGGCCCACAAAACAAAAAAGCATGTGCTAAATGATTATTCCGTATGGCGTTTTTCAATGTATCAGATATATGAGACTGACCTACAACGGTGTCGAAGGCACTAGGTCTATATTTTCTTGCTGATACAACGAATTGATCCATGATTGCTAATCTACTGCATATCCGCCTAAAATGAAAAGGAATTTATTTCTAATTATTTATTTGTGGAAAACTTGTGAAATCGCTATCTTTGCTGACCTTAAATATTTTTTAACATTAAAACCAAAGCAATCATGCAACAGTACGAAACTGTATTTATTGCTACTCCTATCTTAACGGAGGCTCAACTTACAGAGTTGAAAGGTAATTATGAAAAATTAATTACAGACAACGGTGGTGAGATTGTAGCTTCAGAAGAATGGGGGTTGAAGAAGTTGAAATACCCGATTAAAAGAAAATCAAATGGGTATTATTTTGTTTTTGAATACAAAGCTCCAGGAGCGGTTGTTTCTAAAATCGAAACTGAATTCAAAAGATCTGAAGACATCTTAAGATTCTTAACAGTAAGACTTGACAAATATGGAGTTGAGTTCAATGTAAGAAGAAGAAACGGTGAATTCAATAAAGAGAAGAAGGAGGCATAGTATGGCAAGAGCAAATAACAATATCAAATTCGTTGTATCTCCAAAAATCGATTTAGGATCTAGAAAGAAGTATTGTAGATTCAAAAAAATGGGGATTAAATACCTTGATTATAAAGATCCTAACTTCTTAATGAAGTTCTTAAACGAACAAGGGAAAATTTTACCAAGAAGAATTACTGGTAACTCACTAAAGTGGCAAAGAAGAGTAGCTACTGCAGTTAAAAGAGCTAGACAATTAGCTTTATTACCATATGTTGCTGATAATTTAAAATAGATACTATCATGGAAATTATTTTATTACAAGACGTAGATAACGTAGGTGAAAAAAATGATATCGTATCTGTTAAAGCTGGATACGGAAGAAATTTTTTAATTCCTCAAGGAATGGCTAAAATAGCTAATCCAACCAACAGAAAAATTTTGGCAGAAAACTTGAAACAGCAATCTCACAAATTAGCGGCAATTTTAGATGCAGCTAAAGCAGATGCTAGCAAAGTAGAAGGTGCCAAAGTTAAAGTAAGCACTAAGGTTGGTAAAGATGAAAAGATCTTTGGATCTATCACAAATTTACAATTATCTGAGGCATTAAATGCTGCTACAGGTTTGAGTGTTGATAGAAAGAAGGTTAGCCTTCCTAAAGACATCAAAACAACTGGATCTTACAAAGGTGCGGTTAGATTACACAAAGAAGTAAATGTAGAATTTGACTTCGAAGTGGTAGGAGAATAATAATAACCTATATTTTATATTTAAAAAGCCTCAATCATGATTGAGGCTTTTTTTTATCTTAGTATTCAATTACACCTTCTTCTACTAAAACTTTTTCGTTCAACTTCTCAGGTATACCTTCTATAATAGGTAATCTCATCTCAATTAAAACACCATGATCTTGGCTATTATCAAGAGATTTATCCTTCATTACAAATTCAATTTCCTTACCATATAATTGACTTATTATATTAATTCTACTCTTTGTAATTTTAGTACCTAAGGAATTATGACCTTGTCTTTTATTCAAAGATAAACCAATACCATTATCCTCTATCTTACAAACTAATAGACCATATTGCTCATCTACATCAATAGAAATATCAAGCTTGCCTTTATCTTTTAATTGAGTGAAGCCATGAATTATAGCATTTTCTGCATAGGGTTGTAATAAAAGAGGTGGAATAAGCATAAACTCTTTATCTACTTTTTCAGAAACCTTTATCTCAAAATCGAATTGATTATTAAAACGCATTTGTTCAATAGTTAAATAAGCTTTAAGTGTATCAATTTCCTTATAAATTGGAATCTCTCTAAACTGAGAGTTTTCTAAATTATTTCTCATCAAACTAGCAAAAACACCTAGATAATTAATGGATTCTACCTTATCATTTTTTAAAATATAATACTGAATTGCGTTTAAGGCATTTGAAATAAAATGAGGATTCATTTGCTGAGATAATGCATTTTGCCGATTCTCCATAACAGCAAATTCTAATTCTTTCTTTTCTTTCTCAGTATTATGTTCTCTCTCTTTTTGCAGTCTATTAAGTAATACAATTCTAGAATAATAGCATACTGAAAACACAATCGTTGGCGCAATACTAGCAGTGATAAAAACTTTTGGAGGAACACCAGGGTTATCCAGTAATAAGGCAATAGTGCAACTTGCAATAGCACAAAAAGCCAAGTAAGTAAACATATATAAAGTTTCCTTAAATACAATGGCAATTCCTATTAGAACCGTGTATCTAAAAGCATATGACAATGACAAATTATTCTCCCAAAGTAACCACATAAAAGCAATGGCAATAAGACTACTTTCCACATAGGCGATTTTTACAATATTACGCTCTATCCACTTTATATAAAAAGAAGCTATAGAGGTACCTACCATTATAAGCGCAAAGCTGAGTCTGAATTGCCAAATTTCATAGGTACCGTCTCCTAACCAAGTAAATATATGATAGAAAGCATAGTAAAAAGTACCTCCCATTAAAAACAAGAAACGATAAAAATTCACTTCATACTTAAAGTTAAATATCGATTTTAATTGGCCTAACATTTTAAAAAATTATTACAAATTTGAAACTTAAAACTAATAAGCAATAAAGGTAACTATTTTTGCAAAAATTAAACTAGAAATTAAATTATTCCTAGCGCTAAACTTAACCCCATAACAATCAGTAATACAGAAACAATATTTTCGATACTAGAAATAGTAACTTTCTTCAATACTTTTTTACCAAGAAATGCCCCTGCAAATGCCGCTAATATAGCTGCTAATAGTATATTAATATTTAGCCAAATTTCGGTTTTAATGTATTGCTGAGTATAAATACTCAACCTACCTAAATCTATCAAACAAGCAATAGCTGTTCCAGTAGCGATATAAGTTTCCTTATTAAAACGCATACGAACTAGAAACATACTCCTTAACGCACCTTGATGACCAGATAAACCTCCAAAAAACCCACTCAATATTCCTCCCAAAAATAATTTTTTGGAAGAAGTGTTTTTCAAGATTTTACTCCACTCAAATATCGCAAAAAGGGTTATAAGACTACCCACTACTAGATTAAGTATTTTTATTGAAAATGTTTCGTCGAAAAATTGATAAGTCAATAAAACCGGTAGCTTTTGCAAATAGCTTAATAATAAGGATCCAATAATAGCGCTTGCGATGGCTGGTAATCCAAATCTAATAACGGTAGTTTTATCTAAAAACCGACCAATTAGTCCCATCTTCAATAAGTTATTTAGAAGATGTACAATCGCTGTTAAACCAATCGCAATATCAATCGGAAAAAATAAAACAAAAACCGGGGTTAATATCGTACCCAAACCAAATCCTGAAAAAAAAGTTAGTAAGGAGGCACCAAAAGCAAAAAAGATGACAATAAAATATTGTTCCATAACTTGAAGATAGCAATCCTGATTGAAATAGCCAATCCACTCAATTTTTCTTAAATTTATAGTAACACATAATTCAAGAGATGGAAAAAATTATACAAGAAAATAATACTACAATGACTTATTTCGAGAAACATAAAGAATTGATCGAAAGATCAGCTCAAGGATTGGCTCAAAGAACTTATTTCGCGCCTTATCCTGAGCACCCAAAAGCATATGGAGAAGACGCTCCGGATAATGGTCAAAAAGCCTTTAATGCTGCTTTAAACAATAAATTCACTAGTTTATTACAAACAGGAGAAAATGGATGGCAAGGAGAGGAAGTTTCACCCTACACCCAAGAAACGCTTGGAATTCAATATCCTACCTTTACAACAGATACATTAGTTAATAATGCAAAAACTGCGTTTAAATCTTGGAGAAAAACTACTGTAAATCAAAGAGCAGGAATTTTAGCAGAAGCATTAGATCGTCTTAAACCAAGATTTTTTGAAATCGGTCATGCTACCCAGCACACTACAGGACAATCCTTCATGATGTCTTTTCAGGCTTCAGGACCACATGCTGCAGATAGAGCTATGGAGTCAATTGCAATGGCCTATACAGAACAACAGAGATTTCCTGCCAACACTTCATGGGTTAAACCAATGGGGAAATTCGATATTAAACTAGATAAGAAGTATAAAGCTATTCCTAAAGGAATATCCTTAGTTATAGGATGTTCTACCTTCCCAACTTGGAATACAGTACCTGGAATGTTCGGATCTTTAGTTACAGGAAATCCAGTAATAGTAAAGCCACATCCAAAATCTACTTTAGCCATTGCGATTGTGATTGAGGAGGTTCAAAAAACATTAAAGGATGCAGGATTTGATCCCAACACAGTTCAAATGGCTTATGACACAACAGCTCAACCAATAACAAAGGAATTAGCTGAACATACGGATGTTAAGTTAATAGACTATACGGGTAACTCTGAGTTTGGAAATTACATTGAATCAATTCCAGGAAAAACGGTATTCACTGAAAAAGCAGGAGTAAATCCTGTTATACTTGATTCTGTTAAAGACCTAAAGGAAGTATTTCAAAATTTAGCTTTCTCTATCTCTTTATACTCCGGTCAGATGTGTACAGCGCCGCAAAACTTCTTTATTCCAGAAACAGGAATAAAGACTGCGGAAGGAACTGTTTCTTATGATGATGCTGTTGATTTATTTAAAAAATGTATTAATGGCTTAGTTAATCATCCAAAAATGGGAGCCGGAACACTTGGGGCAGTTCAAAATCCTGCAACAGTTGAAAGAACAAAAGAGGCAAAGAACTTAGGTGCAAAAATTGTTTTAGATACACAAAAGGTTGAAAATACTGAATTTGCCAATGCTAGAACAATTGCTCCTACATTATTAGAGGTAAATGCTGCAGATGAACACATTTATGATAAAGAATTATTTGGACCAATTGCTTTAGTTATTAAAACTAAAGACACAAATGAATCAGTAGCATTAGCAAAGAAAATGGTAGAGAAGCATGGTTGTATTTCATGCGCTGCCTACGCGCAAGATGAGCCCACTAAAGATATGATTGAAGAAGAAATGGAAGCAGTTTTTGCTCCTGTATCATTTAACTTAACAGGATTCATATGGGTAAATCAACATGCAGCTTTCTCGGATTTCCATGTAACCGGTGGCAATCCAGCTGGAAATGCTAGTTTTACTAATCCAGAATTTGTTTCTAAAAGATATGTATGGGTGGGCATTAGAGAACTAGTTCAATAATACCAAAACACTCTCATAAAAAAAGCCCCAATACTAAAGTACTGGGGCTTTTTTTTTCTAAGGCTGAATTATTCTTATACTTCTACCTTAGCGTTTCTTTTCCATAAATAGGCTATTGTACCTATTATCACAAAAGGGGCGAAAAATAGGTAAAGAATACCCATATTCAAACCCGCAACATCTCTATTTCCTTCAGCATGGGTAGTTTCAGCTTGAGCTTTACA
>Ga0181568_10001862_pt1 | contig 19180 bp, 13 predicted proteins | sample 101ome_20_FD_133758 | JGI IMG/M metagenome (GOLD analysis project Ga0181568, IMG submission 133758) | Coastal salt marsh microbial communities from the Groves Creek Marsh, Skidaway Island, Georgia - 101404AT metaG (megahit assembly) | ecosystem: Environmental > Aquatic > Marine > Intertidal...
AACATCATATACATAGTATGTAGTTCCTGTAGATAGTCCACCTATTGCTGTTCCTGTAAATCTAATTGCCGTATTACGTTGAATCCAAGATGTATCAGTAACTGTTAGGCTGTTATCACCAGCCGAAGTTGCTGTTACTGTATCAGTATATGTGTTATCTATATATGCAGCAACATCTGCTTTAATGAATGCTCTATTTCTTTCAAGATGTAATCTTGCATAATCTCTTACACGAAGCGTAGTTTGACACACATCGCCTTCTGCTGTGTAAGCAAATATAATTGTGTCAACTAAATCCCATAATGTATCTGCTCTTGATGCTGCTGTTGCGTCACTGTTGAGATATGTTGCAGTATCACCAGCAATCGTTTCTCTTACAAAATTGTAAGCGGCCAGCGTTGCTGCTTTTTGTCCTTCTGCGTATACTTCTGATGCTGAAGATCTAGTATATGCATTTGCAGCAATCATTGTTGCAAAATTACTATTCAAAGCAATATCAAACATTTGTGCTTCAAGAATGTATCTTAAATCTCTCTTACATTTAGTTGAATTGTAAGTTAAATTTGGATAGTTATCTGTAATATATGTTGTCATTGCTGTAACTAATGCTTCTGAATTTTGATCTAATTCGGTGATTGCATTAATTAATGCTGTTGTAGATGTAACACCATCTGTTAATTCTGGATAGTTAATTACATGTGCCGGAACACTTAATGAGCCAGCATCTGTTAGTGCAAAAACACTATCTCCAAAATTTTCTGCAATTGTTAGTGTATTTGCAGCAGGAGTTGATATAATCCAGTATGTTGTATTAGCAACAAGATTATTGCTTGATTCTAATGGTGTAAATGCGTCGCCAACTTGTAAACCGTGATTTGCAGAAGTTGTAATTACATTAGATGAAATACTTGCAACAGTAACACTTGGTAAATCTGCACCAACTGAATCGCCTGCAACACTATTTGTTATAATATCTAAATGTTCTTGAGCAAACGTTGCTGCCGCTGCGTTTCCGCCAGTGCCTCTATACTGTGGGTAAGTGGTTTGTAGTGGACTTACTATAGTATTGTTCTGTGCTACTGTTCCGATAAGTGTTCTTAGGTATGCATGAACAGCAAGAGTTGCTGCCTGTATACTTGCAGGTATTAATGGTTTTTTAAGTTCATCATTTTCATCTGCATCCCAATAAGATCTTGCTGCAATTACAGATTGGTAATTACCACCATATGTCATATCCCATGTAATTGCATCAATGATATGTCCTACATCTTCTCTAGTATCAGTTTTACCGTATTTTAAATTTGGATAATTTGCTACTAGATATGCAATAACTTCTTCTTGGAAGAATTTTCTATTTTCTCTTAACAGCGTTCTTGCATTACCATATGTTTCTAAGAATGATGCTGTATTATATCCTGTTGGATCAGTTGTGCTTCTTAGATGCATTGTGCCAAGTCTGCGATCAATTTCTTGTTTCATCGAGTCAACAAGTTTATCGAGTCTTGGTTTTGTATCAGCATCGTCTGCATATGGCCATTCTTGCCATTGTGTTTCAACATTGCCTGTTTGTGCAGACACAGTTGTTCCTTGAATAATTTTTCCTGCTACATCTTTAAAGTGATCTAATGTTTCAACTGAGTAGTAAGAGTCAGAAATATCTGTGTTTCTGTCAGTTGCTGCTGCTGCTTTAACATTTGTAGAACGAACTTCATCGCCTAAAATACATGTTTCGGCAGGAACAATAATAGGTAATACTTCTTTGTATTGGCCTGCACTTACTTTAACAAGAGCATTTGGCACTACTCTAGTAGGTATTGCACTAGTGTCTCCTGCTGTAATTGTATCAGTAACAATTTTTAATAAACTTTGAATTGTTGTATATACACCTGCTTCAGTGGTATAATCTGTGTCGATATATTGTGTTGCTACAGCAGTCGAATCGTCGCCGCCTGGTGTTTGATATGCTACACTTGGTGCTGTATTGTTCAACACATTTCCGATAATAGTTTCAAGATATCCGTAAGCAGCAACTGATTGTTCTGCTTCGTTTGCTAATCCTGAACCATAAACTTTATCTTCAGACGCTGCTGAAAATTCTCCGTCTGCACTAAATCCATTTACAAACGATAGAGCTGCTGCTCTAACTTTAAGGTTTCCACCGTGGCCGATATCCCAAATTAATCTGTCGATAATATAACCAACATCTCTTTCACATTTGTATTCGTCGTAGTCAAACGCTGCCCAAATACCTGAGCCTCCAGCAACTTGTGCTTCAATCCAACTTGAAGTTTCTCTTTGTAAAAATACTCTATTAAGTTCTAGTAATCTTTGAGCATTAGGATTTCTAGGACCTTTTTCAATTTGCTCACATGCATATCTAATTGTTGCGAACGGCTTGTCTATGGTTAACCCATGAACTGGTGCAGGTAAATCTGTTCCATTAGGTGCAACGTAATAGACTTGATCGTTTCTTCCGATAGTCGCCCATTCTGGATATGTTCCGTCTGATCTTAAAACTTGACCTTCTATACCGATTGGTAATCTAGTTGGACCTGCTCCTGAATAATAAACAAGATCACCTTGTGTAGTTAATACATCTGTATCGCTACCTATCGATAAAACGTTCCAGTATGTTCCTGAAATATCTTGATCTGGACGTGAATTATCTGCGCCCCCGCCTTGTTCTGTAATAGACGATCCGTCATCGCCTTCTGAACGATGTGCAAGCACACAGATATAAGCATTAGAGCCATATCTTACTGCATCACCTACAATGTATTCTCTATCATCTGACCATTCACCTTGCCAACTAATACCACTGTTTAGTCTTGCATAGTAATTTGTATCAACAGGGTTTGCTGCAATTTTTGCAGTCATTGAGCCTGTTGCAGTAGCAGGCTGTCTTGCAGCGCCACCGTATATATCTGTAATTATAATTTCAGTTGCACTTGCAATAGATTGAATGTAATAGTTGTTATTTGCAATTACATCGCCAAAAACTGTTCCGCTAAACTGAACATTCATACCAACAACTAATCCTGTGGTATCGCCTACATTAATTCTATTTGTTGCGTCTGAAGATGCTGTTGCTGTTAAAGAAAATGATGGAGCATCAGTTACAGCTCTGTATGTATATCCGTTTCTTCTAATGACATCACCAATTTTGTATGATGTTCCAATGTCCCAATCTCCTTGGTATTTGAAACTTTCAGAAAACAGTGACCATTCATCAGTTTCTGTTCTTGGATTATTGTTTACATTAACTGTTTTAGAAACATATTGGTTACCACCATATCTAACAATATCACCATGTTGATAGGTTGTTGCATCACTCCATGTATCTTCAAATTCAAAACCTTCAACAAATTGTTCCCAATATGATGAACCTAAATCTGCTCCAAAGTCTGCTGTTGATGTGTGTTGTGCTATACAAATCCAAAGTCCTGCACCTTCTTTAACAACATCATTTACCTTGTAACGAGTTGCGTTAGACCAAGCACCTTTGTATTCTATACCAGGATTAAATATATCCCAAAAAGAACTTTGATTTTCTAAACCTAAACTGTCTGTTGCAGCAGAGGTATGCCCTGTATTAGCAACATAAGAGTAGCCGCCATATTTTACTATATCACCTACTTTAAATCTTGTGGTAGTTGTCCAAGCACCTTTCCAATCTAAACCTTCTGCAAACAGTGTCCATTTAGATTGATCTGCTTCTAAACCAGTTGTAGTTTCCTGTTGCTCTGAGCCGCTGCCTTCGGAAGCGTTTGAAGTGTGTGACTCATTAGCAATGTATACTAAACCGCCATATTTTACAAGATCATTTACTTTGTAAAAAGTGCTTGTAGACCAATCTCCGCGCCATTCTTGACCGTCGGACATTTGGTTCCATTTTGTTGGAGCGTAATCTAGATCCGTGTAAAAATCAGCAGCAGATGTGTGCCCTACAGCACAAATAAATGTTCTACCGCCGTATCTAATTACGTCATCTACATAGTAAGTTGTGGAAGTTGTCCAATCGCCCTTCCAAACAAATCTAATTCTACCTAGTTTAAATTCTGCCATTTTCGCTTCCGTTTGTTATGTTATATTTATGCAAGTTCATCATGTTAGTCCTTATTCATTAAATGAGTCATAGAACATTGTTTGTGCCAACATACTACCACTAATTTCTGCTCCTTTGTGGAACACTGCTTGAACAGGAACTTTAACTTCGATACCTGCTACGTTGTTGATTTCGCCTGGACCTACTTTTACAGTTCCAGCAATAAAGCTCGCAGTTAGTAGGTCTGCTCCACCAACATTAAGCCTGTTCTGCAAGAATGAAGCAATAGCTCTTTGTGTAGGAACTACGTTGTTGCTATCTTGCGTAAATAGCGGATCAGTTGAAAATTCTCTAATTACTGTTCCTGAACCGCCTAATCTAACACCACCTAGTGCTAATTCTGTTAATCCGCCTAAATCAAAAAAGTCTGCGCTGATTGTAACAATACCTGTGGCTTGTTCAACAGCAAATAATTCACCGCAACGGAAGTTACCATTTTGGTCGGTTGAGGTATAGAACACTCTACCACCATTTAATTCTGCTACTTCGTTTTCAGGTGCATATGTAAACTGTCCTGTGCCGTATATTACAGGATAGTTTGTTTCTGTAAAGTTACCAGTTCCAACATCTAAGAAATCATGACCAGTGATTCTAACCTGTGAGTATCTTTCTCTAATCTCAACCTGAGATGTATGCTCAAGGAAATCACCAATTTCTAACTCTGGAGTAATTCTAAATGTTGCTGTAAATGTTCCGTCAATTTGAATACTATCAGTATCACCTGCTTGAACTGTATAGAAATTGTCTGCTCCTCTAAATCTAAATTGTGCACCAGGTCCTGGAACTGTAACAATACCACTTATGGTTACACTGTTACCAACTGGAATTTGATCAGCAAATCCGTCTCCAAGTATTTCTACCTGTGTGCTAGATGTTCTATAACCAGTTCCTCTGTTTTTCCATTCTGGTTGTGCTAATACTGCATCGCCTCGTCTAATTTCTATAAATGCATCTGCTGTTGCATTAGGATCTGTAATAGTTACAGTAGGATTTGTTCTGTATCCACTGCCTGGATCCCACATTCTCACACCTGATACACTTCCACTTTCAACAATCACTCTTCCTTGTGCTCTTTTACCTGTGTAAACTTTACATCCGTGATCTAAACCTGTTGCAACAGCAATCCATGTGCCTGTGCTATTCGATTGTGTAGTTGAGTCTCCTAATGTAATGTCTGGATTTCCAAAGCCTATTCCTCTCCAGTTTGCATTTTGAGATAATTCTCTTGCAGTCCAGTTTACACCGTCTGGAGATGTTGCTGCATAATTTGATTCTCCACCTGGAGGCGTTGCGTCGGCTCCTATTACTCTACCTTCTGTATCACCTACTGCAAAAAATATTCCTTGTCCGTATCTAATTTGATACCAACTATGAGCAGTTGATCCGTCTTGAGTTGGCATTGTTCCAGGTAACCATGTTTCGCCTGTGAAACTGTATGAAACATCACCAGTTCCTGATACTGCTACCCATCTATTGTTACCATACGCTATTGATCTCCAGTCCTTTGTAGTAGAGTCAGCAATAACGTCCATAATTACAATGTCCCAATCCCAACTATCTGCAAAACTGTCATAAGTTCCTACAGCAGCAATATTATTACTATTTGCAATTGCAATAAATTTTCCTTTACCATAAGCAATATCTACCCATTCGTTAAATGTTGAATCGCCAAAGTTTGGTAAGTTACTGTTAGTCCAATTTAAACCGTTGTCAGTTGTATAAACAAACTTATCTGCATCTCGTGCAACAGCAACAAAAACACCATCACCGTATGTCAGTCCTGACCAATTACCGCTTAGTGGTAAAGCAGTTTGAAACCAATTTTTTCCATCATTAGAATATGCTGTTTCAGTTGAATTTGGCTTCATTAATAAAAATCTTGTATCGCTTGATGCACCTAACGTCCAGTCTCCTGCTGTAGGTAAATTTGAAACTGTCCAATTATCTCCGTCTTCTGAATAAGAATAAGCAGTTCCTGCACTTGCTGTAGCCACAAATCTTCCGCTGTTAGCCGTGCCTACAAATGTAAATCCTTGTATTTCATCAAAACTGTCTTCAGTAGTTTTTGTTACAGTAATAATACAATCGTGCTCTCCGTCTACACCTCCAAGTTGTGAACCTAAAATTGTAATAGTTTGATTGACTACATATCCGCTACCTGCATTTACAAGAGAAACTTCATATTTTCTCGCTCTTTTTGTAACATCAAATTGTGCTTCTGTCAAAATTTCTTGTGCAGATTCACTTGCTGTTCCTGTAACGGCTGTGTATGTTTCAAGCGTTTCGCTGTAGATAACGTTTTTCCAGTCACCTGTTGCTGCCATGTTTACTAGAGTTGCATCAAATCCTGGATCTTCAAATGTTATTCTCGGTTCAAATCTATAAGTGTTGTCTGTAAACAATTGTTCTTGTGAAGGTGTGCCAGGTATAACGTGATCCCAGCCAGGTTCATTATCTGTTTCTCTTGAAACTGTGCAAACTTTTGTTAATGTGTTATATGAAGTTACATAACCATATTGGCCAGCACCTTTACCTGAAGTAATAATCAATCTTAAACCTAGTATATCTTCTTCTTCGTTATCGTCATTTGATGCTAGTGTAAGACTTGTTGAATTTCCAACCTGAGCATTGTTACCATCTAAGAAATAACCTAAGCCGCCTACTGTTGCTCCCGAATCGCCAGCAGGTGTTTTTACAAGAGCTTGGAATATAGAATCATCTCTATATTCTTGTTGAACAACTTCTGCGTTTACGCCAGCACCTGTAAATGTGTAATTTGCTTGCGAATAATTTTCACCGCTATTAGTATATTCTAAAATTAGAATTTCATCATTTACTTCTCCAGCAAATGCACTTTCTACTACTGCTTGTCCTGTTCTTGTGTTAACTTCTGCATATTGTGGTGTTTCGCCTGGATCGTTTCCATCTGCGACAGCACCAAAGTTCCCGTAAGATGAGTTACCGTTTGTAGCACGTAGCACTCCACCTCTTTCAGCAAACATACCTATTTGTGCGTAGTATGTAAACACTGATACTAATTCTGCTCTACCATTGTTAAGTGCCCATGCACCTATACCATCTGAAATTACCTGTGTAAAGTCATTGGAAACAATTGACTTATTACCACCATCATGTAGTGAACCGTCAATTTTCTGTCCTATACAATTATTACCAAATGTAGTTACGTTTTGGATATAAGGTGAACGATTTATAATCCAACAATCCGAATGTGCTGTTCCCCAACCTGGATCTAATGAAAAGAAACATCCGCCTGTTGGTCTTCTATAAAGTTCAAAAACATTTGGTGGATTTAGTGTTCCACTTAAACCTTTAACTGTAAAATCTCTTGCTCCTGTAGTGTCTCTTACGTAGAACATGTCTGCGTCTGCACTACCTTGCACTCTATTTTTGTAATACTCTGCTGCACGAAGTGTGTAGTAGTTTCCGCCTCTTAGTAGATCTTTTTTGAAAGCTCTTACATACAGTCTACCCATAACTCTATACAAATCTAAATTAAATTCAGCATAATTAGGATATGCGTTTTGAACAAATCTTGCTATGTCTTCAGCGATAAATTCTTCGTTTGCTTCTAAAATTTTATATGCATTTGTATAAGAAAGATCAGTTGAATCTGTGTTAGAACCTGTTACAGTTGGATTGCTTCCGTTTCCTAACAGATTAAAATCATAATAGGCTTCAACCTCATCAGTTTTTGCCTGTATAAATTCTGGAATTTCATCTAGCATTCTACCTAAGAATAATTCAGTAACACCATCTTCTGCTAGAGTTGGTGGCTGTGTTGAAGCAAATTCTAATCCTTGAACATTTGTATTCTGTGGAACATCATTGTTTACTGCTGCTGCAACAGGTGTTTGGAATAATACCTGTTGTATAATATCTGAAATTCTATCTGTTGCTGCTTTTTGATATGTAACATCGTTGTCAAGTGTAGAATCTGCTAGTGACGCATGAACTGTAGTTGATCTAAGTTCACTACCAGTAACTGCTGTTCCTTTAGGAATAACCATAGGACAAACTTCGTAGTAGTCACCTGTTGCCATATAGACTCTATGTAAAACAGAATCATCACCTTTTTCTTCAATCCATTCTAAGGCAGCTCTAACTGTTCTAAATGGCTTGTTAGGATCTAATCCTCTACCTTCATCTATTATATCTGATGCACCTGCATTAGTATCTGTGCTTACATATACAAATTTAGTAATCTGACCAAATCTACTATATGATACACTTCCTTCACTATTAATTGTAACGACTTCGTCTTCGCTACCAATAGGCACAGATGTTGTTCCAATTGTTGACCCGTCACCTGCTAATCTTCTTTCTAAATCAAAAGTAAGTAAATCACCTGGATTTGTAAGTGCTACATTAGGACCTGCTAGTAGCACGATATCCCAATAATAAAAACCACTACCATTATCTCCAGGATAATTTTGATTGCTACTATCATGCTCTAGATTATTTCTATAAGCAGTTCCTTCAAAAATAGCAATATCGCCTATGCTGTAAGTAATACCTGTTGCCCAACTACCTCTCCATTTATCTCCAGGAATAACTATTTCCCAGTTTGACGAGTCAAGATAATCTAAACTAGAACCATCTGATGAAATACTTGTGTCAACTATACAAACATAAAGATATCCTCCGCGTCTTACAAGATCACCTGTCTTGTAACTAGCAGTTATATCGTAGTCGCCTTTAAGTGTTATAGCCTTTGTAATCACAGACCAAGTAGTATCAAGTGTAGGCTGGTCATATTCAGATAATGCAGGATTAATATTGTTGTTATTAGAATTTGCTCTGTAAATATATCCTCCATGTCTTACTACATCACCAATTGCATAAAAAGTATTTTCGTTCCATGTGTCATAGAAATTATTTCCAGGGAACTCGGTTACAAAAGAAGCATTATCAATAGAAGCAGTTGAAGTATGTCCTTGTGTAACTCTTAAAAGAGATCCGCCATATTTTACTAGGTCATTTTTTCTGTATCTAGTTGCAGTTACCCATTCGCCTGCATATGCAACTCCTTCGTAATAAATTTCCCATGTTTCTGATGTGCTGTCATCAAGACCATCATAGTCTCCTACTTCTAAACCAAATTCTGTAGTAGAAGAAGTATGTTCAGCAATACACTTGTAAACAATTCCGTTATACCTAACTAAATCGCCTACACCGTATCTAGTGCTAGGTTGCCATTCTTCAGTCCATTTAGTTAATGTTAAAAACTCTGCAAATTTATTTGCATTGGTAACAAACTGTGCTGCCGATGTGTGGTCTTCAATAGTAAGATAAACAACACCTCCATAGACAACTAAATCGCCTGCGTTATATAGTATTGAATCTGACCATGTGCCTCTAAATTCTCTACCATCGGTCATTTTTACCCAAGCAGGTGTTGGAGCAGTATCGCCTGGATTAGCAAGATATTGTTGGGCATCTAAGAAAGATGTTGATGTGTGTTGTCTTACACAAACCCACGTAGATCCTCCATATCTAACTACGTCATCACGATTGTATGCGGTTGACGTGTTCCACGTATTTCTCCAAGTATATCTAAGTCTGCTTATCTTATATTCTGCCATTTTTTATTATCCGTTGCTTGAATTTCCTGTTGGATACACATAATTTTGATTTATGCGTTGAACCAACATACCTTCGTTGTCTACATAATACAAAATACTTCTGTTATCCCATCTATATTGTGTGTAATACATATTATTATATTCTGGTTCGTGATCTGCTCTTACACCTTCGAAATAATCAATACCAGGCTCAAAATCTTCAAATGTTTCTGAAGGCACACCTGGCAAGTTTATGTCAACACTGTCTTTGTCAACAATGTTATCTACACGTCTTAAAAATAATTCACCGTCGTCATTTCTTCTTACCAAATACAGATAACGCGGACTATCGCCAAGTGCATTTACAGGATCTTGTCCAAAATAATATGTTGTCATTATGAAATCTCCACGTAACTTACTGTTACATCAATACTGTCATTAGTATCTGTTTCTAATCGTAATCCTGCCGTTGCCGGAAGAATTAATCTTTCGCCATTAGTTATAACCTTAGCACTTGATCCAGGCGGAACTGGAATTTGCCTTGCATAATTTCCTTGAGTAGAATTTTCGTCAATTACATAAAGATTAGCAATTACCATATCATAGTCTGATGTATTAGAAAGATTACATCCTACTACTGTCGCTCTAACACCTGCATTCACTTGTAAAATGTCTACTGGTGTTGTTCCTACTCCTGTAATTACTTCTTGTTTAAATACTGTTGGCATATTTTTATCCTAACATTAATGCAAATGAAGCCCCAATATCATTTGCTACAATTTCTGAAACAGCACCAGATGCACCTGCAGGTGATGCCCATGCTGCTCCGTCCCAAACTTCAATTGCTTTTGAAGTTGTGTTAAATCTAGTCATTCCAAGCACAGCATATGCACTTGGTCTTTCTGCATCTGTTCCTCTTGGAGGAACAAAACCGTTTGTTGTATCAATTCTAAAATAGCCGTCACCAGTTTGTGTTACTTGGGTAATAGCATTGTTAGATACATTTTCTATCACATTGTCTGTAATTTTAAAGTTACCTAGTCTTACACCACCCGAACCATTTCCGTTAATGTATAAATCTAATCCAGTAGTAGTTGTAATTTCGTTATCTCTTACCATGATGTCACCAACATCAAGAGTTGATACATCTAATAAATCTGTTGTTAAGGTATTAACGTGTAAATTTGCCCATCTAAATGCAGAACTACCTAAATCATATGTGTTGTCTTGTTCAGGTATAAGATCACTTTTTATAGCAGCATTAATTTGTATGCTGTCAGTTAAAGAATCACCTATTGTAATGTTTCCGCCAATTACAACATCTCCGTCAGCACTGATATTTCCAGACACATATAAATCACCATTTATGTCTGTAGATGAATATACTTCTAATTTTCCTGTTCCGTTTGGTCTTATTTCTAGTGCAGCATTTGAATTATTTGTAGAAATTGTATTGCCCTCAATTTCTAAATCATCAACTTGTAATCTTGAATGATAGATAACAGGATCTGCACCACTTGGTGCAAAACTAATTGTATTTTGATCACTTGAAATTGTATTTCCAGTAAGGTGTAAATCACCTACGTCTAACTGGTTATCTACTGTAATTGTTGTTGCTCTAGTCGAACCTGTAACGTGTAAATCAGTTGTAGGAGCAGAGTTGTTTATACCTATTCGAGCGTTATTAACGTCTAGATATAAAATGTCTGGGTCTGATGCTCCATTTCTAAAAGTCAAATCAACACCGTCTCTGACGAGATTTGCTTTCAAGAGCGGCCCGCTTATGCGACCTATTGCCATTTGCTCTCCTTCATTACACGGGGATCCTGTCCCACCAACTACCTTACATTGCGAGTTGACCACAGTAAAAGGTTAAGATTGGCTACCTTAACACATGTATTTAGTCTTATTTGGAAATTAACCTAGCATTAGGCTATAAACATCACTTAAATCTTCCATAAGTTCGACGTCTACTTCAGCACCGCCACCTGTAGCAATGTTATATCCATCGTCGGTTTGAGCGCCTACAGTTACTATGATATCGTTAGTTGGCGTTGCACCACCTGATAACACAGTTCCTGGAATAGTTATTATATCGTTTGTGCTGTATCCTTGACCTTGAGCACTAATTGCAATACCTAAAGAACCACCTGATACAGTTATATCAAATGTTGCGTTTTCTCCGTTTCCATCTGTTACTCCGGAAACATTATCAACAAACTGATTTGCAATTCCTGATAAATTAGCAACTGCTGTAACTACTTCTATTAAACCAGCAAATGCTTCTAGATAATTTTCATCTGTGTTCCATCTTGTATCACCTAATTCGGGCCTTGCGGGCCTAGTTGAATTATCACCTGCAGGCATAATAAATCCATTAGATCCCATAAATCTCAAATAACCTTGACCTGTGCTTCTAAATTTGAAAGGTTCTGTTAGTCTAACCTGTCCTCCGATATCTGATAAATTTGTAATACTATCAACACTGCCTGTAATAGCAATAGTTCCTGTAGGAGAAGGATTTGATCCGCTACCATCATAGTTTATATTAACTAGATATGTTCCTGTGCTATCACTTCCTGTAGTTTGTTCTGTTATAATTGTTCCTGGAATAATTCCTATACCGCTAAGTTGTGTTCCAGGAATAAAACTTCCTGTAATTGTTCCGCCTACAGTTAAAGAATATCCGCTTATAGACGCTGCTGAACTAGAAGCAGTTATTTCATGCCATTTAGTGCTTTCTATAATATTATTCCCAGAATCTGGAGCAAGTATTACATCATCGTTAGATTGATCTGCAAAAATTGTGTTTGCAATACCGTCAAATCTAATTTGTGAAGATACCAAAACACTTGCAGGGCTAACGTTATCTGTATTTGTAAGATTATCCGTTATAAAAACCTGTTTCCACCTTCTTTTAGAACTATCGATAAGTGTGCCTTTTCCTAGTTCATATGTATTATCGTCACCAGGAATAATAGATTGTGTAAAATCAGGAACAATTTCAATTGTGTCTCCTGATCCACCACCGCCTGTATCTGGATTGTATAACTCATCTCCTAATATAATATTTTCAGCATTTGTAAGATTTCCGTCAACAGTAATATTTCCTGTTACATATAAATTTCCAAATATGTCAGTGCTTGCTGAAATATCTGTTTTACCTGTTCCGCTAGGTTTCAACTCTACAGATTGATTTGAATTTAATCCGCTGATTGTATTATCATTAAAATCTAAATCGTCTGATCGCATACGTTGGAATTCCATATACGAACCAGTGCCATCGCCCGGCTTAATAATAATTGGTCCGACTGTTGTTGTGAATACACTATTTGATTTAGGAAGTAGGTTATCTATTTTTGCTGTCGAGTCTGCAATTAAATCTGTTGTTCTTATATCATTGTCTACATCTAAATCGTAAACAGGAGTATCGGTTTTTACACCTATTCGTCCATTGTTAACATCGATATATAGGAGAGATTCAGAATCAAATGTAGTATTAGAAAATTTTAAATCTACACCGTTTCTATTTAAGTTTTGATTTAAAAGATGACCACCGATTCGCCCTAACTGAGCCATCTGTTACCTCCTAGTTTGCAAATCCAAAAAATACTGTTACATTTTCTGACAATGGCACAGCAGAAGTAAATTTTAAATACCAGCCATCTGCATATGGAGCATTGGGTCCTGCTAAACTTCCACTTGAACTTTGTTCTAATGTAAAGTTTGTTGTAGGAATTTGCATGACATTTTCTACAAGCACAATAACATTGTTTGCACTAGCAGGAATATTTGCTAAAGGACCAAACACTGTTTCTGTAGCATCTCCTGGTCCAAATGTTTCTATGCTGATAGCACTAGCACCTGGAGCTCTAATTGTTTCCCAATTGCCGCCAATATATCCTTCTAATTCGTTTGTATCAGTATTATATCTAATTGTGCCGTTTGCATCTGTTGGTTGTCTTACACTTGTTAATTGTGGTCTTTGTGCAGTTGACCCTTTTGGCAGTAACACACCGCCATTAAAATCCATAACAGCTCTACCATATGTGTTTACACGAATGGTATTATCATTCGGGCTATAACGAGATGTATTTTGTGCTTTTAAAAATTTCATCTATATTTCCTATACTGCTAATGAACTTACAGTAACAGTTACTAAGTTTGCATCATCTGCTTTAACATGAATTTCATCACCGCCGTCTAAAATAATTTTTTCATCACTGAAAAAAACTGTTTCGCCTGCAGGTATTGCAAGGTTAGAAACAATTTGATTTCCAACAACCGGTGTTGTTCCACTTTTAACAAGATAAATGTCAACTTCTGTTCTGTTTACTGTTTCATCAGTAATTGTTACAGCACCTGTGTTACAAAGAATAATGTTTGTTACTGCTCTGTCTTGCGCAGTAACTCCACCACCTATTGCTGCTCCTGTAGTAGAAGCAGTAAATACTTTTGTTATACTAGTGCTTGTAAGTTGTTCACTGTTTATCATCTCTTTTTCCTAAAAAATCATACTGAAAAGTAATGCTTTGTTTTTACTTATCAATTCATCTGTATCATTATTTGTATTTCTGTAAAAAACACCAGTATCACCAATAGCAGGATTCTTTGCATATAATATCGTAGATTGACTTACATATGCCGGATCTACGCTTATTTGTTCTAGTTCAATACCATAGTTTGTTTGAACCTTACCTGTGCCTTGTGTTCTTAAGAAAATATTACCATTAGTATCGTCATTAATAATTTCATTATTATTAAATTCTAAACCTTGGATTATTGTTCTATTACCGTAAAACTGAGTATTTAGATTTCCATCAATTACAACACTTACAGCACTTTCTCCAAATGTTGAATACCCTGTATTATCAATTAGGTATTGTAGAGAACCTGTTACTTCTTTGTCAGTAACAATTACCCTTGTGTTTTCATCAATAATTTGGAAAGTAGGATTATCTCTAATTGCATCATCAACATATTTTTTGTTTGGAATATCGTCATCGTCGGTAACAAAAGTTTCATAGTTATTTGTTCCTGTTACCGTTACTACTCCATCGCCGTAGCCAATCAAAGTAAGATCGGGTGCAGCAGTATCAGTTGTAATTTTAGAAACTCTTAATGTTGTATTTGCGTAATTAAATGTTCCTGACGGAGATCCAAATGCAATATTAAAAGAATCGTCATTTTCGTCATAAAATAACGAAGCAGGTAACTCAGTGCCTCTATCTACCTGTAATCCAGAATAACGTAAAGATACACCTGCTCCTGTTTCGCCGTAGTTTAATTCAATAATGTTGTCTTTAACATTTAAATTTTCTGCTTCGACAGTTAGCGTATCACCTTCAACAATCAAATTAGCAGTGATAATAACTTGTCCGCCAGCCGTTGGAGGCCCAACGTCAAGTTTAATAGTTCCACCTGACTGAGTCTTAACTGTGTAATCACCATTTGATTGTAAAAATTGTGCCATCTATATTCCCTTTAGTAATACTATACGTCTGGATGAATCATCATCAACTTCCCAATTATAATATCTATTCTCAAAATCTTTCATTACGTTGTCAATAATTTCTTTAATAAAAATCCAAACATATGATTTTAGAACTAATGCTGATAATGACATTTCATTATCTTCAAGTTCACTTATATTTTTTTCTACAAGTTTACAAATGCCTATGTTGCCTTCATTATCCTCTACCTTAAATTCTGAGTTTGAAAGTTGTGCTAAGACGTTACCTTTATCGCACGCCTTAGCACTTTCAATTTTAACTGAAACAACCAAGTCTTTTAGGTTTTTTAAAAAATCCCAAAATACATTAATTGGTGGTTCCATCCTCAGTTATCCTTAAGCGTCGTCAGTGAAGTCTGTATCGTCTGTGCCAACTAATGTGTTATCATCACCAGCCTCTTCAACTTCTGCTGCACCATCTGAAGTAGATGTGCTAAAGTTCCACGGCACTGACAATCCGTCATATGCATTAGAACCAGTTGCACTTGGTGCTACTAGTGTTGCTTTTTTTGCAGAAATTTTGCTTACGCCATAAGTTTCACCGTCGTCCATTTTAAAAGAAATAGACATTTCACCTGCTGTTAACGCCGCAGGTAATACACCTGTTTTTAAAACACAAGTAAATTCACCTGCTGTTTCAATTTCTTCACAAACAAACTTCTTTGAGCCTTTTTGTTTTACAATATAACCTTCTTTAACTGCTGAGCCGTTATGAAAGTTTACCTTGATTTCGTTTCCGCCTGCTGTAGGACCTGTTCCTGCTACTGCGAAAAATCTTTTATTAAGTGGTCTTCCCATTTGTTTTCTCCTATCTAAGTAGTCCTATGCGGGTTCTATCCGCTACGCTGTGGGTAAACAGCATAAGTCCGCCTTGCGGCTCGCTATCTGACACAAGTATTTATCTTTTAGATAATAAAGCCATTAGCTCTACTTTACTAATAGTAGATAGCAAAGAGTTTATCTTGTCTATTTCTAGTTGTGCGTTATCTATGGCGTGAGGACTTTTAGTCTGTTTGTATTTGATGAGATGATCCATATAATTCTTCATATGAATATCAATTGAATCTGATATACGTCTTACATCATGACTAAACATAGGAAAACGTTTACGCCACTTTTGCAATTGAATTCTTAACTTGTCAAAATCTTTATGGCTTTCAATTTCGAGCATATGTATATTTAACACTCAAAACACTGTTTTGTCAAGTCAAAAAAAAGGGCGACATAAAGCCGCCCTTTTTAATATACGTAATGTAAGTTTTACTTACGCAAAACGTAGGTTTGCTGATGTTACACCAACTTTACCTAGGTAGTCTGCTGCATTACCTAGTGAAGATGCAGTGTTTGTTAACTCTACATATCCATATCTAGTCATGAACGAAACTACTGGTTCGAAAGTGCCTGGATCAAGAACAACACCTGAAGACATTAGCGGGATGTATGGGCAGTAGAATGCCGCTGCATCTGACTCGCTTGAGCCTTTGTATCCAATTAGGACATCATCAGTTGTTGCATAACCGTTTACGTAAACTTTCATTGCACTGTTTAGTGTTCCAACGAACTTAGTGTTTGTTGGTGCTTCAAAAGTGCCTTCAGTTGTTCTAGCGAACGCAGAAGTAGTAGCAGATTGTAACAGAGTTAATACTGTTGGTGAAACAACAGCCCAGTTACCTGCGCCTCTTCTTGTTCTCTGTGCAATCAAGTTAGCAACACGATTGATTTGAACTGCTAAAGCAGCATGTTCATCACCAACGAATGTTGCAGTTCCTGATACTGCTGCTTGATCATAAGTCAACGCAGTTCCTGCAAGAGTGTTCAATGAAGTAATAACTTCTTGGTCGATTTCAGCAGTAATTTCCTGCGCTAACGCAGCCATTACTTCAGCCTCGATGTCAATGCCCTGTTGAGCTTGTGCATCTTGAGCTGCTTCAAACGTCCAACGAGCACTCAATTTACGAGTTTTCGCTTCAACGGTTTGTTTCAAGATCTGAATTGAAAGTCTGTTTCCAGCCTCACCTTCTAACGAAGCAGTTGAACCTGCTTTGATATCATCGTTACCTGAGTAACCTTCAGCAATCTTGAATGGGGATAGTGCTTCTTCACCTGCTACTGCGCCAGTTCCTGATGCACTTGTGAATGCATCTGCGTATCTAACACGTAGAGTATGAATTTGCCCTACTGGTCCAGTCATTGGTTGCACACCAACTAATTCATTTGCAATGACAGTTGGCATAACACGTCTGATCACTGGAAGGATCACACGATTTAATGTTGCGACGTTGCCGGCAGAAGTAGCACCTGCTGTTGCAGACTCTGACAAATACTTACGGGTATTTTCGAGAGTTGCTGCCATAACAGAACGCTTGTTACCTTGAAGACCTTCTAAAAGGGCATCTTTGGTTTCTGACCAGCGACTTTCTAATAGTTGTGACATTGTTGTTCTCCTTAAACTTTTAGTCCCGCAAGTCTGCGGATGTCAAAAATCTCAGCGGTCTTTTGCTCCGAACCGCTTACTTGTGCCTGTGTTTTATCGCCTGTTACTTCTTTGCCTTCTGTCAACGCCACCTTTTCTTTCTTAGGCATATTTCCTTCCATTACGGCTGAAATATACTTGTCAAAGGTTGCGTGTAATTTATCTGTCTGCACAGATTCTAAAAGTTCGCTCATAACTTCGCGTTTATCTTTAGAAAGAGGTGACATCAATTCTGACATTACTTCTTTTCTTTGCGCGGAGTCATTCATGCGAGCAATTTCAGTCTCTTTGCTTTCAACTAACTTCTCTGCTTCAGCCGCTTTGGCTTCTGCTTCTTTCACTGCTTCTTCTTTTTGTTTTACAACTTTAAGAAGTTTTGCTGTTTCAGATTTTTCATTAAGATGGCTAGTTGCGTATTCGCTTGCAAAACTTTCAAAAATTCTGCGACCGAAATCATTTCTACGTGCTTCCTCGATATCTTCTTTTAACTGAGTCATTTCAGATTTAATACCTTTCGATACTGTTTCCTGAACTGCATCAGATGCCTTCTTGATAAAGTCTTTCTTAACAGATTCAAATTTAGCCTTGCTATCTCTAACAAGTTTAACTTTTGTTTCTGCTAAGTCTTTCTTATCAGCATGGAATTCTGCGATTTCTTTCGCCAATGAATTCACAATAAAAGACTCAAGTTTAGCAACGTTACCTGCTACATTTTTACGATCTTCGCGTAGTTCAGCAAGCTCTTTCTTCAAGTTATTAAGCACAAATGATTCCATTGCTTTAGAATCTTTTTGCATTTTACTTGCATACTTTGCTCTTGCTTCAATAAGTCCTTGGCGGTCTTCAGCAAATTCAGATAGCTCAGCAGTAATTCTGTCTGAAAGCATCTTTTCTACTGCTTCAACCATTGCGGTCTTATCATGATCATATTTCTTCGCAAATTCTTCACGTAATTGTGTAGAGATTTCATCACGGTTTTCTTGAACGGCAGTTTCCCAAGCGGATTCAATCTCCGACTTAGTTTCTTCGGAAATCACATTGTTTTCAAACAATTGTTTTACAAAGTCTAGCATGTGATATTCTCCTTAAGATTTAAGACCTTGAATTAAATTTTTCAAGCTCTCTGCTATATAACGTTGTGCCTGTGCGTCGCCTTGGACTTCTTGTGCTACTTTAAATGCCTGGTAACCACCTTTATTATTCATAAGGTGCTCATAAACTGGTGTTGGATAGGCGCCTGGCGCACTTGGTTGTGCTACCACATCCACTGTAATAATTTCAAATCCTTGAACATTACCACCTGGATCAACTTCGCCTGAACCGCGACTAGAAACTCCTAATTTTACTCCCGACTCCAACATGGTCGTTACTAATTGACCCATTGGAGTTGGAAGCATTTTAAGTTTTCCGTAGCCGTTAGGACCATCCATCCACATTTTTGTAATCATGTGTGATACACGGTCGAGGTTGATGCGTAAATCTTGAGGATGATCAACTTCACCTAGCAC